>ERZ724515.252-NODE-252-length-19725-cov-29.288358_pt1 | contig 19725 bp, 21 predicted proteins | sample MGYA00376048_ERZ724515 | MGnify/ENA primary metagenome ERZ724515 (study PRJEB28724, sample SAMN07190885) | wastewater metagenome | isolation source: influent of sewage treatment plant in Hong Hong | place: Hong Kong | collected 2016-03-17 ... | reverse complement strand
ATCCAATCTCTTTCGATTTCGTTAGCATGTGCCATTTGAGTAAATTTCATTTATTTTCTCCGCTTTTTTAATGAGGTGGAATAATAGTGTAGTAATACTTAAAAAATACTTAAATTAAGTAATTTTTAATATTTTATATAAAATTCAGAGCCTTTTCCAAGTTCAGAGCTTATTTCAAGTTTAAAATTATGTAGATTAAGAATTGATTGTACAATAAAAAGTCCCAACCCAAGAGAATTATTCCATCCATTATTTGAAACTCTATAAAATTTATGATTAATTTTTTCTAATTCATTTGCCTCTATACCTATACCTTTATCAATAATGCAAATAGAAGTTTTTGAAATACTAACAATAACTTCCTTTTCTGAATATTTTAAAGCATTTTCTATTAAGTTTGAAATAGCCATTGAAATTAATGTTTCATCAACTTTTAGATGTATATCCTCTCCAGAAATTAATATTTGTCTATTTTTATATTTATCTTTTAAATCGCTAATACAGGTTTCAATTAATTTTTTCATTGAAGAAGGAATTAAAAGTAATTCTTGTTTCCCTTCCTCAAGTTTCAATGTAAGTCTTAATTTATCAATAATTTGGGACATTTTATTTGAATTTGTATAAATTTTATTTAGAAACTTATTTTTCATAGCTTGAGGCATTTGTTCATCATTTAAAATAGTTTCACTATATCCTGAAATAATTGCAATTGGATTTTTAAATTCATGAGAGATAGCAGAAATAATTTCATCTTTTTGTCGATTAGACAGTTTCAGTTTTGCAGTTTGTTTTGCTTTTTGTTTCTCTTTTTTTGAAAGTTTTATAGCAACTTTATTTAAGAGTTTTGTAATTTTATAAAATTCATAGGTATATGTAGAATTTAGTTTAAAAGACTCTTTTTTATTTGATAATTGAATTAAAAAGTGCAAAATAGTATCAGTCTCTTTTTTTATTCGTAAACTAATGAAGTAAGTTGCTAAAAAAGCTATGATTAAAAAAAATGTAATATACATAAATATTTCAAGTGTCAATTTCATAAAATTATCGGTAATTTTATTTGTATAATCAGCCATTCTTATATAATATACTGTTTCATTTATAATAATTTTTTTTGCAATGTATAGAAGTTCTTTATTTATGGTTTCAGAAAGTCTAGTATTTTTACCAAATCCTGTGTTTTTTGCTTGAATAATTTCAATTCTATTTGAATGGTTATTTATATCAGATAAATCTTTATCACTTTCTGCAATTACAGTCCCATTGTCATCAATAATTGTAATTCTAAGATTGAGTTCTGAATGTAAAGTTTTTACTATATTTCTAATATTATTTAAATGGTTAGTGTCTTTTAATACAATAGATAAAGTATCAATATTTTGTATTAGACTTTTTTCTATTTGATTAAGATATAAATTCTTTGCCCAAAAATATGTAACTAAAGTTAGAGTTATAAGAATTGCGGCAAAAATAGTGATATAAGTTCTTAGAAAAAGTTGATGAATCTTTAACAAAAAATGTAACCCTCTCCTCTAATTGAACGAATATAATCTTTTTTACCATCAGGATCAATTTTTGCTTTTAATCTTTTGATTGCAACATTTACAGTTTTTTCCTTTTTTTCAAAAGAATCTTCCCAAACACTGTTTAATAAATGCTCTCTAGTCATTAAAATATCTTTATTTTTAATAAATTCAAGTAATAAATCATGCTCAAGATGAGTTAATTCTATTTCTTGTTCATTAATATAGAATTTTTTATTTGAAGATTTATAGACTATATCTTTTATTTTTAAAATATCAACTTCTTTTGAACTTCTTTTAATTACGGCTTTGATTCTTGCACATAATTCTTTTAAGTTAAATGGCTTAGTAATATAATCATCAGCATAAGAATCAAAGCCTTCAATTATATCTTCATCATTATCCTTTGCTGTTACATAAATAACAGGATTTGAATAGCCTTGTTTTTTTATCTCGTTTATAAACTCCGTCCCTTCAATTCCAGGAAGATTTCTATCCATTAAAATTAAATCTATTTTTTCTTCATCTAAAACTTTTTTAACATTTTTATCAATAGTTAAAAACCCAATTGTTTCATAGCCTTCTTTTTGAAGTGTATATTCAAGAAGCTCTAAAATATCTTCTTCATCTTCAACAATTAAAATTAATTTATTATTCATCTAAATTTGACTCTTTTGTGGTTACTATTTTTTTATTTGGTCTTTCATCATCATATTCAATTACTGTATCTTTCGAAATTTTAATAACACCAGGTGAAAACTTAATTGCAAGAATTCTAAAGATGAAGAAGATAAATATTACAAATAGCAAAAATGTAATATCAAAATAATCTCTATTTTTATTTGTTGATAAAATAATTACATCACGAATTAAAAAAATGATAAAAATGTCAATAACGTATCTTAATCTTAAAGCTTCTTTTTTGATAAAATCAGAAATCATTTTCACAACTTCCATAATAACAATAAACTCTAACATCATAATAATGGCTTTATAAAAGTCCGTTCCTACAACAAAAATTCCAATAAAAATAATTGTTGCAGCTAGAACTTCGAAGTTTGTACTAAAGTAGTTTTTTATTTTGTCTATAGCTTTTTTCATGGAGGAATTGTATCATAAAAATTATGATTGTACTATATCCCCTCCAACCTGTGCAAACTGTAATAAATTTGCGATTGAAACAGCTCTATCAGCAATTTTTTCCAATCTTCTTAGGCTACTTAAAATATCAAAATATTCTTTTGATAAATCAAGATTTTTAGAGATTAGTTTTAAAATATTTTTTTCTATCATTAAATATAAATCATCTGTTTTACTCTCTTCTACAATAACTCTATGATATTTTTCTTCTATATGCTTAGGATTTGTTTCATCAATTATTGAAATAGAAGTTTGAAGTGAAAGAATCGCTGATCTTAATAATGGAACAGCATATTCTAAAATCATACTTGTATTTAAATCATCTGAATATGATTTTTTAAATGTTTTTGCAAAATCTTTCGCGTTTGAACCTGTTCTTACAAGTTCATTTGTAATTTTTAAGAATGAAACTAACTGTCTTAAATCTTTTGCTTCGGGTGAATACAAAGCTAAAGTTGTCACGATGATATTATCAATTTCGTTTGATTTAATTAGAAGTTTTTTTTCTGTGATTTCTACATTCTTTAATTCTTCAATTTTTCTCTCGTCTAATGCTTTTAAACATATTTCTAATGCTTCAACGACATCAACACCAATTTTTAAGATTTCATCTTTAATACTATTTAATTTTGTTTCATAAGGTTTTAACATTATCCAAATCTCCCTGTAATATAATCTTCTGTTTTTTTATTATGAGGATTAACAAAAATAGTTTCTGTTTCGTCATATTCTATTAGTTTTCCCAAGTGAAAGAATGCAGTATAGTCAGCTACACGAGCTGCTTGTTGCATATTGTGAGTCACTGTAATGATTGTATAATCTTGCTTTAATTCAAGCATTAAAGCTTCAATTTTTTCTGTACTTATTGGATCAAGCGCACTAGTTGGTTCATCCATTAAAATAACTTGTGGTTTAATAGCAATTGTTCTTGCTATACAAAGTCTTTGTTGTTGACCACCACTTAGACTAGTACCAGGATTATTCAATTTATCTTTTACTTCATTCCAAAGACCTGATTTTATTAAAGAAGTTTCAACTAACTCATCACACTCTTTTCCTTTTTTTACAATTCCGTGTTTTAATGGAGCATAAGCTACATTGTCATAAATTGATTTTGGAAAAGGATTTGGTTGTTGAAAAACCATTCCGATTTTTTTTCTAACGCTTACTTCATCCACATCCTTATCATAGATGTTTTTATTATCAATAATGATTTTCCCATCAATCTTAACTATTGGAATTAAATCATTCATTCTATTGATACATCTTAGAAATGTAGATTTACCACATCCTGAAGGACCAATTAGTGCTGTTATTTTGTTCTCATATAGATTTGCAGTAATATCAAAAAGTGCTTGATTCGTTCCATAATATAGATTTAGGTTTTTTACTTCGATTTTTGTTTTATTATCATTTTTTATCATTAAATTTTTCCTTTTACCATTTAACTTCGAATTTTTTTCTTAAATAAATTGCTATTGTATTTAGTGAAATTAATATTGTTAATAACACCATAATTCCAGCAGCAGTTTTTTCTATATACATACCCTCAGGCATTCCAGCCCATGTAAATAATTGAGCAGGCATAACAGTTGCTGCTTGAGTTACCATTGAAGGTGCATCAGGGATAAAGGCAATCATTCCTATAATAATTAATGGTGCAGTTTCTCCCATTGCATGAGCTAGACCTAATATAGAGCCTGTTAAAACTCCTGGAAAAGCTAGGGGTAAAACATGATCTCGTGTCACTTGAATTTTATTTAATCCTAATCCATAACCAGCTTGTCTAATATTATCAGGAACGGCTCTTAATGCAGCTCGTGAACTAACTATAATAATTGGAAGAGTCATAAGCGCCAAAGTTAATCCTCCAACTAAAGGGGAACTTCGTGGCATTCCAAATAGATTAATGAAGATTGCAAGACCTAAAAGACCAAATAAGATTGCAGGAATTGCTGCTAAATTATTTATATTTATTTCTATAAATCTTGTAAATTTATTATCATCTGCAAATTCTTCAAGATAAATTGCTGTCATAACTCCAATAGGAAAAGCAACAAGCATTGTAATTATTAGAGTTAAAATAGAACCAATTATTCCTGAATATAAACCTGCATATTCAGGAATTTTAGAATCACCATTTGTAAAGAAAATAGTATTAAACTTTTTTTCTATTAGTCCTTTAGAATATAATTCATTAATAAAAGCAATCTCTTTTTCTTTTAATTTGTAATGATGACCTTTCAAATATTGGTCAACTTGGTCATCTGCTAAAACCCAAATATTTTGAGTTGTATTCATAAGTTGTGGATTTTCTTTTAATAAGTGAGGAATATCTCTCAGCCATGCTCTTGAAACAACCTCTCTATACTCTTTTTCAACTGCAAATCTTGTATCTTCAATTGATTTTTCATTAAAAGTTATATCAACTTTTACATAAGCAACACTAAATGCAGGTATTCCTTTACCTACGATATCAAATAAAAAGAAAGCTAAAAATGCAATAGAAAAGATTAATGAAGTTAAAGTAAATTTTTTAAATCTTGCAGCACTTGTATGTCTTGCTTTTAATGATGGGTCATAAAATGGATTATGTTGTTTGTTTTTCTTTTTTCTTGTTATCATAATGTATTCACTTTGTATTTTTCTTTGAATTTTCTAATTAAAGATAATGAAATCATATTTAGAATTAGTGTAACGATAAATAGGATTAATCCTAAAGCAAAAGCAGAGAGCGTTTCAGGTGAATTAAACTCAAAATCTCCAACTAATGAATTTACAATAGTTACAGTTACCGTTGTCATATCTTCAAGTGGATTCCATGAAAGATTAGGTCGAAGACCTGCTGCCATAACAACAATCATTGTTTCTCCCAATGCTTTTGATAAGGCAAGAAGAGAAGCTGATATAATTCCTGGCATTGCGGAAGGTAAAACAATATTTTTTATAGTTTCTCCGTGTGTCATTCCCAGACCAAATGCAGCTTTTCTTTGAGAATCAGGAACGGCACGTATTACATCATCTGAAAGAGATGAGATAGTTGGAATAATCATAATCCCCATTACAATTCCAGATGCAAGTGCTGAGTTAAAAGTTGCTTCCAATCCAAATGTTTCAGCTACTTTTACAACTAATGGCGCAACAGTTATAGCAGCAAAAAAACCATAAACAACACTTGGAATTCCAGCAAGAACTTCAAGTATAGGTTTTAGATAATCTCTTGTTTTTGGACTTGCATATTCACTCATATAAATAGCACTTCCAAGTCCAATAGGAATTGCAACACCTAAAGCTATAAGTGTTATCACAAAAGTTCCTGCAAATATTGGCAATGCACCAAATTGGCTTCCTATAACACCAGGTGACCAAGTAGCCCCTGTGATAAAATACCAAAAGCTTCTTAATTTGAAAAACTCTATAGCTTCAAATAAAATTGAAAATAAAATTCCAAAAGTAGTTAAAATCGAGATAATGGCAGCACTAACTAAAGCAAATTTAATTAGTTTTTCATTTAATTCTCTTTGTTTTTTTCTTGATTCAAAAGTGCTCAATACTTTTGCCTTTGTATTAAATTTAGTTAAAATTTTAAGTAAATTTGGTTACAAGATGGTTACAGTTTATAAGATGCTAGAAATAGGTTTATTTGAACCTTTTGAAGCCTTTTTTAAAGCATTTAAAGTATTGTCAAAATCAGATATATTTGATTGAAAATTTATTTCTATAATTGCACAAGATACACTTAATAAATCAAATTTTCTTTCCATATTAAATCTATCTTTTGAAATGATAAAACCATTTCTTTTATCTTCTTTTGTATAGATGTTTTTTGCACTATTTTCAAACTCTTCTTGAATATCTGATGTTAAATTAAAAACTTCTTGATATTCATAATTTCTTAAACCAACAAAAAAATCATCTCCCCCAATGTGAGCAATAAAAGCATCTTTAGGATATCTTTTTTGTAGAAGTTCTGAAAAAATTAAAATAGCTCTATCTCCTTGTCTAAATCCATAAATGTCATTAAAAGGCTTAAAATTATTAAAGTCAAAATATATAATATGCGTGATGTTTTTTTGGCTTTTTTTCAAAGTTTTTTCTATAAATTTTTCAATTTGATTATTTCCAGGAAGTTTTGTAAGAGGATTTTGGTTTGTAGCAATTTCAATATTCCTTTTATATGATAGAGTCAAAAGAGAATTTAGATTTATAAATCCTTTGTATTTATTTGATTCAGTTATAAATATTCCCAATGAATTATTAGAATTTAAATTATACATTTCAAGTATTTTGTCTATACCCCATGATATTTCAACGCATAAGGCAGGTTTTATGTATTTAATTAATGAAGATGAATAGGTTTTGTTTTGGGCAAGAGATAATCCATACTGAGAATAAGAGATTTTTTTTATATCATTTTCATAAATAATTCCCAAAAGATTATCATACTCATCTATAATAGGTACAAAATTATTTTTTGTAGATTCTTTAAAATGAACAAATAAGTTATATAAAGAAGTATCCACTTTTAGTGGAATTATTGGCTCTATGAACTCCTCATCGATTGAAGAGTTACCGTTAGCCCTCTTGTCTTCACTTATCAAAGTTACAATATCACTATAAATAGCTAAAATTTCATCTATATTTAAAGTAGGTCTTTGTACTAAATATCCTTGTATAAAATCTGCACCAATATCTTTACACGTATAAAATTCCTTAATTGTTTCAACGCCCTCTGCGACAACTTGCATTCCCATAATATGAGCCATTTCGATTATTGATGAACAAAAAAGTTTTTTCTTTGAGTCTTGATCTATATTTGATACAAAAAATCTATCAAGTTTTATGATATTTGCTTCACTAAAATATAAAAGTTTAAGCCCTGAAACTCCAATACCAAAATCATCAATAGCAATTGAATAATCACTTTGTTTGTATTTCTGAATCATGGTAGAAAGTGCATTTTGTTCAATTGCAGTTCCTTTTTCACTTAGTTCAAAACAAATTCTATCTTTATTTAAATTATATTCTTTTAGAATCTTTGCAGTATTTCCTTGAGAATATTTTTTATTATAAATTATTCTATTATCTAAGTTATAAAACAGTTTTAGATTATCTAGTTTAATTTGTGAAAATTTCTTAATAGCTTTTTCTCTTAATTGTAAATCTAATTCATATAAAAAATCATCATTAAAAGCTAAATTAAATAAATCATCGATATAGTTCAATCCATCAATATTTTGCACATTTCTAATAAGTGCTTCAACTGCATAGATTTTGCCACTATGAGAATAAATAATTGGCTGAAAAGCATAATCTAATTTTTCAATTATTTGTGTCCACTTTGACATATCTTTCCTAGATAATATTTCATTACTAAGTTTTTATCTCTTCGTTCGCGTAAAACAGATAAAAACTTAATAATAAAATATTTAAATTATAAATAAGAGAAAGAAGAGAAAAAAATCTCTTCTTAATAAAATTAGTGTGTTAATTGTTCAATAGTTAGTTTTTCACTATTCATAACTTTAGTTCTTGCGGCATCTCTTACTTTATCATCTAAAATAATTAAACCAAGTTCTCTTAAAATTCCATCTTTACCAATCATTTTTTCAGACATAAATAAATTTGTATATTCTTTAATCGCTGGAACTTCTTTTAAGTGAGCGTTTTTAATATAAAAATACATAGATCTAGCAACTGGATATTTACCTGTTGAAATAGTTTCTGCTGTTGGAGCAATATTATCAACTGTAATTCCCATAACTTTATCTTTGTTTTCTTCTAAAAATGAATATCCAAAAATACCAATAGCGGCATCATTTTTAGTTAACTTTTGTACGATTAAGTTATCATTTTCACCAGATTCTACATAAGCACCATCTGTTCTGATAACTGAATAAGCTTTATATTTTTTATTTGCTGTTTCATCTGCTTTGAATAAATCTGTATAAACTGGCATTTTCTCGAACACATGTTGTAATACTAATTCTTCAAAAGAATCTCTTGTTCCTGAAGATTTTGGAGGTCCATAAACAGTAATTTCTCTATTTGGTAAAGATGCATCAATATCTGACCATTTTTTATATGGGTTTTTGATTAATGTTTTTCCATCAGCACTTGGAACTTCTTCTGCAACTGCTAAAGCTAATTGAGCTTTCGTTACATTGAATCCTTTTACACTTGCAGATTGAGCAATTGCAATACCATCAAAACCAATTAATGCTTCAGTGATATCAGTTACACCATTTTCTTCACACGTTTTTAATTCTTTGTCTTTTATTCTTCTTGATGCATTTGTGATATCAGGAGTATCTAATCCAACACCTGAACAAAATAGTTTCATTCCTCCACCTGTTCCTGTTGATTCAACAACAGGAGTTGGGAATTTTGAAGTTGAACCAAACTCCTCAGCTACTGAAGATGAAAAAGGGTAAACAGTAGATGAACCAACAATTTTAATTTGGTCTCTTGCACTTAGAGTTGTTGCTAACAAAGCACTTGCGATTAAAGCCATAGATGTTTTTTTGAATATCATTTTTTTCTCCATAAATTTTTATGTCGAAAGTTTAATGATTCTTGGTTACATTTTGGTTACTCTAGAAATATTGAAAGGGGGTGTTATTGGGTAATTTTCTTGAATTTTTCTTCAAATTCTTTATATGTTCTTACAAAAAGTTCTTCACAATCTTCGGGCTTATAAATAACAGCATTAACCCAAATTTTATTTTCTTGAATTTTACAAAAATTTAAAGTAGTATAGAATTTATGATTTTTATAGTGTATGTAAGTTGTATTTAGTTCTATCATAGTAAAAAAAGCTAATGGATTATAATCCATTAGCCTCGATAAGTCTAGATTGATGATCAGTAATAAGAGGATCAATTACTTCATCAAATAGACCATCATTCATGATGTAATCAAGTCGATAAAGAGTTAAGTTAATTCTATGGTCACTAATTCTATTTTGTGGATAGTTATAAGTTCTAATTCTTCCACTTCTATCACCAGTTCCTACTTGCTCTTTTCTTGTAGCTCCTTCAGATTCCATTTTCTTTTGCATCTCAATTTCATAAAGTTTAGCTTTTAAAACTTTCATAGCTCTATCTTTATTTTTGTGTTGCGATTTTTGGTCTTGGTTGGTAACTACAATTCCAGATGGAATATGTGTGATTCTAACAGCAGAATCTGTAGTATTTACAGACTGTCCACCATTTCCACTGGCTCTCATAACATCAATTTTTAAATCATTTGGATTGATTTCAACTTCAACATCATCAACTTCAGGCATAACCGCAACCGTAATTGCTGAGGTATGAACTCTTCCTTGAGATTCTGTTGCTGGAACCCTTTGAACTCTATGTGTACCACCCTCGAATTTTAATTTCGAATAAACGTGATCACCTTTTACAAGAATTACAATTTCTTTGTATCCATTTGATTCACTCTCACTTGAACTCATAATTTCAACTTTCCAACCATTGTTTTCTGCATATCTTAAATAACCTCTGAAAAGGTCACCAACAAATATTGCAGCTTCATCGCCACCTGTACCAGCCCTTAACTCTAAGTAAATATTTTTATCATCATTAGGGTCTTTAGGAATCATTAAAAACTTAATTTCATCTTCAAGTTTTGGTTTTCTTATTTCTAATTCTTTGAGTTCTTCTTTTGCTAAATCACCAAGTTCTGGATCATCAAGCATCATCTTGTTTTCATCAATGTCATCCATCAATCTAACATATTCTCTAGCTTTAGTAACAATAGGTTGCATATTTGACTGTTCCTTCGAAAGATCAGTCATTCTTTTTATATCATTTGTAATATCAGGAGCCATTAATAAATTATTAATTTCCTCGTATCTATTAATAAATGGTTGTAGTTTGTCTTTTAGCATATATTATATAGCGTTAACTTTTACTTGTAATCTACTTACTTTTCTTGAAGCAGTTCCTGATTTTAAAACACCTTTAGATACACAATGGTGTAGGTATTTATTAGCTGTTTTCATAGCCTCAAGAGCTTTTTCTTTGTCAGCTGTTTCTATTGCTGCTAATACATTTTTAGTTACATTTTTGATTCTAGTTTTATAAAATCTGTTTCTTTCTGTTTTAATCTTTGTTTGTCTAGCTCTTTTTTCGCAAGATTTGTGATTTGCCATTTTTTTTAACCTCTTTGTAAAAATTTTAAGGGTAGAATATTACCTAAAGTAACTTAAACAGAGTTTAATTTTAGGAAGATTTAATGAAACTATTCGGAACAGATGGAGTTAGAGGAAAAGCAGGTGATTTTTTAGATGCAATGACAGTGTTGAAATTAGCAAAAGCAGCAGGTATATATTTTAGGAAACATTCTACAACGAAAAAAATACTTGTTGGAAAAGATACAAGAAGAAGTGGATATATGATTGAAAATGCACTTGTTAGTGGATTAACGGCTGTTGGTTATGATGTTATTCAAATAGGACCAATGCCAACTCCTGCTATTGCATATTTGACAGAAAGTATGAGATGTGATGCTGGAATAATGATAAGTGCTTCACACAATCCTTACGAAGATAATGGAATCAAATTTTTTGATAATCATGGAGACAAATTAAGTGTAGCTTGTGAAAAAGCCATAGAAGAAATCTTTAATGATAATGATTTGATGATAAATGAACAAGTAACAGGAAGAGAAATCGGTGCTTCAAAAAGAATTGACGATGTTATTGGAAGATACATTGTTTCTATCAAAAGCTCTTTTCCTAGAGACTTGAATTTAACAGGATTAAGAATAGTTCTTGATTGTGCAAATGGAGCTGCTTATAAAGTTGGGCCTACTATTTTACAAGAATTAGGTGCAGATGTAATTGTTGTAAATAATAAACCAGATGGCTTTAACATAAATGAAGATTGTGGAGCTATGCATCCAGAGCATATTGGGAAAATTGTAAGAGAATATAGAGCAGATATTGGTTTAGCACTTGATGGAGATGCTGATAGATTAGTTGTTATTGACGAAAAAGGTGAAGTTGTTGATGGCGATAAATTAATAGGAGCATTATGCAACTATTTATATGAACAAAAATTACTTAAAGGGAATGGTTGCGTGGCAACTGTTATGTCAAATAAAGCTTTAGAAGATTATTTAGGGAATAAAGGAATCGAACTATTTAGGTCAGATGTTGGGGACAAATATGTTCTTGAGGTTATGAAAAAAAAAGGCATTAATTTTGGTGGTGAACAAAGTGGGCATATAATTTTTTCTGATACTGCGAAAACAGGAGATGGATTAGCTTCTGCTTTACAAGTTTTAGCTCTTATTTTAAAATCAAAGAAAAAAGCCAGTGAAGTTTTAAATCCTTTTGAACTATATCCTCAAATTTTGCATAATATGAAAGTTACGGAAAAAATTCCTTTAGATAAAATAGAGGGTTTATCTGAAATATTAAAACCTATTAGAGAAAAAGGAATGAGAGATTTAATTAGATATTCAGGTACTGAAAATAAGATTAGAATATTACTTGAAGGAAAAAATAAAAAAGATGTTGAAGATGGAATAGAGTCTTTAAAATCATTTTTTAAAAAGGCATTATGAAAAAAGAATTAAAATTTGCAATAACTATTTTTATAGTTGTTTTTATAATAGACCAAGTTGTTAAATATGGTTTTGCAAACTTGAATTGGAATGTTGATGGTCCATATATGTCTTTAACTTTAGCATATAATTATGGAGTTGCTTTTTCAATGTTTGCTTTTTTAGCAGATTATTTAAAATATATTCAGTTAGGAATAGTTTTAATAGCAGTTATTTATTTGATTAAAAATGAAGAAGTTTTTAAAGAGTATTATATTCCAATAGCTTTACTTTTTGCGGGAGGATTATCAAATATTTTAGATAGATTCACTTATGGTGGAGTAGTTGATTATTTTTATTGGCATTATGGTTTTGAATTTGCAATTTTTAATTTTGCAGATGTGATAATAGATTTAGCAGTTGCGATAATTATTTATAAACAAATTAAACAATCAAGAGAAGAAAAAAAACAAAAAGAGATAGAATCTTAGATTTTTGTAGCTTAAAATAAATTTAGCTATAATCCAACAAATTTTAGAAAATGACAGGAAAAAGTAATATGGGTCAAACAATAACAGAAAAAATTTTTAGTGAGCATGTAGGACATAAAGTATATGCAGGAGAAATTGTAAGAAGTTCGATTGATATGGTAATTGGAAATGATATTACTACTCCAATTTCAATAAAAGCATTTGAAGATGGTGGTTTTGAAAAATTAGTAAATCCAGAAGGTTTCGCAATAGTTTTAGACCATTTTATACCTGCAAAAGATATAGCTTCAGCTAATCAAGCAAAAATCTCAAGAGATTTTGCTTATAAACACAATTTGAAATATTTCTTTGATGAAAAAGATATGGGAATTGAACATGCACTTTTACCTGAAAAAGGTTTAGTATTACCAGGTGATGTTATTATAGGTGCAGATTCACATACATGTACTCATGGTGCTTTAGGAGCATTTTCAACAGGTATGGGTTCGACTGATATTTCATTTGGAATGATTACAGGTGGTAACTGGTTCAAAGTTCCTGAATCAATCAAAGTTGTATTTAAAGGAAAACCAGCTCCTTTTGTAACAGGAAAAGATTTAATCTTAGAAATCATTAGAATACTTGGTGTTGATGGAGCTTTATATAAAGCTTTAGAATTCACAGGTGATACAATCCAATATTTATCAATGGATGATAGATTCTCTTTATGTAATATGGCTATTGAAGCAGGTGCTAAAAATGGTATTGTTGCATATGATGAGATTACAAAAGAGTTTTTAGATTCAAGAGAATCTTTAAGAGCTGAACCAAAAATTCATTATTCAGACGAAGATGCTACTTATTGTCAAGAAATAGTTATTGATGTCGAAAAACTAGAACCAGTAATTGCGTATCCATTTTTACCATCAAATGGTCACTCAGTTTCTCAAGCTGTAAGTGATAATATCAGAGTTGATCAGGTATTTATTGGAAGCTGTACAAATGGAAGATTAAGTGACTTCAAAATTGCAGCAGAGATTTTAAAAGATAAAAAAGTAGCACGTCATGTAAGACTTATTTTAACTCCAGGTACTCAAAAAATCCTAAGAGATGCCCAAAAAGCTGGATACATTGACACTTTAGTTGATGCAGGTGCTGTTGTATCGAATCCTACTTGTGGAGCATGTTTAGGCGGATATATGGGAATTTTAGGTGATGGAGAAGTTTGTATCTCTACAACTAATAGAAACTTTGTTGGACGAATGGGTTCTAGAAGCTCAAAAATTTATTTAGCAAATAGTGCCGTTGCTGCTGCATCTGCAATTTCTGGATATATTACAGACCCAAGAAGCTTATAATGACTGATTTACCTTGCGTAATTTTATGTGGAGGTAAAAGTTCAAGAATGGGAGAAGACAAATCTCTTCTTCCTTTCTCTTCTTCAAATAGTTTAGCCCAATTTCAATATGATAGATTGAAAACTTTTTTTAAAAATATCTATATTTCTTCGAAAACTGATAAATTTAATTTCTTAGAAAAAGATAATCTTATTTTAGATAAAAATCAGGATGTATATTCTCCTATTTTAGCTCTTGAAACTATTTTTGAGAAATTTATAGATAAAAAAATATTTATACTAACAGTAGATACTCCTTTTGTCTCAATTGAATCTATTGAGAGAATTATTAAAGAATCTTCAGATGTTGATATTTGTATCGCTCAAACAGAAAAAATACATAACTTGTGTGGAGTTTTTTCTTCAACTATAAATTTAACTATTAAATCAATGATAGAGAAAGATATTCATAAAATATTTTACCTTATAAAAAATTCTAAATACAAAATTATAGAATTTCTTGATGATGATGAATTTATGAATATAAATAATAAAAATGAATATCATAAATCAATAAACTTTATAAATAAATCTTATAATTCTAATAACTTAAAATAGCTTAATTATAAGTCCTTTATTATCTCTTTTTGGTTATCCTACATTATAGTTTTATAATACAAAGGATATTACATGGTAAAAAATGAACTAGACAAGGCGTTAGAACTAGTTGATTCAGAAATTAAAAAAGCTGGAATTTCAAGAAGAGAAGCTTTTAAATTAGCAGGGCTTGGAACGGCTGCTTATTTAGTTGGAGGAGATGAAGCTCAGGCTAGCACAGAAGTAAAAGCTAGTGAAGCAACAGGAAAAATTTTAATTATTGGTGGTGGATTAGCTGGTATTTCAACTGCTGCTAGATTAGTAAATACTTTATCTAATCCTGATATTACAATCATTGAGCCTAATCCTAAGTCTGTAACTTATCAGCCAGGAAATACACTTGTTGCTGCTGGAATTTATACAAAAGCTGATATTGATTATGATACAAAAGATTTTTTACCAAAAGGAGTAACTCTCTTAAAAGATAAAGCAATAGATTTTAATCCTGAAGCAAATAAAGTAGCTTTAGAATCAGGAGAAACTCTAACTTATGATTTCTTAATTGTTGCTGCTGGGCTTACTCTTGATTTTGGTGCAATTAAGGGATTAGAAGAAATAGGAGATGCGTATACTGTAGGAGATGCTTCTAAGATATTAAAAGTTTTTGGTGATTCAGGTGTTGCCTCTGTTTATAATGTCGATTCTGCTGTTGCAATGTGGGATCAAATGCAAAAATTCATCCAAAAAGCAAAAGATGGTAAAAAAGTAAAAGGAGTATTTAGTGACCCAAATACAGCTATAAAATGTGGTGGTGCTCCTAAAAAAGTGATGTATTTAACAAACTCAAGATTAGTTGAGGCAAAAGCAAGAGCTAATGCAGAATTATCTTATTATGCTGATGGTGGTAAACTATTCGGGGTTAAAGAGTATGCAGATGCTATTGAAAAACAATTTATTGCAAGAGATATGAAATGGAATTTTAATCATAATTTGACCGCGGTTGATTTAAATAAGAAAATTGCGACATTTGATAAACATTGGCAAGAAAAAGGCGCTTTTGATAAAGATTTAGAAGAATATGAGATGATTAATAAGCAATTAAATGTAGAAGTTCCTTTTGATTTTTTACATATAACGCCTCCTCAAAAAGCACCAACTGAAATAGGAAAATCTGCAATTGGTTCTGCAAAAGGCTGGGTTCCTGTAAATAAAGAAACTTTACAGCATGTTAAATACTCAAATATTTTTGCAATTGGAGATATTGCTGCAATTCCAATGGGAAAAACAGGTGGAAGTGTACGAAAACAGTATAAAGTGTTGGTTGATAATTTGGTTGCTCTTATGGAAGGAAAGGAATTAACTTCAAAATATGCTGGATACACTGTATGTCCATTAATTACAGATATTGGTACAGTTATGTTGGCAGAATTTGACTGGACTGCAAAACCAACTCCATCATTCCCACTTGACCCAACTCAAGAGAGATATTTGTGGTGGTTATTAAAAGTTTATTTATTAAAACCAATGACACAATATGGAATGTTAAGCGGTAAAGCTTAAGGATTAACTTGAAAAAAGAGATAATCATATTTTTCGTAGTTTTTTTAATACTAAGTGTAGGTATGCATTATAAGGAATTCATAGAATTTCCTCTTGATCATATAAAAGGGTTACCTAATTCATCCGCGTATGGATTAGGTTTTTCTCATCCAATTATATTTACTTTTATCGTTTATACAATGGTTAGTTTACCTAGATTGATTTTTAGAGTATTCAAAAAGGCATAAAAAAAGGGTTGGAAAAATCTTCCAACCCTTTTTTAGTGTTTTTGCAAATTTATTTTAGTGCAGCTTTAGCAGTTACTACTAATGATGCAAATGCAGCAGAATCATTCATAGCCATATCAGCTAAGATTTTTCTATCTAATTCAATTCCAGATAATTTTAATCCGTTCATAAATCTTGAGTAGTTAATATCATTTAATCTACAAGCTGCATTGATTCTTATGATCCATAATTTTCTTATGTCTCTTTTTTTCTGTCTTCTATCTCTGAAAGCATAAACTAAAGATCTTTCTAATTGTTCTTTAGCTTTTCTAAAGTGTTTTCTTCTACCACTAAAGAATCCTCTAGCAGCTTTTAATACTTTCTTATGTCTTCTTCTTCTTACAACACCAGTTTTAACTCTAGGCATATATATTTCCTTTCTTTACCATTATTTTTAATAAGGTGTCAGCAAATATGCTGAACTTTTCCATCCAACGATGGAGGGACAAAATTACTTAATTTTTTAAAGTAATTACGCTTTGCACAACGCTACAAGAATTCTACCAGCATCAGTTTTATGTACTGTTTTTGGTCCTCTTAAGTTTCTTTTTCTTTTTTGAGTCATTTTAGTTAAGATGTGGCTTCTGAAAGCTGAACCTCTTTTAATTGACCCGTTTTTCTTCACTTTAAATCTTTTTAAAGCGCCACTAACACTTTTCATTTTTGGCATTGAAGAATCCTCCTTATAAATTTGCATTTCCATAAAAATATGAAAAAGTTTTGGATTGTACTGAAATTTTATTTAGTTTAAGTTTAAATGTAAAAGAATTAAGAATAAAGAAGAAAAAAATCTTCCTTATTTTTTGAGTTTTTTTTAATCTTTTTTAGGGAGAGCCATTAAATTTACATATCTTCCTTCAAGTTTTGGTTCTTTATCCATGATTGCAATATCTTCAATCATTGGCCAAATTTTATTTAAAACATCAATTCCAGATTGAGGGTTTGCCATTTCTCTACCTTTTAGAAAAACTCTGAATTTAACATGATTTCCTTCTTCTAAAAATTCTCTGGCATGTTTTACTTTGTAGTTGATATCATTTTCTGCAATTTTAACAGATAACTTAATTTCTTTAACAACGATAACTTTTTGATTTTTTTTAGCTTCTTTTTTCTTTTTTTCTTGTTGGTATCTAAATTTCCCATAATCCATAATTTTAGCAACGGGAGGTTTTCCATCAGGAGCAATTAAAACTAAATCTAAGCCCATTTCATCAGCAAGTTTAAGTGCATCTACAGTACTTATGATTCCGTGATTAGTTCCTTCGTCAGTAGTACATCTAACCTCTTTAGCTGTAATCATTTCATTCATGATTACATCGTCTTTTCTTTTGTCTTTACTCAAATTTTGCTCCCGCTTATTATTTCATTTAACATAGACATAAATCTGTCTTTGCTCATGTTTGATTGTTCTCTGGTTCTTCTATTTCTTAAAGCAACAGACTTGTTGGCAACTTCTTCATCTCCAATAACGACTATCATTGGAACTCTTTCTTTCTCTGCCATTCTAATTCTTTTATTTAAACTTTCATTCATATTAAAAATTTTAGAATCTATACCATTTTCTACTAAATCTTTTTGCAATTCTTTTGCATATTCTACGTGAGAATCAGCAATTGGAACAAAAATAATCTGAGTTGGAGCAATAACAAATGGAAATTCTCCAGCACAATGCTCAGTTAAAATACCAATAAATCTTTCAAAAGAACCAAGAATTGCTCTGTGAATCATAACTGGTTGTTCTTTTTCACCTTTGTCATTGATAAACTCAGCATTAAATCTTGATGGTAAATTCATATCTACTTGAACTGTTCCACATTGCCATTTTCTGCCAATTGCATCTAGGATTTTAATGTCGATTTTTGGACCATAAAATGCTCCTCCACCTTCATCAATTCCATACTCTATATTTTTTTCATTTAAAGCATCCATAATTCCAGCAGTTGTTTTTTCCCAGAAAATATCATCACCAATTGCTTTTTCAGGTTTTGTAGAAACTTCAATCTCATATTTGAAATCAAACATTTTAAGTAATGAATCAACAAACTCTAATACTTCAAAAATTACTTCTTTTATTTGGTCTTGTGTACAAAAGATATGTGAATCATCTTGTGTAAACTCTCTAACTCTAAATAATCCATGCATTGCTCCTGACATTTCATGTCTATGAACAACACCATATTCAAAAAGTTTTTTTGGTAGGTCTTTATATGAAACTAAATTGTTTTTAAAAATTTGAATATGTCCAACACAGTTCATTGGCTTAATTCCATACTCTTGTTCATCAATAGTAGTGAAATACATATTTTCTTTATAGTTTGCATAATGTCCTGAGATTTTCCACATTTCTGCTTTTAAGATTTCTGGACCACGAACAGGTTCATAACCTCTAACTCTGTGAGCTTTATATAAAAGATGTTCAAGTTTACTTCTAAGTCTTGCACCATTTGGCAACCACATAGGAAGACCAGCACCTACATCGTCATTAAATGTGAAAAGTTCAAGTTCAGTTCCTAATTTTCTATGGTCTCTTTTTTTAGCTTCTTCAATCATTTTTGTGTAATCAAACAATGCTTGTTTATCAAAAAATGCAATACCATAAATTCTAGTAATCATTTCATTTTTTTCATCACCACCAAGATATGCACCAGCAACTCTTGTTAATTTGAAACTTCTAATCATTCTAGTATTTGGTAAGTGAGGACCTCTACATAAGTCTTCAAAATCACCTTGTTTATAAATTGTTAAGGTATCATCTTTGATATTTTTAAGAACAGCTTGCTTTAATTCATCATTTTTGAATTTTTCAAAAAACTCTTCTTTTGTAGTTTCATGTCTAGTAATAGGTAGTTTTCTATCTGCGATTTCTTTCATCTTTTTTTCAATAGTTGGTAAATCTTCATCTGAGATTTTACTTTCTACTTTAAAATCATAGTAAAAACCTTCTTTTACAACAGGTCCAACAAAGAATTTTGCTTCAGGATAAAGTTCTTTGATAGCTTGAGCCATCATGTGAGCACAAGAGTGTCTTAAAATATCTAAAGATTCTTTTGAATCATCAGCTTTAATCTCATCTCCTTGGATATTTAAAGCCAAAGCAGTTTGAAGGTCGTAGACTTGACCATCTTTTAATATACCAATAGGTTCCAATAAATTCCTTTTTTTCTTAATTATTTATTAAATTACGAATATTTTACCTCAAAGTGACTTAAAGTTATTGAGATATAACTTAATTTAGTAAATTTTTGTTACAATTGAGCATGATTTTAAACTTATCAAAAATA
>ERZ724515.248-NODE-248-length-19810-cov-36.970640_pt1 | contig 19810 bp, 20 predicted proteins | sample MGYA00376048_ERZ724515 | MGnify/ENA primary metagenome ERZ724515 (study PRJEB28724, sample SAMN07190885) | wastewater metagenome | isolation source: influent of sewage treatment plant in Hong Hong | place: Hong Kong | collected 2016-03-17 ... | reverse complement strand
TCCGCCACCAGGCAGGACTTGAGGGAGCTGGAGCCGAGCGGGATCAGCTCGTAGTGGATGGCCGGGTTGAGACGACGGGTCAGGTTCTCCAGTTTCTGGCGGCGGCTGATGGCCACCACCAGGGAGTCAGGCTGATCGTGTTCATGATGGATGGCGCTGATGGGGCGGCTCTCGCCGTTCGCCTCCTTGAAGGCGCCGTGACCACGCACCGCCCAGTAGAGCAGATCGGATTCGGGGGCGTAGATGACCCCGAGCACCGGGACATTGTCCCGCACCAGGGCGATCAGGGTGGCGAAGTCGCCGCTACCGGCGATGAACTCGCCGGTGCCATCGAGGGGATCCACCAGCCAGTACTGGCGCCAGTTCGCACGCTGGCTGAAGGGGATGTCGGCCGCCTCTTCGGTCAGCACGGGAACGTGGGGAGTGAGCGCCGCCAGCGCCTGTTTGAGGTAGGCATCGGCAGCAAGATCGGCACTGGTGACCGGGGTCGCATCCTCCTTCAACTGGCGTTCGAACTGACCGCCGCGATAGATCTCGTGAAGGATCCTGCCCGCCTCACGGGCGATCTCCTTGACCTCGGGTATCCAGGCCAACAACTCCTGCATGGTGCTTACCTCTGCCTCTGATTGCCAAACAGACCCTCTGCGGGCTAATTTCCCTGCTCCGCCAGCCATTTGCTGGCCAGCAGCAGGGCACTGATGCTGCGCGACTCGGTGAAGTCCGGTCGTGCCAGCAACTCGTCGATCCGGTTGAGGGGCCAGGGGATCACCTCGAGAGGCTCGGGCTCGTCACCGACCCGCTGCTCGGGGTAGAGATCCCGCGCCAGCAAGATGTCCATCCGGCTGGAGAAATACCCCGGCGCCAGCGACACCTGCTTGAGCAGGGTCAGGCTGCTCGCCCCGAAGCCCGCCTCCTCCATCAGCTCCCGGTTGCCCGCCTCGAAGGCATCTTCACCGGGGTCTATCAATCCCTTGGGGAAACCCAGCTCGTAGGAGTGGGTGCCCGCCGCGTACTCGCGCACCAGCAGCAGGGTGTGGGCATCGAACAGGGGCACCACCATGACGGCACCCCGATTGCCGCCGCGCATCCGCTCGTAGACCCGCTCCTCGCCGTTGGAGAATTTCAGGTGAAGGGACTCCACCTTGAACAGCCGGCTCTCGGCCACGATCTCGGCCTTGAGGATCTCCGGCTTGCTCTTGTCATGGGCCATGGTCTCGACACTGAGGTGGACGGGATTGCGCTTGTGGGGATCGCTCATCGGGGGCTGACTGCTCGTTAAAAAATCGTGTTTCAAGAGTAAACGACTCCCCTGCCGAACACCACGGGGCAAAGAGGGGAAAGATGTCTGAAAAATCCGTTATAATGCGCCCCGTTTTTCCCATCACCACAGACATCGCGAGGCCCCATGTCGACTCCCCTGCCCTGGCACCAGATTGATACCGTGTTGCTCGACATGGATGGCACCCTGATCGATCTCCATTTTGACAGCCATCTTTGGCAAACACTGGTGCCGGCGCGCTACGCCGAGCGACTCGGCCTGCCGCTGGCCGAGGCGAAGGCGCAGATAGACACTCACTATCATGCGGTCAACGGCACGCTCGACTGGTACTGCGTGGATTACTGGACCCGGACGCTCGGGCTCGACATCCGCGCCCTCAAACAGGAGATCCTGGAGAAGATCCAGTGGCGCCCCAACGTCATTCCCTTCCTGGCCGCACTCAAGGCCGCCGGCAAGCAGGTGGTACTCTTCACCAATGCCCATCCCGCCAGTCTGTCGGTGAAGGATGCACGCCTCGGCCTCGCCCAGCACCTCGATCTGATGGTGAGCACCCATGAGCTCGGGTGGTCGAAGGAGAGCCAGCACTGCTGGCAGGCACTGGCAGAGCGGCTGGCGTTCGACCCGGCCCGCACCCTCTTCGTGGATGACAGCGAGCGTATCCTGGCCGCCTCGGCCGAGTTCGGCATTGCCCACCAGTTCGGCATCCGTCACCCCGACAGCCAGATGCCGCCGCTCACCTTCCAGCACTTCCCGGCGCTCGAGGACTACGCCGACCTGCTCCCTCTCGGCGCCTGACACGCACAAGGCCCTCTTCACGAGGGCCTTGTCACATCAGCTCAACAGCCTGCCGAGCGCATACCGTTCATGAAAGCCCTCAGGCCGCATCGCGCGGGGCCAGCACCCCCATGCTGGCCAGGTAGTCGAGGACGCTTGGGGTGAAGCCAACCTCCGTGAGGTGCGCCGCCGTGAAAGGGGCTGCATGCAGAGGCAGGCCGCGGCTCACCCGTTCCATCCAGTCCGGATTGCCAAGGGCCGCCGTGCCCACCGCCACCAGATCGGCGCCGCCGGCCAGAGCCCGCTCCGCCGAATCTGCGTCGCTAATCTTGCCCGCCACCATGAGCGGCACCCGCCCGGCCAACCCGACCCTTACCGCCTCCAGCAGGGCGCCGCCGTCGGGATCCCCCGCCACCGCCTTGAATCTGTCCCCCATGGAGAAGTGCAGGTAGTCGAGCCCCTCGTCCGCCAGCAGGCGCGCCACCGCCAGCTGATGGGCCAGTTCGATGCCCTGGATATGGGCATAGCTCTCGGGGGAGACGCACCCCGACCAGGACGCCCCGGGGTAGACGGGCGCGAATGCCGCGCACTATCTCCACCAGGATCCGCCCCCGGTTGGCGAGGCTGCCCCCCCAGCGGTCGGTGCGCCGGTTGTGCAGGGGGTTGAGGAAGTTGCAGAGCAGGAAGTGGTGGGCTGCGTGCAGCTCGACCCCGTGCAGGCCGGCACCATGGGCCCGCTCGGCAGCGATCACAAAGGCGTCAATGAGCGTCAGAATCTCCTCCTCGCTCAGCCCCTTGACCCCGAGGGGGTAACGCCCGCCCGGCGCCAGCGCGCACGGGCCGACCGGCGCCCCGTCGTTCAGCTCGGGCAGAGCCCGCATCCCCCCGTGATGCAGTTGCACCACCGCCAGCGCCCCGGCCTGCCGCGCACTGTCGGCCAGGGCCGTGAAGGCCTGCTGCTGAGCGTCCGTCATCAGGGCAGGCTGCCCCGCCCAGCAGCGCCCGCCGGGCTGCACCTGGGTGGCGGCGGCGATGAGCAGGCCGAAGCCGCCACGGGCGCAGCGCGCCAGCCAGTCGAGCTCGGCCTGGCCGGGATCACCGCCTGCGCCGCTCATGTTGTGGGTCAAAGGGGCCAGCACGGCCCGGTTCTTGAGCCGCAATCCGGCTCGCTCGAAGTGGAAGCTGTCGCCCAGTGTCTTGTTCATCGTCCTCTCCCGGGATCGCAATGGCATGGCGGCCACTATAAACCCGGGCCAGGAGGATATAATCAGGCACACAAGCAAGACATTCATTCCCAGCAAGACACAATAGGCCACCCCTCATGAGTCACCACAAGCTCGACACCCTCTACCTGATGCGCCTGCTGGTCGCCATCGTCCGCTGCGGATCCTTCGCGGCGGCGGCGGCCCAGCTCGGCATCACCCCGAGCAAGGCGTCAAAAGATCTGCGCCACCTGGAGCAGAGCCTCGGCAGCGTGCTCCTGAGTCGCACCACCCGCCGGGTGCAACTGACCGACGCAGGAGAGCTCGCTTACCGCCAGGCCGACCAGATGATCGCCCTGCACGAGCAGTTGCTGGACGGCCTGCAGCGCCGCCGCTCGGCACTGTGCGGGGAGCTGCGCATCACGGCGCCGGATCTCTGGGGAGAAGTGGTGCTGACTCCGGTGCTGCTGCGCTTTCGCGCCGACCACCCGGAGGTGCGGATCATCGCCGACTTCAGCAATACCCCGGCCGACCTGCTGCGCGACAACCTGCACGTGGCGTTTCGCAGCACTGAGCTCGGCACCCAGCCCTACCTGGCGCGCCCCATCGCGGTGGACGATCTGGTGCTCTGCGCCAGCGCCGACTACCTCGACCGCCACCCGCCCCTCACCACACCGCAGGATCTGCACCAGCACAGCCTCATCACCCGCAGCCAGGAGTACGGCCGCCACGAGCGCTGGCCCCTGCTTGCCCAGGGGCGCGAGATCCCTCTCGAGGTAGCGGGCGAGCTGGCCTTCAGCAGCAAGAAGGCTGTCCACCAGGGGATGCGCCAGGGACTGGGGATAGCCCGCCTGCCGCGCTACCTGGTGGCGGCCGAGCTGGCCGAGGGGGTGGTGCGCGAAGTGCTGCCGGACTATCGCCCCAAGGGGGCCTATTTCTACGCCCTCTATACCCAGCGCCGGGCCGAGTCGGCCCTGGTCGGCCACTTCCTCGACTACGTCATCGAGGCGCTCACCCCTTCATGAGCGGATCACCAGGTGGTACTGCTTCTTGCCCCGGCGCAGCAGCAGGTAGCGGCCGAACAGCCGATCGTCGGCGGTGAGCGGCTCATCCCGGCGGATCGCACCGTTGACGCTGACGGCCCCCGCCGCCAGCAGCTCGCGGGCGATCCGCTTCGAGTTGGCCAGGCCGCACTCCACCAGCAGGGTCACCAGATCCGTTTCCCCCTTGATGGGGCTGCTTGGCATGCCATCTTGCGCCAGCTGGGCCAGATCGCTCTCCCCAAGGCGCGCTACCTCGCCACTGAACAACGATTCGCTGATGCGCTGCGCCGCCGCCAGCGCCCCCTTGCCGTGTACCAGTTCGGTCAGCTCGTCCGCCAGCACCTGCTGGGCCAGCTTGCGCCCCTGCCGCTTCGCATCCTCCGCCTCCAGCGTCTCAATCTCGGCCAGCGGCATAAAGCTGTAGTAGCGCAGGAAGCGGTAGACATCCTCGTCCGCGGTGCCGAGCCAGAACTGATGGAAGGCATAGGGCGAGGTGAGCGCCGGATCCAGCCAGATGGCGCTCCCTTCCGTCTTGCCGAACTTGGTGCCGTCGGCCTTGGTGATGAGTGGCAGCGTCATGCCATAAACCTGGGTCTGATGCAGCCGCCGCGTGAGGTCCATGCCGCTGGTGATGTTGCCCCATTGATCGTTGCCGCCGATCTGCAGGGTGCAGCCGAGACGCTGGTTGAGCACGGCGAAGTCCTGGGATTGCAGCAGGGCGTAGGAGAACTCGGTGAACGAGATGCCCTGATCCGGACGGGCCAGGCGCTGGCGCACCGATTCGCGGGCCAGCATGGCGTTGACCGAGAAGTGCTTGCCGATGTCCCGCAGAAAATCGAGGGCGGACATCTGCCCCATCCAGTCGGCGTTGTTGACCAGCAGCGGCGCCTCCAGCCCGTCGCTCGCCGGCAACAGTGCGCTTATCTGGGCCGACAGGCTGGCGACCCAGCCCTGCACCGTCTCGGCGCTGTTGAGGGTGCGCTCGCTTGCCTTGAAGCTGGGATCGCCGATAAGGCCGGTGGCCCCGCCCACCAGAGCCACTGGGGTGTGGCCCGCCAGCTGGAAGCGGCGCAGCATCAGCAGTGGCACCAGGTGGCCGATGTGCAGACTGCCAGCGGTGGGATCGAAGCCGCAATAGACGGTGCGCGGAGTGGCAAGATGGTCGGCCAGCGCCACCGGGTCGGAATTCTGGGCCACCAGGCCGCGCTGGGTCAGCTCATCGAGCAGGTGAGGATTTGTCATGGGGGGCTCCAACAGCAAGAGAAAGAGGGCCATCCTCGCCGTTTGCAGTGCTGGCAGATATGTCCCCCAGGGGACAGTTTTGCCACTCCCGTGCTAGCATCCTGCCATCGTGGGGAAACCATTCCCTGACCCGGAGCCCATCGCCATGCCCCCGTCTCCTGCCACGGATACCCTGAGCCTGACCGCCGCCGTCGATGCCCTGCACGGCAGCGGCTTCCCGGCAGCCCTGGTGCGCCTCATCCAGCAACAGGTGGCGTTCGACTGTGCCCTGCTGCTCGGGGTGGGGCTGCGCCCCGTCTACCTCTACGACAACCTGCATCATCAGCGGGCCCTATTGTTCGACCGCTACCTCACCCGCCACTTCAGTCAGGATCCCTTCATGCAGGCGCTGGAGCAGGGGCTGGGTGCCGGGGTCTGGACCCTGGCGCAGGTGTCGCGGGGGCGGCTCGACCCCGAGTATCGCCACCACTTCTATCAGGCCACCGGCTGGCAGGAAGAGGTGGGGCTGATCCTGCCGGTGCGCGGCGGCCTCACCCTGATGCTGTTTCTGGGCCGCCTCGACAAGCGCAGCTCCCTCAGCCGTGACGAGCTGGTCAGGCTGGAGGCACTGTTCCCGCTGGTCCACTCCCTGTGTCGCCAGCACTGGCGGGAAGAGACACCCCGCCTGGCCCGCAGCCCGGCCAGGTCAGATGGCACTGACCTCAAGGGAGCCGTGGAGCAGGCTATCGCCAGTGTGGGGGGAGATCAGCTAACCCGGCGGGAGCGCCAGGTGGCGGGTTTGCTGTTGCAGGGGCTGGATACCGAGGCCATTGCCGGTGCGCTCGGCATCGGCAGCGGCACGGTGAAGAATCACCGCAAGCATCTCTACGCCAAGTTGAACCTGCACTCCCGGGCCGAGCTGTTCAGCTTCTTCCTCAATCACCTCATCACGGCGCCAGCCGGCGCGCCCCCATAACGACACCACCCCGCCGGGGCGGGGTGGTTCAAACCATGGGCAACGCCGTCAGATGCGGCCCTGATAACGCAGCGGGAAGCGCCCCTGCCCATCGGGCTGGCCGAGGAAGGGGAGCCCCTGTTTCATCTGGTCCGGCAGCTCGGGACCCGGTTTCAGGGTGCCCTGGAACAGGTACTGGCGATTGGCCTGCAACTCCAGCTTGCCCAGCACCTGCACCGCCTCCGAGCCCTGCTTGATCTCGGCCACCAGCCGGGAGTCGAGACAGGTGAGCGTGATCTCGGGATCCCCCAGGGTCAGCTTGCCCGCCGGGGTGTCCGCCTGCGCGTCATACCAGTGAAGATCCCCGTAAAGGTTGTCACACCAGGGAGTGCCCTGGGCAAACTGGTCGATCTTGAGCTGCAACTGACCCGCCGCCGTCAGCGGGAAGGGAGGTCTCATCGGCACCCGCTCCAGCACCCAGGGGGCCGGCGCATTGAGGGTGATGTCGCGCCCGAAAGCAGCACCGTTCCAACCCAGGATCCCCTGCCCGTTGAGTCCGCTGCGCTCGCCAAAGCGCACCGACACCTCGGGCGCCAGCCGCAGCAGGGACCAGCCATCGAGATCCCAGCGCAACTGGGTGAGGGACTCGCTGGCATATTGCACCCGAGCGGCCTGACCGCTCCAGAGGGTGCCGCTCACCCCCTCCAGCCGCACCAGATTGGGGGGCAGCGGCAGATGGCGCACCACCAGGGATGCAGGCAACTGGGCCAGCAGGAAACCGAGATAGGCCAGCAGGAAGAGACTGGCGATCACTATTTTTCGCTTCATTGGGAACGACTCAACTGCAAACGTCTGACCTTGACCAGCCCGGGGGCCAGCCCCTCGCGGGCCAGCTCGATGATCTGCACCTGGACGCCGTATTGATCCGAGAGGGTCGCAAGCCAGATCAGCAGATCATCGAACGGCACCGTGTCTATCCATACCTGCAGCTCCTGACCCTGGGGCTGCAAGCGGGCAATCTTGATCTTCTGGTTGAAGGCGGTGCGGTTCACCACACCGTCCAGGGTACCGCCGGTATCGATCTGGCGCCCCTGTCCCCCCTGCATCGCCAGCACCTCCTGTCCCTTCTCCTTGAGCCAGGCCAGGGTCTGCTGCTGGTTCACCACCTGCCGCTCGCGCTCGGCAATGCGATTTGCCACCGGCTGCCAGATCGCCCAGTAGAAGAGCCCGATGAGCAGCACGCTGCCCCCCACCGCCACCAGCCGCTGCTCGCGGGCACTGATGCCACGCCACCAGCTCTGCAGTTTGTCCATCATGACGACCTCCCCTTGAGCACCAGCGCCCCTTCGACCTTGCCTTCGGTGCTTCGCACCTCACCCTGCTGCACCTCGAAGCGCTTGCCCGCCAGCTCGCGGAAACGTTCGATCTCGGTGAAGCCGGGGGCCGTCACCTGCAACCTCAGCTCGCCCCGGGCTGCATCGAAGCGCAGCACTTCGGGCTTGAGGCCGGGCACCTCGGCAAACACCGGGGCCAGCTCGGTCAGGAGCAACAGGACGCCATCCTGCGGAGCCTGCCCCAACTGCTGGAGGTGCTGGGTCATCTGGCTGCGCACGTTGACGATACGCGTCTCCCCCGGGAAGATCCGGGTGTAGACCTGCCGGATCTCCGCCTTGAGGGCCTTGTCCTGTTCCGCCAGCTGGTGCAGATGCACACCGCGCTGCACCAGGGCCACCAGCAACAATACGCCTGCCAGCACCGCCACCTTGCGCCACTGCAACCAGTAGCGGGCGTATTCGGTCTGGGGACGATAGGGCCCCTGCAACAGGTTGGCCTGGCAGGTCAGCGCCCCTTTCGCCAGCAACAGCATGGGCAGTTCCGGGTCAGCCCCCTGCCAGTTGCCCGCCGCCATGGCGGGGATGGGAGTATGGCAGTGAAGGGTGACGGGTTCGGTCTGCGCTGCCAGCAGCATGGCCAGCAGGGATTCCTCCGCCACTATGCCCTGACGGGGGCCCTGGCGGACCAGCCACTCCTCCCCCAGTTGCAGGGCTGACCAGCCATCGGCGGCGAGCGGCAGCGCCAGCACGTCGGGCAGCAGGTGCAAGGTCTTGAGCCCTGCCTGCTCCAGCCAGCCGAGCCAGGAGTGCATCTTCCCCTTGTCCACCGCCATCAGATCCACCTCGCGGCCCTGATGGCCGAGCACCACCAGGTGCAGATCGTCCACGTCTGAGGCGATCTGCTCCTCCAGCAGATAGGGCAGGGCCGCCGCACTCTGGCGGCTGTATTTGCCCGGCAGATTGACCCGCCGGAAGATAAGATCGCTGCCGGGCACCAGGGTCACCACGGGGCGACCACCGGCACGCTCCTGCAGCTCGCCGAGGGCGTGCGCCGAGGCCAGGATGCCGGAGGCGATGATCTCCTGCTCCTGCGCCGACCAGACCAGCCAGTGCACTGGCTGCTGCGCATTGGTCCCCAGACGGATGACCAGACTCTCGCTCACTAATGTCTCTCCTGCCATGCCCGCACCTCCCTCAGGGGGCGGGCGCACAGCCATGGGTTGCAGTCCAATCGGGGGATGCGCAGGTCAGCTGAAACCGCCCCACGCCCCCTTGTTATTCGGCGCCGCCGCTCAGGCGACGCAGCATCACCAGCTTGTTGTCCTTGCCACGCTGGAAGACGGTCTCAAGCCTGGCGCGGGTCTCCCCCACCTCCGCCAGCAGGCGGGCCTCGAAGAAGCTGCTCTTGATGTCCAGGGCGCCATCCAGCCCGGTGATGGCACCCGGCTGAACCTGCAACTGCTCCGTCATCTCCTGCTTGTTCTTCCACCCCTTCTTGGGGCGGCTGGTCAGCACCCGCTTGGCATCGTCCAGCCCGATCTTCCCCTGGTAGAGCCCCACCAGCAGGGCCGCCTGCTCCGGCCGGATGGTGTTGATGTTCACCACCAGCTTGTCATTGGGCAGGGAGCACACATAGGGGGCCAACCGGGCGTACAGGCTGGCGCTCACCCCGCGCACTGCCCGCAATTCGTCGGTGCCCAGCATCCGCTGGTTAGCCACCAGGTAGGGGGGATTGAGTCCCTCGTAGTAGGCATCCTCGGCCCCGTTGCTCGAGACCAGCTGGGTATCCTTGTCGGTCCAGTCGCGGATGGCGTCCGTCAGCTGTACCGCTTCGTAATCATCCACCTCGAGCTGGGCGAGCAGGGCCCGGAACACCTTGAACTGGTAAGGCTGGGCCTCGAGATCGTCGCCGTTCTCCCCCTCCTTGAGGGGCACGCTCAGGCTGTTGAGGTTGAAGCAGGATTGCAGATCCCGCACCCGGCCCGAGAGAGTGCCATCCTCCACCGGGAAGACCCCGTCCTCCCGCGCCCAGTTCTGTCCCAGACTCACCCGATCCGGGTCGTCCTTGAAGTCCTGGTTCAGCACCTTGATCACCAGGGCCTCCGCCGACATGGCATACCACCAGGCCTGCTTGCCCAGGGTGAGGTTGGCGGTGCGGCGCAGCTCCAGTTGCAGGCGGCCACTCATGTTGCTGGCGACGATCACCATCACCGCGAGGATGAGCAGCACCACCAGCAGGGCCATACCCCCCTGGCGGCCCAGTGTAGTGCGGGATCGGCCCCGGCCGCGCTTAATTGCCATTGTCCGCTCGCTGGCCACCAGCACCGATCAGGAACTGGCGACGTCGAATAGTGCCGTCATCCTCCGTGACGGACAGGGGAAAACGACGATCAGTTACCATTCTCTGCCCTCTGGCCACCAGCACCGATCAGGAACTGGCGGCGGATGGTGCCGTAGTCTTCAAGCTCCAGCTCCACCGCCAGCCCGTAGGGCAGCAGGTCGCGCTGGGTCCACTCCTCCTTCCACTGTCCCTTGTCGTAGAAATAGAGGCGCAGCGCCGTCACGCCGGTCAGCACGGGCTGAATGCGCGGCTCGGTGCCAATGGCCGGATCCGGATAGAGGTAGCTCAACCGCTCCAGGGTCTGCCCCTTGAGACGCCAACCCACCCGTTGCAGGCCGGAGCGTGGCAGTATGCCGTCCGGATTGAGCCAGCCGCCGCGAATGAAGGCCATGCCCCAATCGTCGCTCTGCTGGCCGAAGCGGGACGCCGCCAGCAGCACCTTGTTGTTCTCGCCGTCGATGCGACCGCTGCGCGGCACCATCTGGGTGACGTCCCGCTCCAGCAGGCTGAAGGCGAGCTGCAGTTCCGAGAGGCGGGCCTCCTTGCGCTTGGCCACCTCGTCGCTGGTCAGCACCCCTTGCAGCACCTGATAGGCCCCCAGGCTCAGGGTGGCGAAGATGGCGATGGCCACCAGCATCTCAAGCAGGGTAAAGCCGCGGTGGTGCGATGGGCGGGTGTTGCTCTGGAGCATCGGCTGACACCGGCTCCGGATCATGGACGCACGTTGATGAATGTTCATCGGCTGAGATAGGTCCGGATCATGGCCACCGGGCTGTCGGCCTTGGGCGCGGTGCGCACTTCCATGTCCAGCGCCCTGAAGTTGCTGTCCGCCGTGGCGACGCCGCGATAGCGCCAGTACCAGGTCTGCCCGGCCATCTCCTCGTCCCCTTCCACCCAGCTGTCTCCCGGCCACTTGCCTTCGAGCTTCTGCTGCACCAGCTGATTCTCCACCACCCAGGTCGCCAGGGTCTTCTGCTCCAGATAATTGAGGCCGGCCAGGTGTTCGCTCGCGGTCTTCATCACCGCCAGCCCGGCGATGGCAAACACCGCCAGGGCCACCATGACCTCCAGCAGCGTCATGCCGCGTCCCCGGGCGGGGCCGCCCGACAGAGCGGTGCGACGCGCTAGAGCGCCCCCTGCGGGCCTGGCGCTCTTCACTCTTCTTCCTCTTCATCCTGCAACAGGGAGAGACGACCGAACTCGTCCCCCCTGACGGTGCGCAGGTAGTGCAGATCCTCGTCCTGCTGGCTCAGGGTCAGCACGAAGGGAGAGAGCTCTCCCCCCGGAAAGACCAGGATCTGGGGTGTCCGCTCACGCTCGTCCCGACCCTGCTCCTGGCGTTCGTCCGACGCAGTGCGCCAGTTGAAACCTTCCAGCTCCGCCGCCAGGGTCATCCCCTCCGGCAACGTCACCGGCCCCAGCAGCTTGTCACCGGTCAGTGCGCGCCACTTGCGATCCTTGGGATCCCGGGACATAAACTGCCAGCCGTTCTCCTCGACCCGCAGCCCCAGCAGCCTGCCATCCATGACCGAATACTCCTGGGCCTGCTGCAGGGTCGCCATGAAGCGGCGCGCCTGCTTGTCGAGCTCCCGATCCCCCCTGGCGCCCCCCATGCTGAGGGTGACGGCGGTCGCCACCAGTCCCATCAACATGGCGACCAGCAACACTTCCAGCAGGGTAAAACCGGCCTGGTGACGGGCCCAAGACGCCGCCTTCATTCAGGCAGCCCCGGGGGGACGCAGTGAGCACGACGCGGCGGAATCACTTATTGGAAGTCCTTCAGGTTCCAGTTGCCGATGTCGTCATCGGTCCCGGCTTCGCCGTCCATCCCCATGGAGAAGATGTCGATCTTGCCGAACTGGCCCGGGCTCAGCAGCTGGTACTGGTTGCCCCAGGGATCCTGCGGCAGGCGCTTGATGTAGCCCCCTTCGCGGTAGCTGCGCGGCTCAGGGGATGCGGTCGGCTTGTTGACCAGGGCATCCAGCCCCTGCTCGGTGGTGGGGTAGCGGTTGTTGTCCAGCTTGTACATGTCGAGGGCGTTTTCCAGCGCCACTATGTCGGAGACCGCTTTCTGCTGGTCCGCCTTCTCCTTGTTGCCCATCAGGTTGGGCACCACCAGGCTGGCCAGGATCCCCAGGATCACGATGACCACCATCACTTCCAGCAGGGTAAAACCCGATTGACGACGCTTTTGCATGACTTACTCCCTCACGAAATGAGATGGCATGAACCATCAACGATAAATTGTTAAACCTCGATCGTTCGATGACGCCTGTCGGCTCATCGAACCTACGGAGTTGATTGGATTGGTAGGTTCGAATAGCGAAGCCTATTCGAACGTCCGAACCTTACAAATTCACCATATTGTTGAGCTCCAGGATCGGCTGCAGGATCGACATCACGATAAACAGCACCACCCCGGCCATGGAGACCACCAGCATGGGCTCGAACACCCCGAGGGCGATGTTCACCTGGGTTTCGAACTCCCTGTCCTGGTTGTCCGCCGCCCGCTCCAGCATGCTGTCGAGCTCGCCGCTCTGCTCGCCGGAGGCGATCATGTGCAGCATCATGGGCGGAAAAATTCTGGTTTCATCCAGCGACTTGCGCAGGCTGGTCCCCTCCCGCACCCGCTCGGTGGCCTCACCGATGCGCATGCGGGCATAGTCGTTGGAGAGCACTTCGCCGGCGATCTTCATTCCCTCCAGCAGGGGCACGGCGCTGGCGTTGAGGATGCTCAGGGTGCGGGCAAAGCGGGCGGTGTTGAGACCGCGGCTGACCCGACCGATCACCGGCAGGCGCAGTATCACCTGGTGCCAGCGACGACGACGCTTGTCGTCGGTCAGCCACCAGCGCCAGATCAGGCCGCCAATGCCAAGGAGCAACAGGAACCAGAGGCCGTAGTGCTGCAACAGCTCGCTGGTGCCGATGAGGAAGCGGGTGGTGCCCGGCAGTTGCTGGCCCATGTGTTCGAACTGGGCCACCACCTTGGGCACCACGGCGGTGAGCAGTATGGAGATGACCCCCACCGCCACCAGGGTGAGGACGATGGGATAGATCATCGCCTGCAGCAGCTTGGTGCGCATGTGCTGGCGCTGCTCGGTGTAATCGGCGAGACGGTTGAGCACCTTCTCCAGGTGACCGGACTTCTCGCCGGCCGCCACCATGGAGCGGAACAGCTGGTCGAACACATGGGGGAAGGCCCCCAGCGAATCGGCCAGGGAATACCCCTCCACCACCTTGCTGCGCACCGTCGCCACCAGGCTGCGCAGGTGGGCCTTCTCGCACTGTTCGGCGACCGCCTTGAGGGCCTCCTCGATGGTGAGACCGGCCCCCACCAGGGTCGCCAGCTGGCGGGTGATGAGGGCAAGCTCCGAGGTGGAGGCACCACGGCGAAACAGCACGAAGCGGTTCGCCTCCCGTTTGGCCTTCTCGGTGGTCTCGTTCACCTCGAGGGGGGTCAGCCCCTGCTCGCGCAGCAGCTGGCGCACCTGGCGGGCAGAATCCCCTTCCAGCACGCCGCTCTTGTTGCGCCCCTTGCCGTCGAGGGCCTTGTATTCAAATGCCGCCATCTCAGTCTTCCCGGGTCACGCGCAGCACCTCTTCGAGGCTGGTCTGCCCCTTGAGCACCTTGTCGATGCCGTCGCGGCGGATGCTGGGGGTGTGACCCCGGATCAGCCGCTCGATGGCGAGCTCGCCGCTGGCGCTGTGGATCGCCTCGCGCACCGCTTCGTCCACCACCACCAGCTCGTGGATGCCGGTCCGGCCGCGATAGCCGGTGTGGTTGCACTGCTCGCAGCCCACCGGACGCCAGATCTGCTGATCCGGCGCAAGCTCGATGCCCATGGCCAGACGCTCCTGCTCGGTGACAGGGTGCGGTGCGCGGCAATCCGGGCAGAGGGTGCGCACCAGCCGCTGGGCCAGTACCGCCAGGAGCGACGAGGAGAGCAGGAAGGGCTCGATCCCCATGTCCCGCATCCGGGTGATGGCGCCGATGGCGGTGTTGGTGTGCAGGGTCGACATCACCAGGTGACCGGTGAGGGATGCCTGCACCGCGATCTGGGCGGTCTCGAGGTCACGGATTTCCCCCACCATCACCACGTCCGGATCCTGGCGCAGAATGGCGCGCAGGCCCCGGGCGAAGGTCATGTCCACCTTGCTGTTGACCTGGGTCTGGCCCACCCCTTCGAGGTCATATTCGATGGGGTCTTCGACGGTCAGGATGTTGCGATCCCGGGAGTTGATCTCCGAGAGGGCCGCATAGAGGGTGGTGGACTTGCCCGAGCCGGTCGGGCCCGTCACCAGGATGATGCCGTGGGGCTTGCGAATGAGTTCGCTGATGATGTTGCGGTTGGCCAGCGTCATGCCGAGCTGCTTGAGCTCGAGGCGCACGTTGTTCTTGTCGAGCAATCGCAATACCACCCGCTCGCCGTAGCTGGAGGGCATGGTGGAGACCCGCACGTCCACCGCCCGGCCGCCGATGCGCAGTGAGATGCGGCCATCCTGGGGCACCCGCTTCTCGGCGATGTCCATGCGCGACATGACTTTGATGCGCGACACCAGCAAGGAGGCGAGTTTGCGATGGGGGCGCAGGATCTCCCGCAGCACCCCATCGATGCGAAAACGGATCACCAGGGCCCGCTCGAAGGTCTCGATGTGGATGTCGGACGCCTCTTCTTTTATCGCCTCGCTCAACATGGCATTGATGAGGCGAATGATGGGGGCGTCGTCGTCGGCATCCAGCAGATCCTCGCTCTGGGGCAGCTCTTCGGCCAGGGCAAAGAAGTCCATCTCGTTGCCGAGATCCTCCATCAGCTGACGCGCCTCGGAGGAGTCACGCTGATAGTGGGCCATCAGGAGCGTCTCGAACTCGTCGTTGCCAAGCTGCTCCACCGCGAAGGCACAGCCCGCCACCCGGCGCACCTCCAGCAGGGTCTGGGGGGAGATCCCCTGACGACAGAGCAGCACCGGGGCACCCTGGCGCTCGGTCAGGATGGCCCCGAAGTTGCGGGCAAACGCGAACGGCAGTTCCGGCAGGGGAGCCGGCAGCTCGCTGCCATCGAGCTGGTAGGCGGCCATCAGGGCTTGCTCTGCACGAAGGGCTGCTCCTGCACCTGGGCGCGCACGCCGGTGGCGGTCGCCTGCTGCTGGGCCTGCATTCTCTGGATCTGCTGTTGCACCTCGGGGGACATCATCACGTCCTGGCCATAGGCGGGCAGCACCTGGCGAGCCGGCGAGGTGGCATAGCCCTCTTCCGCAGCCCGGCTCAGCTGTTCGGCCCTGAACAGGGTGTACTTGTTGCTGGAGACCCCGGAGTAGACATTGGCGTCACGCAATATGGTCGGGCGGATGAAGACCATCAGGTTGCGCTTGGCGGTGGAGGTCTTGGAGGAACGGAACAGGTAACCCAGCACCGGAATGTCCCCGAGCAGGGGCACCTTGGAGATCTGCTCCTGGGTCTGTTCGTCCATCAGGCCACCCAGCACCACTGTCTCGCCGCTCTTGACCAGAACGGCGTTCTTCACGGTGCGGGTATCGAAGGTGGGGCCCAGGTTGGCGGTCCCGGTCGCCTGCTTCTGTGCCACGCTGGAGACTTCCTGCTCGATGTTGAGCAGCACGGAATCTCCTTCGTTGATCTGGGGCGTCACCACCAGCTTGGTCCCCACCGTCTTGCGCTCTATGGTGTTGAACACCTGATCGCTGGTGGTGGAGCTCTGGGAGCCGCTCTGCACCGGCACTTCCTGACCGACGTTGAAGGAGGCTTCCTTGTTGTCCATGGTGACGATGCTCGGGGTGGAGAGGATGTCGTTCTTGCTGTTGGTGGAGAGCGCCGTCACCAGCGCCGCCCAGTCCCCGTGATAGAAGCCTGCCGCCATGCCGCTGAAGCTACCCGCCAGGGATGACAGGCCGTCGGTGTTGCCGTTGTCTTTGTAATCCTTGGCGGCGATGGCCAGGGAGCCGATGGGCAGACCGGTGTCGGTGAACTGGGTGCCGCCGCCATTGGTGTTGGCCCACTGCACCCCGAGGTTCATGCCGTCACCATCCGATATCTCGACGATGATGGCCTCCACCAGCACCTGGGCACGACGAATGTCGAGCTTGGCGATGACCTGCTCCAGCTCGGCCATCACGTCCGGCTGGGCGGTGATCACCAGGGCATTGGTGGTCTCGTCGGCGGAGATGGCGAGCTGGCCGCCGCCGATGCTGGCGCCGCCCGTGGCCGTGGCAGCCGCCCCGCCCTTCTTGTCGGCGGCGATGCTGGAGCTGACCCCCTTGAGGACGTCCACCAGATCCTTGGCCTTGCCATATTTCAGGTAGAAGACCCGGGTGTTGCCCTGGCTCTGCAGATCCCGGTCGAGCTGGCGCACCATCTGGATGATGCGGGCACGGGCCTTGGGCTCGCCGCTGATGACCACGGAGTTGGTGCGCTCGTCGGCCACCACCTTGGGGGAGAGCAGCAGCGAGGCGTTGGCCCCCTGATTGCTGCCATCCTTGTTGAGATTGGTCACCAGCCGCACCATCTCGCCGGCGGAGGCGAACTTGAGCTTGATGACGTCCATGTCCTGATCCCCCGCCTTGTCCACCCGGCGAACCACCTCCACCAGGCGGTTGACCACGGCGGCGCGGCCGGTGATGAGCAGCACGTTGGAGGGTTCGTAGTGGACCACGTTGCCGCCGCCGGCGTTGTCGTTGAGCTGACGCAGCAGGGGGGCCAGTTCACGGACCGAGACATTGCGCACCGGTACCACCCGGGTCACCATCTCGTCACCCACGCCGGGGTTGGTGTCATCCACCACGGGGATGGCCGAGGTCTTGGCATCCTTGGAGCGCACTACCTTGAGCACGCCGTTGTTCATGGGCACCACGGCAAAGCCGTAAACGTCGAGCACGCTCAGGAAGAACTGGTAGTACTGATCCTCGTTGAGCAGGTCATAGCTGCGCACGTTGATCTTGCCGCGTACCGATGGCTCTATGATGATGGTTTTGTTCAGGTTCTTGCCGACCGTGTTGATGAACTCCTCGATGTCGGCGTTCTTGAAACTGGCGGAATACTCGGTGGCCCAGGCAGAACCGGCCATCATCAAGGCTGCCGCCATGGTGGCCAGACGCCAGCCCTTCCCTTTATTTGTCATTCTTGGTGCTACTCCAATTCATTATTCTGACAAGCCGACATAAACGTCGTAGAGCTGTCCTTGCCGCTCGACGGTGACGGTCATTTCCGTGGCGCCCGCCACCTGCTGCATCGCCTGCATGGCCTGGGCATTGTCACGCAGATCCAGGCCGTTGATGCTGACCGCCAGATCGTTGGCGACCAGTCCGAGTTGATTGAACAGTTCCGGATTGCGACCCGGGTTGAGGCGATAGCCGGTCATGCGACCGTCCACCCGGACCGGAGAAATATTGAGGTAATCGGTGATCTTGCCCGGGTTGCCCAGCAGTTCGCTGCGCACGGAGGAGAGTCCCTCCTGGCGGGCCGGTTTGGGCAGGGGCTTGCCATACTCCTCCCCGTCCAGCATCAGGGTCTCGTCACGGCCGTCCCGGGCGATGATGACCCGATCGGCAAACACCTGGCGTATCCTGGCCTGGGTACCGTCGATGTAGTCCCCGATGCCGTAAGAGTTCTGTGTCCCGTTGTGGGCGATGATGGCGATGGACTTGGCGGGATCCGAGCTTGCCAGCACCCCGTTGAGCTGGGCGTTGAGCTGGGTTTTCGGGGCATCCGCCGCCACCGTCTCTGCCGCCTTGTCCGCCTGGGGTTGCAGCGCCTTGCCAAAGAGAGAGAGGCGGCTGAGGTTGCCCAGATCGAGGCGATCGCCGCCACTCCCCTGCACCGAGGTGACCGAGGGTTGCCAGGGGGTCAGGGGAGCGTGCTGGGCCAGTTCGTACAGGCGCCAGGTGAGCACGGCACACTGCTGGGCCAGCAACAGCAGCAGAAGCCAGAACAGGGGCTGGCTGAAACGGGAGAGTGGCATGGCCTTGCAGCGAGCCAGAAGGGAAGTCAACAAATCATCCCTGAACGGTAGCGTCATCTTTCTCAAAATTGTCTGGCATCCAAGTCGGTTGGCTATTGTGTACGGCAATGGACCCAGAGACAACCGACCGGATGGGACCAAGGGGTGAAAATTCAGTTTCCGTCACACCCGGATGCCCCCTGTTTCTATCCCGGGGCCCGCCTCTGGTATAATCAGGCACCTTTTCAGCCATCCCGGAGCCGATCCATGTCGAATCCAGCACAAAGCAGCACTCAGGTCCGTCTCGACAAGTGGCTGTGGGCCGCCCGCTTTTACAAGACCCGCAGTCTGGCGCGGGATCAGATCGACGGCGGCAAGGTGCACTACAACGGCCAGCGCACCAAGCCGGGCAAGGCGGTCGAGGTCGGCGCCCTGGTGCGATTCTGGCAAGGCCAGGACGAGCGGGAGGTGCGGGTGCTCGAGGTGAGCGAGCAGCGCAAATCCGCCCCGCTGGCCCAGCAACTCTATGAAGAGACAGAGGCCAGCCTGAAGAAACGGGCCGAAAACAGCGAAGCCCGCCGCTTCAACAGCCAGTTTGCCCCAAGCCCGGAGCGCCGACCTGACAAGCAGGAGCGACGCCAGCTTATCCGGGTCAAGCAATCCTAATCCGCGTCTGTGGCCCCTTTATGACGACAGGTGGAGGAATTAGTTCCTAACCACCTGTTTAACAATGTGTTTATTTTCCCCCAAGAACATCCTAGGAAACCATGATGAGTAACCAAGACCTCCTGTATCGCTATCTGTTCGAAGAGTACGAAGTGCGTGGGGAGCTGGTCCAGCTGGATCGTACCTACCGCCACATCATCGACGCCCAGAACTACCCGGTACAGGTGCAGCACCTGCTGGGCGAGCTGCTGGTTGCCACCAGCCTGCTGACCGCCACCCTCAAGTTCGAAGGCTCCATCACGGTGCAGCTGCAGGGGGACGGTCCGGTACGTCTGGCCGTCATCAACGGCGACAACAACCAGCAATTGCGCGGCGTGGCACGCTACGAAGGGGAACTGCCGACGGACGGCAAGCTGCAAAGCCTGATCGGCAACGGCCATCTGGTCATAACCATCACCCCGGATCAGGGAGAGCGCTATCAGGGCATCATCGCCCTGGAGGCCGACACCCTGGCGGCCTGTCTGGAGCACTACTTCGCCCAGTCCGAACAACTCGCCACCCGCCTCTGGATCCGCACCGGCCACCACGAGGGCGAGCCCCGTGCTGCGGGCATCCTGCTGCAGGAGCTGCCGGCCCAGAGCGAGGATCACAGCGAAGATTTCGACCACCTGGTCCAGCTCACCACCACCATCAAGGACGAAGAGCTGTTCGGTCTGGACGCGGAAGAGATCCTCTACCGCCTCTACCACCAGGACAAGGTACGGGTGTTCGATCCCCAGGCCATCGAGTTCCGCTGCACCTGCTCCCGCGCCCGTTGCGAAGGGGCCTTGCTGCAGATAGACAAGGAAGAAGCGGTATCCATGGTGCAGGAGCTCGGCAAGATCGACATGCACTGCGATTACTGCGGCGCCCACTACGAATTCGACGGGATAGACATCGAAACCCTGTTCAGCAGGGCTCCCGGTAATGATGTAAACCAGTTACACTAATCAAAGGCGGGCAAAACCCGCCTTTAACTTAAATAACAAAAAAATACCCTATTTTAT
>ERZ724515.245-NODE-245-length-19856-cov-10.298066_pt1 | contig 19856 bp, 18 predicted proteins | sample MGYA00376048_ERZ724515 | MGnify/ENA primary metagenome ERZ724515 (study PRJEB28724, sample SAMN07190885) | wastewater metagenome | isolation source: influent of sewage treatment plant in Hong Hong | place: Hong Kong | collected 2016-03-17 ... | reverse complement strand
GGAGCTGTTACATTTAATTCTGCACCTGATTATGAAACAAAAGCAAGTTATTCTTTAACTGTAAAAGCAACAGATAGTTCAACTAACTTTTCAACTAAAGATGTAACTGTAAGTATTACAGATGTAAATGAATTAGTAACTTTCCAAAGTGGAGATACTTGGAATGGAAAAGTTTACAACATCGTAACTTCTCCAATCACAGGAAAAAGATGGCTAGATAGAAACCTTGGAGCAACTCAAGCTTGTGTCAGCTCTACTGATACACTTTGTTATGGAGATTATTACCAATGGGGAAGATTGGCTGATGGGCATGAGAAGTCAAATTCAACTACAACTGCAACACAAGCCTCAACTATTACAAGTGTGGGGAATCAGTTTATTACTGGAAATTATGATTGGACAACAGCAGATGCAGATGGAAGTTTAAGAACAGCTCAATGGAGTAAAGCAGATGGAACAGGAGTTTGTCCTGTTGGATTTAGAGTTCCTACACAAACTGAATTAGCAACTGAAACTTTAGATTATGCAGGAATTGATAACACATCAACTGGTGCTGTAAAAGTTATAGATTCTGCAACAGCATTTTCTAACTTCCTAAAATTTCCAGTTGCAGGTTACCGTAGCAACTTTGATGGTTCTATGAGCAATCAGGGTTCATGGGGCAATGTGTGGGCTAGTTCTGTGGATGGGTCTCGCTCTGTGGACGTGCGCTTTGATAGTGGCAATGCGTATTGGGACAGCAACGACCGTGCTCGTGGCTTATCAGTTCGTTGCGTGGAGAATTAAAAAGAATAAAAACGAGTTTTTTATTCTTGCTTGAAACAGTGATTTTTATCACTGTTTTACCCTTTCAAAAATTTGAACTTGATTAAATATCAAATAAATTCAGATTAGAAATCCTGCAAAAAAGAAATAGTAATAATTGTTCCTATATTTTCTGCACTTGTTATCTCTATCTTCCCCTTGTGAATATCAATAATTTTTTTAACTATTGACATTCCAAGTCCAGTTCCCCCAGAGTCTTTATTCCTACTTTTATCTGTTCGATAAAATTTCTCAAATATTTTTTCTTGTTCATTTTTTGCAATACCAATACCAAAATCTTGAATTGATATATAAAAATCTTGATTTTTTAGATAACTTTTTACAATTATTGAAGAGTTCTTATGACTATATTGAATTGCATTTTTTAGCAAATTTTTAATAGCAATTTTCAAAAGACTTGAATAACCATTAAATTCTATGGTATCAATCATTTCAAACTTTATTCCTATTTGATTTATTTTTGCAAAATTTTTGATTTCATTTATTGATTCATCAATTATTTCATCAAAATATAGAAGCTCTTTTTTGTTTGATAAAATCAAATCATTTTCGTTTTTTGCTAAAAATAGTAAATCATTTATAGTTTGTTCGATTACTACAACTTCATCAAGGGAAGTTTTAAGTGCTTGTTTATATTCTTCTATTTTTCTATCTTTTCTTAAAGCTACTTCTAATTCACCTTTTATAACAGTAAGAGGCGTTTTTAGTTCATGGGAAGCATCAGAACTAAATTGAGAAATTCTTTCAAATGAAGATTCAAGTCTAGTTAATAAATTATTTATTTCTATAATTAATTGATTTATTTCATCTTGATTATCTGGATTTTTCAGTCTAGCAGACAAATCACTAGCACTTATGTTTTTTAGCTCTTCTAATACTTTTTCTATTGGTGCAAAAGATTTATAGATTAGGAAATTCCCCCCAATAATTGAGAATATAAGAATTATAGGAATAATAAAAGCCAAAATATAGATAAGTTCTTTTAAAGTCTCCCAAATAATATCTTTTGTAGTTCCTACTTCTATGATGATTTTTAAAGACTCATTAAAACTTATTTTTATTCTTCCTATAAGGTAGTTATTTTGTCCTTTAAAAGTGATAATATTTTCTTTTAAATTATCTAAATATTTATTATTAAGCTCTATATCTTTGGGAAAATCTTGAGTTTGAATTATATTTTGATGAGTCTTATCATTTAAAATTCTAATAAACAAATGGTCAAAATTGTACTCTTTATTTTCATTTAAAACTATATCTTCTATTTTAGTTTTTTCTTTTACATCATCAGTTATATCAAGAATTATCACTTTTAAGGTAGCTTGAAATTTATCTAAAGTTGAAATTTCTAAAGATTTGTACAATGAATAAGAGAAAATAGATAAAATAATAAGTTGAATAAGAAAGTTATAAATTAGAAGTTTCTTTTTTATAGAAAGTTTAGTTATCACTTATTTTAAATCCTATTCCTCTAACTGTTTTAATTAATTTTTTATCAAAATTTTTATCGATTTTATTTCTTAATCTGTAAATATATACATTTACTACATTGCTCACATTTGAATCTTCAAATGAACTAAGAGCTTCATTTATAGTTGTTTCACTTAAAACTCTATCTCTATTTTTTATAAGATATTCAAGTAGTGTAAACTCTTTTGCTGTTAAAACTATATTTTCATTTGCTCTAATTGCTGTTTTGTTTAGTAAATCAAGTTCTAAATCAGCTATTGAAATTTTTGTTTGAATTAAATTTGATGTTCTTAATTGAACTCTAATTCTTGCAAGTAACTCTGCAAATGAAAAAGGTTTCGCTAAATAATCATTTGCTCCAATATCTAAACCTTTGATTTTATCTTCAATTCCATCTTTTGCTGTTAGCATTATGATTGGTGTTTGAATACTTGAAGCCCTTAAACTTCTACAAACTTCCATTCCATCTTTTATTGGAAGCATAACATCTAATAAAATTAAATCATATTGATTTACACTTGCAAGATATAAACCCTCATCACCATTTGTTGAATAATCAACGATATAACACTCTTCTTCTAAACCTTTTTTTAAAAAATTGATTATTTTTATATCATCTTCTATTATTAAAATTTTCATGATTTATTCTACACTTTTTGCTATTAATTTAATTATTGTTATTTCAGCATTTGCTTTATATCTAAAATCAATTCCCCAAGTACCTAATCCTTTATTTACATAAATAGCTGTATTTTTTTTATAAAAAATACCTGCTAAAAATGGTTGGACAAGTTTGACTAAATAATGAAATGGATAAATTTGACCTCCATGGGTATGCCCACATAAAAATAAATCTGCATTAGATATAAGAGCAATTTTATAATCTTTTGGTTGGTGAGAGATAAAAATTGAAGGTTTATTTTCAAGAAAACTTTTTATTTTGCTCTCATCTCTTTTTATTTTGAAAAATTTTGAAAATCTATCAGGAAGTCCAGCAATATGAATAATTTCATTTTTATAGGTAAATACTTTGCAACTATTATCCATAAAAATAAAATTTGTAAGTTCATTTTTTAAATCTTCTAAACCATAGAAGAGATCATGATTTCCACTGATAAAATAAACTATTCCTTTTAGGTTATTTAAAATATGAAGTTTCTCTTTTATAAATTTTACTTTCGTATCGATTATATCACCTGTAATAACAGTAATGTCATAATTTAAGTTATTACATAAATTAATTAGCTCTTTTATTTGTGATATTGTGGTTTTTTTATTTATATGTAAATCACTTAAATGAAGAATTTTTAGATTATGAAGTTTTTTATTTGTAACCAAAACTTCTATGGTTTGAACATTAGAAAGAGTCATAAAACTCATTCTAAAGTGATATTATAAAAAATATCTATTTGATTTCTAACTGTTAAAAACATCATTACAGGTGGCTCTAATGAAAAATCTGTAAGATTAAATGAAAATTCACCATTTAGTAAAAGTTGATTATTTTGTCTATAAACCATTGCTTTTGTTGTTATGTTTTTTGAAACACCATTTAAAGTTACAATTCCATTTATATCATAACCATTTTGATTTTTTGTGATACTTTTTATATCAAAAGAGATAGTTTTGAACTTTTCTACTTTTAAAAGTTCATACATATGTTCATCTCTTCCCTTTTTATCACTAACTAATGATAAAGTTTCAAAATAAATTTGTCCTTTGATTGATTCGATTGTATCTTCAATAGTTAAATCACCTTTTACATTTTTTGTTGTTGGATTTATTTCACTATCTCCAAAAACCTCCGTGTGAGCTTTTATCTCACCATTTTGTATAGTTAAACTATTTGCATTTGCAAATATAACTAATCCTAAAATCAATAATAATCTAAACATATTCTATCTCCTTGTTGTTTGGTTTATATTCACTTAGCATTATTTTAAATATAGCTATTAGTAAAATAATTGGAATAAATAAAATTAAATGTGATATTGCTATAAAAAGTCCACTACCTGAAGCTATCCATCCAATACCTATCATATATAAAGCAATAGTTTTAAACTCTTTTTTTCTTATTGTTTGTAGTATTATAACATTGTAATAAGAAATTATAAATGGATAAACTATTGATAAGATGAAACCCTCTCTTAAAAAGTAAAATAAATAAGAAAGAGCAAATAGTGCTAAAATTAGCAATTCTTTTTGACTTTTTTCCATTTTTAAATAAATTGCACAAAATACGCCAATTATGTGAAATAGTGCTATTTCAAAATTAAAACCATCTCTCCAAATAGAGATACTAACATCCCTTGATAATGATTCAAAAAGAGATGAATCTAAAAATACCCACAAAATCATCAAAAATAAAGAGTGATTATTGTTATTTGATTCTTGCTTGTACTCTTTTTGTGGCAAAAATATAGAAGTAATCAAAGTTATAGTCGTAAGAGTTATAGCTATTAATCCTCTTGATGCAACATCATAATTAAATAAAAATGTCCCTGTAGTGTAAGAAAGACTAAGTGCTAATCCCAACTCTAAAGGAGATGTTTTTTTTATTTCATTTATAATTAATGGTGCCATACTTCCCACACTAAAACCTAAAATAAAAAGTGTTATAAAGTTAAAATTTGGATATATAAAACTCATTATTAACTGAATAGTTAAAAATAGTGATATTTTATTTTTCAAATCAATTTTTATATACGAAATTAATAATGTTCCAATAACACCACCTATTGGAAGAGGAGCAATTAAAAAAATATTTGATGAGAAATACTCAACAATACCTGTTTGTGCTATTAGTAAATAGTAGCAAAGTTCACTTGCTATGAAAAATATTAAGGCTAATCTTTGCATAAGTAATCCTTTTTATAAAAAAAGATTAGATATGTAAATACAAATGCTAAATCAAACAATGATATTAAAAGTGCTTCAATCCCAAGTTTTCCACTTGAAAAAAGAGCAAAAAACATAGAACTTGCAAACACTCTAATAACTACAGTTAGAAATGTGAAATTTGAGTTTTTAAGTGCAAAATAGTGAATGATTCCTGTCATACTAACAAATGTAAATACCACATATTCATACACTCCACTAAATGAAAATCCTAAAAGTGGATATGTAAAACTAGCAAGTAGTATCAAAAAAACTCCACCCAATCCATCACTTAAAATTCCAGTAAGATTGTAAAGCTCTAGCTTTGAGTAGTTTGTAAAATTAAAATCTATTTTTATAAAAGCGATTATAAATAAAAAGGCAATAAAACCAAAAATAGTTCTAAATATCCATAGTTTATCTGTAGGAATATTTATAAATCCAGCTTGTGTAAATCCTGAGATTGATAAAGCAATAAAAATTCCAAAAATTCCAACTAAATATAGATTTATAAAAATAGATTTATGTAACTCTTTTATATTGTTTATAAACATTGAAATAACCATAAATAAAACACCAACACCCATAGCAACATGAGCATGGGCAACAATCAAATCATTCCTATGAAATAGCCATCTAATATCAGGAATAAACAGAATATTTCCTTCAATATCCACAAATAAAAAGGCAAGTATAGAGATAAAAAGAGCTTTTTTAGCCACATTTGAGATATTGCTATCTTGATACCATCTATAAAGTAGGGGAAGATAAAGTAGTGTTAGATATTGTAAAAACCACTCTTGATTATATGTTAGATGACCAACAAAGATTCTATATAAAACTGAACCAAAATAAAAAATTGTAGGAATAATCCATAAGATATTCCATCTAGCTTTAAATTCATTATTATTTAAAAGTTTGATTATCAAATAGTAAATTGGAATCAAAGCCAAACTCATACCCAAAGTATTGTCCCCATGTGGACCACTTATTGTACTTTCCACTTGACCAATAGTTGGATTCATCAAAATCAAAAGAGTAAAAGGAGCTATTGTTACTACTCTTAGACAAACTTTTATCCATAAAGGAAGAGTTGTATAAAGCTTGATAAATTTATATAAAGCAACTATATAAAAAAGACCAGCAATAGCAAGTAAAAAGTTTAGCTCATAAGCAAAATCATAAAATGCTAAACCTCTATTTTTCCCAAGAAGTAATGAAACTACCATAAAAACTAAAAAGATATACCAAATAACAGTATATAAGTTTAGATAATGAAGTCCATCTTTAGAGCTTCCAACCTCTTTATTTATAAGTAAAAATGGCAAATATGAAAGCATCAAAGGAACAAATCCATAAAGCATAAGACTTATATGAATAGAACGCATATTAGAAGGATTTAAAGTAGCAGAATCAATACTAAATCCTAACAAATTTATTGAGTATAAAATCCCAAAAAATAGTCCTAATGCAAAAAATCCAATAGAGATTTTAAAGTGTTGAGATATAAAACTTTCAAAGTTTTCAAGATTAATTGATTTTTCCATCTTTTACCTCATATATTTTATTTGCTAAACTTGCAAGTTCTTTATCGTGTGTTGCTACTATTATAGTTGTTCCTTTTTGTGTTAGATTTTTAAATAGTTCAAAAACATTTAGTGAATTTTTTGAATCTAAATTTCCAGTTGGTTCATCTGCAAAGATAACTTTAGGATTATTTATCAAAGCTCTAGCAATGGCAACTCTTTGTCTTTGACCTCCTGAAATTTCATTTGGATATTTGTCTATTAGATTTTCTATATGCAAAGATTTTAAAAGATTGTAAATCTCTTCGTTTGATGCTTTTTCATTTGCAAGAAGAATATTCTCTTTTACACTTAGATAATTTATCAAATAGTGAAATTGGAAGATAAAACCAATACTATCTCTTCTAAAACTATCTATATCTTTTATATCTTTGTAGTTTTTATCTTCAAAAAATAAATTTCCACTTGTGGGTTTTAAAAGTGTTGATAAAATAGATAAAAGTGTAGATTTTCCACTACCACTTTCGCCTATGATTGCTACAAATTCACCTTTTTGTATCTCTAAATTTATATTTTCTAAAGCTAAGTCTTTGTTGTAATAGTGTGTTAGATTTGAAACTTTTATCATATTTTGTTTCCTTGAATAAGCTCAACTGGATCTGTTCTTGAAGCATTTAGTGCAGGAATTATAGAACCTATAATCACCATCAAAATAGAAGCTATAAATACATAAAAAGCAAGTTGTGATGAAATATCTCCATTTACATATCCTTGTAACTCTTTTGCATTTTTTACAAAATACAGGATGATGTTTGAGATAATAAATGCACTAATAAAACTAAAAATTCCTAAGATAAAACTTTCTATCATGATTGAGAAAACGATTTTAGAAGTTTTTATTCCTAAAGCTCTTTTTATACCAAATTCACTTTTTCGTTGATTTACAGTGATGCTCATAAGACTTATAATTCCTAATAATCCCATAAAAAAAGCTACAAAAGATACAACATTTGATGAGGTTTTTATGATTTTAAATTGGTTATAGTTATCCACAAAACTTTGTGTTGATTTTACATCTATTTGCTGTGATAAATTTTTTATATTTTCTATTATTTTTTCACTATTTGCATCAAGTTTACTATTAACCAAAATCATAGAAGCTGATTTATTAAATATCTCTCCTGCATCTTTTATCGTCAAAACAACTCCACCATTTTCAAAACCTATTTCACTTTTAAAAACACCAGAAATTTTAAAAATTTTATTTGCTATTTGAACTTGTGTTTTATCATTTAGTTGAGAGTAAATAGAGTTTCCAACAATTACTTCATCTTTTTTTGGATAATTTCCACTTAAAAGAGTATATTTATTGAATCTATTATCACTTGAACCATAAATTGCAACTATTGGAAGTTTTTCAACTGGACTTGCTCCAACTATTAATGCACTAGACTCTTTAACACCTTCAATTTTTTCTATTTGTTCCATAAGATTTATATCAATATTTGAGAAAAATGTATCAGAGATTTTTGCTTGAGTTACTATTATATCCCCATCACTTTTTAGCATTGATGAGTACATAGAGATAACTCCATTTGAAATTGAGCTTATTAAGAATATTGATACTATTGAAAATATCAAACTTAAAACTATAAGAGTTGTTTTTAATTTGTTCGCTATTAGAGCTTTTATTGCATATAAAAACAAATATTATCCTTTCATATTTTTTGAAAGTTTAGTATTTGTATATGAATTGATTATGAATGAATTATGAATTTTTGTTCATAATTGGATATTATTTCAAAAAATTTTAAAAGTGAAAAAGATGAAAGAAAAATTAATAGAAATAATTAAAGAAGCAAGTGAGATTTTAAAAGAGGGATTTTACTCTTCTAAAGAGGTGAATTTCAAAGGTAAAAAAGATTTAGTTACAAAATATGATGTGGCTGTTGAGAATTTTTTAAAAGAAAAATTCTCACAAGAGTTTAAAGATTTTAATATCATAGCTGAAGAATCAGATAATAAAAATATAGAGTTTAATAACTCAATTATTATTGATCCAATAGATGGAACTACAAATTTTGTAAATGGAGTTCCACATACTGCTATTTCTGTTGGAGTTTATAAAGATAAAAAACCATATATTGGTGTAGTTTACAATCCTATTTTGGATGAATTGTATGAAGCAAAAATAGGAGAAGGTTCATTTTTAAATGGAAAAAAACTACAAGTAAGTTCTGAAGATATTTTCCAAAAAGCACTTCTTGCAACAGGTTTTCCATATACAAGTGGAACAAATCAAGATGATTTAAATGATGTATTAAAAAAAATAAAAGATATTTTACCTCTTTGTCAGGATTTAAGAAGACTTGGAAGTGCTTCTATAGATTTATGTATGGTTGCAAGAGGAACATTTGATGGATATTATGAAATGAATCTAAAACCATGGGATGTAAGTGCTGGTGTTTTGATACTAACTGAAGCAGGTGGGAAAGTTACTAACATAAAAGGTGAAGAATATAATCTATTTACAGATAAATATCTTGTTTCATCAAATGGAAGAATTCATGATGAGCTAGTAAAGAATCTAAATTTATAAAAAAGTACATATTTAGTAATAGTTGAATATAATATAAGTAATTTTAGATACAAATAAGGGTTTTTTATGTGTGGAATAGTTGGATATATAGGTAAAAAAGAGACTACAAAGATTTTATTAGATGGCTTAAAAGAGTTAGAGTACAGAGGTTATGATAGTGCTGGAATAGCTGTTCTAAAAGATGGTAAAATTGATGTATTTAAAGCTCTTGGAAAACTTGTAAATCTTGAAGAAAAAGTAAATGCAAATGCTTCAACTGGTTATGAACTAGGAATCGGTCATACAAGATGGGCAACACATGGAAAACCAACAGAATTAAATGCCCACCCACATTTAGGAGAATACTCTTATGTTGTTCATAATGGAATTATTGAAAATTATAAAGAGTTAAAAGAAGAGCTAACTTCAAAAGGTCATAAGTTTGTATCTCAAACAGATACAGAAGTAATTGTGCATCTATTTGAAAATTTTTATAATCAAGAAAATGATACAAAAAAAGCTTTTCAAAATACTATTTCAAGACTTGAAGGTGCTTTTTCTATTTTATTAATTACAAAAGCAGACCCACAAAAAGTATTTTTCTTTAAACATGGAAGCCCTTTAATAGTTGCAAAGGGAAATGAAGAAAAAGAAGTTTTGTTTGCCTCTTCAGATGCTCCTTTAATTGGATTAGCTTCGAGTGTTGTTTATTTAGAAGATGGAGTTGGTGGAATTGCTAGTGCTGAATCAATAGAGTTTTTTAGTGATAATTACTCTTGGTCAAGCTTACCAACTTCAAAACAATTTGCTCAAAAAGATGGTTATAGATTTTTTATGGAAAAAGAGATTTATGAACAAAGTAGTGTGGTTAGTGATTGTATGCTTGGAAGAATTAAAGATAGTGAAATTTTATTTGATGAGATTGAAAAATCAATAATAGATGGAATCAACGAAATAAAAATCTGCGCTTGTGGAACTTCATATCATGCAGGATTAACAGCTTCATATTTGTTTGAAAGATTAGCAAAAGTTAAATGTAATGTTGAAATAGCAAGTGAGTTTAGATATAAAGAACCACTTTTAACAAAAGATACTCTATTTATCGTAATTTCTCAAAGTGGAGAAACTGCTGATACTTTAGAAGCTTTAAAAATGGCAAAAAATGCAGGTCTTAAAACACTTGTAGTTTGTAATGTTGATAACTCTTCAATGACAAGAACAGCAGATGCAACGATTTTAACAAGAGCTGGAATTGAAAAAGGTGTTGCTTCAACAAAAGCATTCTCAACTCAAACAGTTGTTTTATGGATGTTAGCTTTATATTTTGCAAAAGCAAAAAATGTAATTTCAAATGAAATTATGCAAAAAGAGTTACATACTTTAAGAGAAGTTCCAAAATCACTTTGTATTAGTGATAAAATTCATGAAAAAATGAAAAGATTATCAAAAAGATATTTACATGGACATGGATTTTTCTTCATTGGTCGAGATCTGTTTTTCCCACTTGCTCTTGAAGGTGCTTTAAAATTAAAAGAGATTTCATATTTACATGCTGAAGGTTATCCAGCTGGTGAAATGAAACATGGACCAATAGCACTGGCAGACCCTGAACTTTTTACAATAGCACTTATGCCACAAAATTTACTTTATGATAAAATTAAATCAAATGTAGAAGAGTTAAGTGCAAGAGATAGTACTATTTGTGCTATTTCGCCACTTGATTTTGATTTAGCAGATGATTTTGTAAAGATAAATTCTTGCGACCATTATATGCTAGAGTTTTTCGAAATGTTAATAGTATTACAACTATTATCAATGGAAATTTCAATAAGACTTGGAAATGATGTTGATATGCCAAGAAACTTAGCTAAATCAGTTACAGTTGAGTGATGAAAAAATATCCTTTATATATTTTTATACTCTCTTTATCATATCTTCTTTATGAGAATCCTAATTCTAAGTATATCATTGCTGGAATAGGGATTTTTGTAATTGGTATGCGATTTATGGAAGATGGATTTAAGCTTTTTACAGGAGGAGTTCTTGAAAAGCTTATTTCTAAAACTACGGATACTACTTTTAAATCAATATCTTTAGGGGTTGTATCAACTGCACTTCTTCAAAGTTCATCTTTGGTTTCTATTATTATTATCTCTTTTTTATCAGCAAAGATTATCTCACTTGCTGGAGCTTTAGGTGTAGTTTTTGGTTCAGCGGTTGGAACTACAACAACTACTTGGCTTGTGGCAACTTTGGGAGTAAAAATTGATATTTCAGCTTTTGCCTTACCTATGATTATTTTTGGTGTAATTTTTAAATTTGATAAAAGTAACAATATTCAAGGACTAGGAAATATTTTATTAGGTCTTGGTTTTGTTTTTCTTGGAATTTCATATATGAAAAGTGGATTTGAAGAACTAAAACAAGGTATTGATTTAGCAAAATTTTCACTTGATGGATATGAGGGAATTTTTTTATATGGATTTATTGGTTTCTTAGCAACTATTATTATTCAATCAAGTAGTGCAACTATGGCACTTGCTGTTACAGCATTAGTAACAGGTCAAATAGTCTATATTAATGCTATGGCAATAGCCCTAGGAGCTCATGTGGGAACTGCAACAACTGCTGCAATGGGTGCAATAGTTTCGAACGCAAATTCTAAAAGAATGGCTGTTGGACTTTTTATATATAAAGGAATAACTGCTATTTTAACTATTGCTTTTTTATATTATATAGTTGATTTTGTTGATTATTTATCTGCAATATTAGGAATATCAAGTGATGATTGGGCTATGAAACTAGCAGTTTTTCATACATTATTTAATTTAACAGGATTGATAGTATTCTCTTTTTTTATTCCTCAACTTGTAATTTTTTTGAAAAAACTTTTTGTTGAAGATGCAAATACTTATATTCAAAAACCAAAATATTTAGATGTTGAGATAGTTGCTGTTCCATTAGTTGCACTAAAAGCTACAAGAAAAGAGACAATACATTTGTATGATAATGCTACAGAAGTTTTAAGTCATGCAATAATGCTTCATAGACATAGATATTTAGATAAATCTAATATAGATTTAGTAGTAAAAGAATCAACGGATTTAATTGAATTAGATATAGATGAATTCTATAAAACAAGGATTAAATCACTTTATGGAGATATAATAAATTATTCAACTTACTTTATAAATGATTTAAATGATGCAGAAAGAAATTATCTTTATAGTCTAAGAATGGCTTGTAGAGATATAGCTGAAGCTGTAAAAAATACAAAAGAGTTACAAAAACATATAGCAAAATATCTTTTAGATAATAATGAATATATAAAAAATGAGTATAACTATTTAAGAGAAGCAATAGCTAGAACAATAAGCACAATTAATGAAATTAAAAATAGTGAAGATGAAGAAGATATGTTATCAAAATCAGAACTTTTAGAAAATTATTTAAATAGTTTAGATGTTATTGCAACAGGAAGAATAGATATTTTAATTCGAGAGAAAAAAATAGATAAGAAAATGACAACAACACTATTAAATGATAGTGCACATGCTTATAACATAATAGATAAATTGATTGAAGTATCAAAAATATTGTGGACTAATAAAGAAAGATTTGAGACACAAAAACTAAATAACAGCAATTTTTAGCTAACATAACAAACTTTTTGTCTTTATGACAAATTGAATTCTTTAAATTTTTATTTTAAATTTCTTATAAATTATAGAAAACAAAAAATGGAAAACAAAAGATGGAAAACAACCAAGATTTTTTCTTGTGGAAAACAAAGGATGGAAAACAAAAATGTCAAATACAAAACAATATTTATTTACAAGTGAAGTAGTAAGCCCAGGACACCCTGATAAATGTGCAGATATAATTGCAGATTCGATAGTTGATAAATTAATTATTGCAGATAAAGATAGCAGGGTTGCTTCTGAGGTTTTTGTCGCTGGAAAGCATGTTGTTATTGGTGGAGAAGTAAAATCATCTTGCCAATTATCAAATGAAGATTATGAAAAAATAGTAAAAGATGCTTTAGCAAAGATTGGATATGATGGAAAATCAGCATTTACAAAAGAACAATGTTTACATCCTGATGATGTAAAAGTTCAAGTTTTATTAAACCAACAATCTCCTGATATTAATCAAGGTGTTGATCAAGAAGATGGTGAAATAGGTGCAGGTGATCAAGGAATTATGTTTGGTTTTGCTTCAAGTGAAACTTCTGATTATATGCCAGCAGCCATCACTTATGCAAGAATGCTTTGTGACAAAGTTTATAATTATGCTTTAAATCATAATCAAAAATTAGGTGTTGATATAAAAACACAAGTTACAGTTGATTATGGTTCAAAAGAGAATTTTGAAAACTGTAACCCTCAAAAAATTCATACAATAGTTGTAAGTGCTCCTTCTGTTGAAAGTATGCCTATAGAAGAAGTTAGAGAGTTGATTCAAGGATTAATTGATGATGCAGGATTACCTTCAAATATGTATGATAAAAAGAATACGATTATTCATATAAATCCAACAGGAAGATATGTAAATCATTCATCTTTACATGATAGTGGATTAACAGGAAGAAAGTTAATTGTTGATTCATTTGGAGGATATGCACCTATTGGTGGTGGAGCTCAAAGTTCAAAAGATTATACAAAAGTTGATAGAAGTGGACTTTACGCAGCAAGATGGATAGCAAAACATATAGTTGCAGCTGGACTTGCTAAAAAAGCAATAGTTCAAATATCTTATGCGATTGGAGTTGCAAGACCAACTTCTGTTTCAGTTGATACAATGGGTTCATATACAAGATTTGATGATGATAAATTATCACAATTTGTAATGGATACATTTCCATTAACTCCAAGATGGATTACACAAAAATTTGCTTTAGATAAACCAAGTGAAAAAACTTTCCTTTATGCTGATGTTGCATCAAGAGGACAAGTTGGTCAAAGTGACTACCCTTGGGAAAAACTTGATGAATTAGAAAAATTTGAAAATATTCAGTAAATTGATTAAAGGATTATTATGGATTTAAAAAACTTATTTAGCAAAATATCTTTTGATAGAACAAAAGAACAACCAACAAAAAAAGATGCACCAACACATTGGATAAAGTGTCCAGAATGTAGTGCTTTAATGTTTTTCAAAGAAGTAGAAGCTCAAGATAATATTTGTCCAAAATGTAATTTTCATATGAGAATTGGTGCAAAAAGAAGAATTGAAATTTTAACTGATAAAGATAGTTTTGTTGAGTATGATGTTGATTTAAAACCAAATGATCCTTTAAAATTTGTTGATAAAACTTCGTATAAAAAAAGAGTAGAAGAGGCACTTAAAAACACTGGAAGAACTTCATCTGTTGTAAGTGGTGAAGCTAAAATAAATGATATTCCAGTTCAAATGGTAGTTTTTGATTTTGCTTATATGGGTGGAAGTTTAGGTTCAGTTGAAGGTGAAAAAATAGTAAGAGCTGTAAATAGAGCTATTACAAAAGAACAAGGACTTATTATTATTTCAGCTTCAGGAGGAGCTAGAATGCAAGAATCAACATTTGCTTTAATGCAAATGGCTAAAACTTCAGCTGCTTTAAAAAAGCTTGACCATGCAAAACTTCCATATATTTCTATTTTAACAGACCCTACAATGGGTGGAGTTTCTGCTTCATTTGCATTTTTAGGTGATATTATTATGGCAGAACCAGGTGCTTTAATAGGGTTCGCAGGGCAAAGAGTTATAAAACAAACTATTGGTGCAGATTTACCAGAAGGATTTCAAAGAGCGGAATTTTTACTTGAAAAAGGCTCAATAGATATGGTTGTAAATAGATCAGATATGAAACAAACATTAACTCATTTATTAACAATGTTTAAAAAAGAAAAAATCAGCTAAAAAATGACTTCAAATTTAGAAAAAGCTTTGGGTTTTAAACTCAAAGCTTTTAATTACTTATATGTTTTATGCGATTATGAAACGCTACTTAAAAGAAATATCACTTTAGAAAATTTTGTTAATTTATGTAAAAGAAATAATGTAAAAATTGTTCAATATAGAGATAAAATCTCTTCTTTGCAAGAGCAAAAAACAAATCTTTTATATCTTAAATCACAACTTAATATTCCAATAATTATAAATGATAAAATCGAACTAATAGAGTTTGCAGATGGATTACATATTGGACAAGAAGATTTACAAGCAATTAATAAAGATAAAAAATTAGCTATAAAACTGATTCGCTTAAAAATAAAAGATAAACTTTTAGGACTTTCAACTCACAATGAAATAGAGATTTTAGAAGCCAATGAATTGCATTTGGATATGATAGGATTAGGAGCTTATAAGAATACATCAACGAAAGATGTCTCTACAATCTTAGGAGATAGAATCTCTTACTTAGCAAAAATATCAAAACATCCAGTTTGTGCAATCGGTGGAGTTAAAATTGATGATGTTATTGAAAATATTAGATTTAATGTTGTAGGAAGTGGATTTTATGAAGATTAATATTTATTCAATAATCAAACCATCAAAAGATGAGTTTGATGTATTAATCAAAGAGTTTATAAAAATGTCTTCAAAATATGCAAAAGTTGAAGTTCACTATATTTTTAATAAAAATATTGCAAAAGCACAAACTATTGGAGAAAAAGAGGCTCAACAATCTTATAGTGAGACTTATGAGCCTTTATTAAAAGGTTATAATATTGCACTTGATGTATTAGGAAAAAAAGTAGATACTTATGCTTTTTCAGCATTAATTGAAGATAAAAATGAGGTTAATTTTTTTATAGGTGGTGCTTATGGATTTCAAAGAGAGTTTCTAAATAAATGTGATACAACAATCTCTTTAAGTGATTTAACAATGGCTCATAAAGTTGCAAATGTTGTATTAACTGAACAGATATTTAGAGCATTAAGTATTCAAAATAATCATCCATATCATAAGTAATTTATAAACATTTTTGTATAATGAAAAAATAATAAGAATTCGATAATAAAAGAAGGATTGGAAAATGGGTTTTAAAAAATATTTTATTTTTTCGGTAATTTTAATTGTTGCCATATTTGGTTTTGCTTATGGCTTAGAGTTAGGTGAGTATGAACTTTCACTATTTGGTTATTCTTTGTTATTGCCAGTTAGCGTGTGGTTGATTCTTCCTATTTCTTTGTTAGCTGTAGCTTCAATTCTTCATATTTTATGGTATGGAATAATTGATTATTTTAGAAAAAGAGCAATGTCAAAAGATTATGAAAATTTAATTAAAATGATAAGATTAGATTTACTTGAAAAAAATGAAGAGTTTAATTTTAAAACTACAGAATTTAAAAATCTTTCTTCTATTATTTCTCAATTAAAAATTGATGTAAAAGATAATAGATTTTTAAGTGTTGATGATGAATTAAATAGAGTAGTTGCAAATATTCAAGATGTACAAAGTGGTAAATATGTTGCAGAAAAAACTTTTAAAGTAGAAGATAATAGTAAGTTATTTGAGTTAAATGTTTTAAATAAAGTAAATGAACAAATAGATTTTGCAGTTGATGTTCTTAAAAAATCAGAAAATTATCCTTTAACTATTGTTGAACAAGCTTTTAACAATGTTTTAAAAGAAAAAAGTATGACTACAATTAAAAAGTTGTATAAGAATGTTAAATTAAATAAATATATGGCTAGAAAACTTTTTGAAAAAGATGCAGCAAATAATGATTTTGGATTTACTTATGAAGAGATTATAAAAATTGTTAAAGATTTAGAATATACAAAAGATGATTATTTAGAATTAGCAAAAAATTATGAGACTATCTCTAAACCTGACCAAGTTATAGCATTATTTGAGAAATTATCTACAGAATCAGAAGATGCAATTTCTGGATATTTACATGTATTATTTGAGTTTGAAATGATTAGTAAAGCAAGAGAAATTCTTGCAAATACAAAAGATAGTGAATATGCACCTTTTAAAGCTGTTTTAGATTTAAAAGAGTCTGGTAAACACTATAATTTAGAAACAATATCTTACAAATAATGAATAAAAAACTTGATTTTAGCCAACCCCTTGTGGTGTTGGCACCACTTGCTGGATATACTGATTTACCTTTTCGTTCTGTTGTTAAGAAATTTGGTGCTGATTTAACAATTTCTGAAATGATTTCATCAAATGCTTTAGTTTATAAATCTGCACGAACTTTAAAAATGATTGAAAAATCTCCAACTGAAGACCCATATTTTGTTCAAATTGCAGGAAATAAACCTGAACTTGTAAGAGATGCTGTTTTAATTTTAAATGAAGTTGAAGGAATAGATGGAATTGATTTAAACTGTGGTTGTCCTGCTCCAAAAGTGTTTAATCATGGTTCAGGTTCAAATCTTTTAGGAGATTTAAAAAAACTTGAAGAGATACTTTCAACTGTAAAAAAATATTCTAAAAAACAATATACTTCTGCAAAAGTTAGAATTGGTGTAAATGAAAAAATACCAGTTGAAATTGGAAAAGCAGTTGAAGCTTGTGGAGTTGATTTTGTTTCTGTTCATGGAAGAACAAGAGCTGGAAAATATAAAGCACCAGTTGATTATGATGCAATTAAACAGATGAAAGAAGCTATTTCTATTCCTGTAATTGCAAATGGTGATATTAAAGATTACGATAAAGCAAAAGAGGTATTAGAATATACAAAAGCTGATGGTGTTATGATAGGTCGTGGTGCTATTGGAAAACCTTGGGTATTTTATCAATTAAAACATGGAATTGAAGATATTTCAAATGAGATGAAAAAAGAGATTATTTTAGAACATTTTGATGCTATGTTAAAATTTCATGGTCCTCATGGTGCAATTATGTTTAGAAAATTACTTCACTCTTACTCAAAAGGCTATACAGGGGCAAATGAATTTAGAGATATTGTAAATAAAATCTCTGATATTGATGTTATGCGAGATATGATAGAAAACTTCTTTTAAGCTTTAATATAATTCAAAAGTTATTTAGATAAAATATTGCACTTTACATAAAAAAGGAAATATTTGTCTAAGTACTATTTTGAATTAACACTCAAACCAAATAATAATTACGAACTTTTTTTAGATTTATTAACTTCTATAACTGATGATGCAATCGAAGAGTTAGATGATACTTTGATTGTAAGAAGTGAAGAAGAACTTGATGATTTGATTTTTGGTATAAAAGAATTTATAGAAACACTTAATATAAAGTGTGAAATAATTTATGAAAAAAAAGAGAATTTAGATTGGATAAAACAGTATCAACAATCAGTAAAAGCTGTTGAAGTTGGAAATTTCTATATAAGACCTCAATGGGAAGAAAAAAAAGAAGATAAAATTGATATTATAATCAATCCAGCACTATCTTTTGGTTCAGGACATCATGAAACTACATCTTCTTGTATTGAAGCTATAGATGAATTTGTAAATAAAGGTCAAACTGTTTTAGATGTTGGAACAGGAAGTGGAATACTTGCTATTGCAGCAGCTAAAAAAGGGTGTGTTGTAGATATTTGCGATACAGATGAAGTTTGTGTAATCGATACAAAATCAAATTTTGAGTTAAATAGTGTAACTTTCAATGATTCTTGGATTGGTTCAACAAATAAAGCAACAAAAAAATATGATGTGGTAATTGCAAATATTGTAGCAGATGTTTTAGTAATGATAGCAAGTGATTTAAAGAAGTGTTTGAATGAAGGTGGAATTTTGATAATTTCAGGTATTTTAGATAAACATATAAATAGAGTATTAAGTAAATTTAGTGATTTAGAACAATTAAAACTTATTCATAAAAATGAGTGGATGAGTGTTGTATTTACAAGTAAGAAAGGGTAATAACTGATGTCTAAAAAAGAACAGAATAATAATTTAAATAAGAACAATAATAATAGTGGAGATAATAACTTTTTTAACAATAATCCATTATTGATTTTCGTAATTTTTTCACTGGTTACGATATTTGCATTTAAAGCAATTTTTCCAGAAAATCAAATGGGAGGAACAGATAGTAGTTCAGGTATTCAAGCATTTGGACAAAATTCTAATAAGACTATTGCTTATTCAGATTTGAAAGGTTTGCTTAGTTCAGGAAAAATAGAGTATGTAGGAATTGGAAATACTCAAATAAAGGCTGTTTCAAAAGTATCAACAGGACAAGTTGTAACTTATACAGCAAGAAGAGTTATTCCAGATGATACTTTAATTCCTGAATTAGAAAAAAATAATATTGCTTATGGTGGAGTAAGTGAGGAGAATATCCTTGCCGATATTTTATTTGGTTGGGTTTTACCTATATTTGTTTTCTTTGCTATTTGGATGTTTATTGCTAAAAGAATGCAAAAATCTATGGGTGGTGGTTCAGGTGGAATTTTAGGAATTGGTTCATCGAAAAAAATGATTAATTCTGAAAAACCAAATGTAAAATTTGATGATATGGCTGGGAATAAAGAAGCAAAAGAAGAGGTTCAAGAAGTTGTAGATTTTTTAAAATCTCCAGATAGATATGTAAGACTTGGGGCTCAAATTCCAAAAGGTGTATTACTTGTAGGACCTCCAGGTACAGGTAAAACAC
>ERZ724515.244-NODE-244-length-19868-cov-4.669459_pt1 | contig 19868 bp, 14 predicted proteins | sample MGYA00376048_ERZ724515 | MGnify/ENA primary metagenome ERZ724515 (study PRJEB28724, sample SAMN07190885) | wastewater metagenome | isolation source: influent of sewage treatment plant in Hong Hong | place: Hong Kong | collected 2016-03-17 ... | reverse complement strand
GAGAAATGCTCGACGCTCGTCATCGTGTTCCTTCTCACTGACGACGACTGGCTTTTCGAATCGATCTGCCGCTCTCTTCCGGAAGGAGTAGAGCCTGTGAGGCTCTACGACGCCTACATCCGCAACTTCGAGATTGAGGCGGGAAGAGCTGCGAGATGAAGCTGACCCTCAAGGATTACCAGCAGGATGCGGTCGATGAAGTACTGCGCCGGCTAGATCAAGCACGGGCGTTGTACCGACGTGATGGGATTGAAACCTCGTTCTCGCTTAGCGCTACCACCGGCGCTGGCAAAACCGTGATGGCAGCTGCTGCTATCGAAGCATTGTTTTGCGGGAGCGAAACCTTCGACTTTAGTGCCGACCCTGGCGCTGTGGTCATATGGTTCTCTGACGACCCAAATCTGAATTCACAGACTCGAGCCAGGCTGATGGCAACCTCCGAGAAACTGATCTCCTCCAACCTCGTCGTCGTGGAACCGCCCTTCTCCAAGCCGCGATTCGACCCAGGGAAAGTCTATTTCCTCAACACAGGGAAACTTTCAAAGACTTCCCTCCTGACGCGCGGCCATGATCCCGACAGGCTCGCCAATGCATTACCCGGCATGGGCAGCGATGCTCCGCCGGACATGCAAGGGTGGACGATCTGGGAAACGATCGGCAATACCATCGCGGACAACGACCTCACCGTGTACCTCGTCCTGGATGAAGCGCACATAGGGTTCAATAACAAAACTGCTAACCCAGAAAAGCCAACGATCGTGAGACGCCTCGTCAACGGCCACGGATATGCGCCGATACCGATCGTCTGGGGCATCTCAGCAACGATTAAAAAATTTCAAGAGGCGATGGACGCGGCGAACACCGCCAGAACACGGCAAGCTCTGCCGCCGGTCCTCGTCGCGCCGTCACGTGTACAAGAGTCGGGCTTGGTCAAAGACACAATCGTTCTTGACATCCCTGCCGAGGCCGGGAATCTTGATACCGTTCTCGTCAAGCGAGCCGCCAAGAAGCTTCGCGCATCCTCGGAACGATGGAATGAGTACGCGCGTATGCAGGGCCTAACGCAACGCGTCCATCCTCTTCTCGTGCTGCAAGCACCCAATACTCCGGACCCTGCAGCGATCGGGCGAGCACTCGACGCAATCTTCGAGGAGCTGAGAGAATTTGGTGCCGAACAAGTTCGACACGTTCTTGGCGAACATCAAACTCTGCGGTTCGGCTCTTGGGAGGTTCCTTACATCGCTCCTGAGCGGGTAGAAGATGCGACACATGTACGCGTCCTCATTGCCAAGGACGGAATTTCGACGGGCTGGGACTGCCCGCGTGCAGAAGTGCTTGTCTCATTTCGGCCGGCCAAAGACCACACCCACATCACTCAGCTTCTTGGTCGTATGGTGCGAAATCCGCTCGCGCGACGCATACCCGGGGACGAGCGCCTCAACGCCGTCGACTGCATCTTGCCCTTTTTCGATCGAACGACCGCTGGCAATGTGGTCAAATTCCTGACCGGCCAACTGGAGGAAATGCCCACAAGCGGGCCGAAAGTACTCCTCGACGGGCGTGAGTTGATGCCGAACGCCGCAGTGGCCCAGAATGTTTGGGAGCTGTGGGACCGTTTGCCGACAATGACTGTTCCGGCACGCGGTGCCCGCGCGGCGAAACGGCTCGTGGCGCTTGCCGAAGCGCTTTCGAGTGATGGGCTGCAGCCGGGGGCGGTGCGGGAAGCACAACTCGAAATGCGCACCGTTCTCGACACATACGCGACGAGATACGCTAGGCACCTCGAGAAGGCAGAATTTGAAGTGCTTGCCGTTCGAGGCCAGACGATCGCCGGAACGATCGGAAAACCAAAGCTGACGTATGTGGATTTCATCGAGCGAGCCGACGATCGCGCGATCCGCGTTGCATTCGAAGAGGCCTGCAAGGCCTTCGGTGCCGACGTCGCGCAGTCATACGTGAATCATCTGGCACCAGAGGAAGACGCCGACGACGACGAGCTGCGTTCTGCCTACGTAAGGACGTCTGCACTCGCAACCGTTCCAGAGATACGCGAGAGAGTTGACGCGGAGGCCGATCAGCTTGCCGAGGCGTGGTTTGCGCAATTCCGCTCCGAGATCAGAAAGCTGAGCGACGAGCGTCAGCAAGAGTACGAGACTATCCGTGCAATGGCGACCGAGCCGCGACGCGGTGAACTCTCACGCCCGAGACGTCGCATGGAGGACTACGCAATGGTCGATGCGGACGAGCGGACCGTTCCGGCGCCGCTGGTTGCCATGCACCTGATGTCCGATGCCGACGGGCTCTTCCCGATCGGCACGCTCAACGACTGGGAACGGGCCGTTGTCATGACTGAGATCGAGCGGCCCAATTCCGTTGGTTGGTACCGGAACCCGGCGAGGGCTGCGGTGGACTCTCTCGGAGTCACGTACCGGGACGATGTGGGCAACTGGAGATCGATGCATCCAGACTTCGTCTTCTTCAACGAGATCAACGGACGAGTTTGGGCGTCAATCGTTGACCCGCACGGGCACCATCTCGAAGATTCTCTGGTTAAGCTGCAAGGCCTCGCACGTTTCGCCGAGGAGTTCGGGAGCGACTTCCATCGGATAGAAGCCCTTGCCAAGGTCGGGACCAAGATGAAAGTACTCAACCTTCAGGACAAGACGGTTAGGCAAGCGGTGATTCACGCCAACGACACCGTCCTAGCCCTTTACGAGTCGGACGTCGCCACCAACTACGCGCTGGCGTAATAATTTGTCTCGTTACGTTTACCACAAGACCGGTATGTAGCCTTCTGCCCCTCGGTGACCAGGCAGATAGACCAGACGAAAAAACGCAAAAGCCCTGAGCCTTAATCATCTTGGACAGAGAAGCCGATACCTTCGAGTAGATTACTCGGGCCCAGTCCACTCCCCGGGATGCAAAAACCGGAATTGGAGTAGATGTCACTGCTTGACAGCGAGCCGGTCCATCCACGGCGGATGACCGACCATGTGGTGATTCCTTGCCATCAGGGTGATGCGCTTCTAGGAAGGCTAGGCGGCTGAGCCGCCATCGATTCAGGAGCCGACGAGACACGACTAACGCAGGGCGTCGTCGATGATGTCCTGCATCGGTCCTGGCAGGAAGAGCCCGGTTTGGGCGCCCTGCTATCACAGACGATCTCGGGTCGGAACCGGGTTTGGCGCCCTGGGACCGTACACGGCAGTTCTTGTCAGTGGTGCCGATTATCATCAAGGTGGGTCAGGGAAGAGGGATTGACCGGGGCGAGTAAGCCCCGGCCGACCCAGGGGGACACCATTCCGGATGCCGCTGCATCCGTTGAGTGATTGCTGGTCTCGACTTTCGGCCCACCCGAGCGCTTTCGCTGCCGTCCAATGCGGCGATACCTGCTGCCTTCAGCAGGATCCAGGAAGGAGAACGGCATGGATGCCGACCAGAACCGCATGGCGGATTACGCCGATTGGGACTTTCCCAGTTTGGCCTACCTGTGGGACAGCCAGATTCGCGCGATCATGGCCGGAGCGCAGAAGCTCGATTCGCTGAGCGAGGCCGACTTTGAGTGCTCGCTGGCGTTGCTGGCCGACCGGGTGCGCGGCTTCGCGCGCGCCATGGACGACAACTGGCTCGTCGTCACCGCGTATGTGATGGCCGAGGATCTGTTCAAGTCCTACTTCAACCAGTTTGGTTGGGGCCCTCCGGTCGAGGCCTACATCGCGGCGACGGCGGGCGAGTTGATGAAGGAGTTCACCCGGCGCGGAATCGTCCTGCACTACGTCGTCGATAACACCTTGGGCGCAGCCGATCTCCGCGAGGTGCTGACCTTCATGCCACCGATGTTCGAAACCGCCGGCCTGGCGATGATCAGCCCGCAGTTGATGGCCGCCGCCCTGATGATCGAGCGAGTGCCCGAGGGCGAGCGGCACCTCGACCTGATCAAGGACTACCGCGACGAGGGACACGCGCAAGCCGATGAGTTGGTCTCCCAACTGCACCGGGAACGCCGGTCGTCGTTCTACCTGAACATGGACTTCGACGACGACAACCCGGCGCTGTCAATGGATGTGGCGCTCTCGCAGCGCGGCGAGACGGGCACCGTCGTCGTGTTCCGGAATCAGCTTCCGATTCCAGGTTCCAAGTCAGACATTTGGCCACCGCCCGGGATCGAACTGCCCGGCATCGGACGCGGGCAGTAGATCGCTTCGGGTAGCCGCCGGAGTCACGCCGGCGTCTACCCGCCGGCCGGTGACCACCACAACAAGAAGAGAGGAAGTGATCACCATGAACGACACCATGCTGAGCCAGGACGACTGGCTGGTCGTCGCCAACACCCTGTCGGTGTGGATCAACGACTCCGTGTTCCTCGACATCACCGCCGATTTCACGAAGAACGGTACGTCTATCTTCGTGCTGCGACTCAACGACGCCAACTACGCCAGCGCGCTGACCCTGGGCATGACCGTTTCCCTGCCCGAGGCGATCGCCCTGGCCAACGAATTCCTCAAGGAGGAGAAGAACTGGCCACGTGGTCCCGCCGCCTCGGGCCGGCAACCCAAGACCACCACAACAGCAAGAAAGGAAGTGAGCACCATGGCTCGCTGGAAGTATGAGATCAAGGGATGGGGTGCGGTGTTCCACGAGGGTGACCTCGCTGAGGACATCCGCGAGGACACACTGGCCCGCCGGGACAGGCTGGTCACGCTGCTGCGCGAATCCGACTGGTACGCCGAGCAACCCGACGGCGAGGAGTCCGCGCTGGCCCAGCGGGTCCGGGAGTTGGCGGCCGCCGAGGACGAAGTCCAGGTGGCCAGTCTGATCAACGCCATCTACGACCTGGCCGACGTCGAGCGGGCTTGGCTGGATCCCGGCTTGGAGTGGGCCTAGGCCGGAGACCGACTCCCTCGAGTCAGCCCCTACCCCTCATCCCGCGCCTTGTGCGCATACATATTCGCGTCGGCCTCCTTCAGCAGAGCCGCGAATCGACTCCGCGAGCCGCGGGCTGAGCCGATCGAGGCGCTGAGATCGACCAGCACTCCCCCGGCCTGGCAGCCCAGGCACCGCCCGCCAGACCCGGCCGGCCAGCGCCGCAACCGTCGCGACTTCCGCAGTGACCCGACGAACTCGTCGGCCGCCGATGCGATAGGCCGAGCCCGGCTCCCGAAAGGACCCGCATGCTGCCACCAAGCGGCCCCGATGGGCAGGCGTATCTGGTTGCTAAAGGTGTGACACCCTCTGGTCGCGACGCCAGGCCAGCTGTTCAGTAGCGTTCAGCCTACCTCGCGGAATCATTGCCAATCGCGGATTCGGTCAATTGCGTATTCCATGGCCGAGGATGGGCCCTCGAGGGTAGGCGAAGAAATGCATATCTCTGCTACGTCGCGATAACACCGGTACTGATGGCGCGCCGTGCAAGATCTGGAGTCCGGTCGTCGCGTCGATGGACCTCGCTACTTGAACCCTATGCCCGCCCTTCGACACGACCGAACTACCCAAGGTAGCCGACCGGCCTCGGTTCCCACGTGGCCCCACCTAGCGCTCCGCACGTCTGTTGCGCCAAGACCGAAACAGAGCTTGTGAATCTTGGTGCTCAAGATTGCGCCGCCTCGGTCGGCTGCCGTGTAGAAAATGCAAAGGAGGAGGAATACATGGGTGATCAATCGACAGGTTCTGCTGACCAATCGTCGGTCAATGAAGCATTCCGAAAACTCGGCTACCCCGACCGACTCTTGCCCAGTGCCATCAGCGCTTTCAAGACCGCCGAGGGCGCACAGCGGTGGATCGCGGTCTTAGGCAATCTGGCATTGAGATCGGAGTACATATACGAGATCGCAATGTCGGGTCTTCAGCCCGATGACTACGCCCGATGGCGCGATGCCGGATTGCACGACATGAACGCGTTGAGACTTCCGAGACGCATGGCAGCCGTCGGACTCAGTATCGACGACTATCGCCGTTGGACTGGGGCCGGCCTTGGTGCCGGACTTGAGCACTTGTTGTCGTATGTTCAGGCAGGACTCCCCTTTGACGACCTCATCGACGTCCTGGCGAACTGGGGCATGCCCCACGACTCTGAGGTTTCCGGGGCAGTCCCCGAGCTCATGGAGATGCTGCAGCGTGGTTTAAAGATCGACGAGATCCAGCGACTCCTCGAAACCGGGGTTACCGGTCACCAACTCTTCCCGTGGTGCACGACCGGAATTCCCTCCGCCGAGTGGCCGGCTTGGATGAGTTTGAATTTCGGCCCCGGCAAAGCTGAACAATACTTCGCCGCTGGCATGTCCGCGGCTGCGGCGAAGCCTTGGAGAGACATCGGCGTTGCCGCTGTCATCGCATTTGACCTGATCAAGGCCGGCGTCCCACCGGCCACGGCGGGCGAGTGGATCGGCGCCGGCATTCCGGCGAGCGGTGTGCTTTCCTTTCTTCAGGCGAACGTGCCCCTCAAGACAGCCGCCCTCTGGGTCGAGGCCGGTGTGACTGCGCGAGAAGCTGCCGACTTCATCGAGAAAGGCGTAACACTGGACGATGCAATCGAACTAGGCGAGCGGGGTATCGGGGCACAGCAAGTGAAACGAACCGAGTCCGGACTGGAACTGGACCTCGAACCATGGCAGGAAGATCCCGTCGATCAACTTCCCAGCGCCATCGCGCCAGGCCGAATCTGCCTGACTCTCTGGACGACGGTTCTGGGTGACGACCCACAGGCCCACGACGTTTGCTTCACCTGGGATGGTCGCCACACTGCGGAGTGGGACGAGGACATTAGTGCGGCCAACGGAGGTCTGTCTCCGGCGTCGAGCTCACCGGTCTGGGGCGTGGCGAGCTGGCCCGACGGGGAGGATGTCCTACTTACCTACACGTGGAGCGACTTGGGAATGCGTGGCTACGCGAGGCTCGCCGGAGAAGCGCCAATCTCCGGCTCATCAGGTCCGGAGGATCCGCGTCAGTGGGCTAGACTCGGCAACGCCCTTATAGAGTTCGTGCTCCTAGATCTGGGGTCAGGTCGGCGTGATCGTGAAAACCTGTCCGCGGAGTACTACGACCCAGTGGAGGACCAACTCATCGAACTCGATGAGCTGTTTCGAATCTTCCTAGCCGGAGCCGACACCAGCAGCAATTCTTCTGACTTCGATCAGTGGCTTCGCGACAAACTGAACTCGGGCGCCTACGAGATCCCCTAGAACTACTGATTCCCGCCGGGCGAGGATGATTACGAATCGTGCCAGTTTCTTACGGCCTGTTCGAAGCCTGCGCGGTCAATTGGACGGGGCAACTCCATCTGGATCGGATTTGGGGCCTGGCATTCCGATGTTCGAATAAGTCACCAACAGCGGTCCAGCATCGAAATGCTTGAAGTTGCCGTACGCCTTCTGTGTGTTTAGGCTGCCATCCCACGCATCTGGCAGCTGCCGGAAGTTCGCTGTTACATTCTCAAAGCTGGACACAAGCTGCCACCAAGTGGCAAACCCTCCGTCGGGCTGAGGCGCCTTGACTGCGGAGTCGCTTGCAGCGGCCTGAACCTTCTTGGCCTCGCTTTGATCGACCGCTGCGAAGTCCCACGGGCTGCCCATAGTTTGAGCGATCCACGCTGATCGGCCGATTAGGTCTCTGCCACTGTGTTCGGCAATTGCGATGATCCTGGCGCGCAAGGAATCTGGTACATCAACCGCCATAGCGTTCGGCACTTCCCAGAAAAAAAGAACATTGGGCAATGATTCCTCGCCGAGAAGCAGTTCTTCCGCCTCGGTTTGGAGTCGCGCCAAGTCTCCCTCGTCCTTAACCTCACCGACCACGCGATAGAACGGCACCAAGGGATGCCGTCTGTAGTGGACAAGATACTGGCTACCATCGGGTAATGCGCGCAGCTCCGTGCTGGTCACGGTCGGACCCATTGGGTTGAACCAGGCCGCCACTACGATGGTTCGGAGGTGCTCCAGCCAGAGCAGGCGCCGCTCGGCGTGATCCTCGCCTTCCGCATATCGTTCGGACACTGCAGGTCGGGCTTGCTCGGCGATCGCTCCGATGACTTGTCTGACTTCGCTACTTGCTGCATCAACGCTCTCGCCGCCTTCAGCATCAGGCGGGAGGCCCTCCTGAGAAATGGCACCCAGGACATCACTAAGAGTGGAAGTGAATCCCCACAGATCGCTGGCCGAATGCCTAGTATACGACTCCATTTGTTCTTGGTTGCGGGCTTCCGACATCGTGTTCCATTGCTGGAATATCAGCCGGCCGGCGCCATGAGTCCATCCACCCAGCAGGTTAGTATCGGGATCGTCGAACAGTTTCCAAGTGATAGCCATGAGTTGATTGGCTAACGGTCCAGACATCTTTGAGCACGGCAACTGCAGGGAACTACTCCAGGCCATACCGGCAATCGGGTGCTCGGCGAACGCGGCTTGTAGGTGCGTCGGACGCCCGCTGAAAACTCCGATCTCGATGTCCATAATGTTGTCGTCGCACCAGACCGCCTCCTGGGGAGCGCCGACCATCTCAACGAAAGCCGCCGTGACATCCTCGATTGGTGGAAACAAGTGTGGCGTCAGGTCGAGAATCCACTCTGGGCGGCCACGGAGGGTCTCTAGAAGGTAGTAGGTCCCGTCGTAGGACTCTCTAATTCCAGGCTGTGCGCGCGGATGGCTCAAGGCGGCAACTCCTCCGAGAGTCTGTGCAAGGCTTTCGGCGATGACGTCGGACATCCACGCGCTGAGTTTGGCCTTCTCCGAAAGGCGCAAGAAAAACGTATCCCATTCTGGCGGTGCGGAGATCGATGCGATGGCATCGACTGACCTCTCCTCAGGGTTGTAGGCAAAGCTCCAGCCGGCGGCGTAACGATTCAGCGCGAGACACATTAGCGAGGCTGTCTCTCCGTTCGGAACGTCGTCAACGACCCGCGTCCGGATCTGCCATTTGGTCCTGCCATCGGGCAGCACTTCGACAGTTGTTGTCTGCGCTAATCGAGCCTGCCAGTAAATTGCCGCGCCGCCGTCGCGCTCAAGCCAGCCATCGTCAGCCCACAGGAATCCATCGAGATAATTGCTCAGCAATAAATCGGCAGTGATTTCCCGACTCATAGCTCATTCACCCCCTGGGTACCGTTCACTCGACGGCCGACGCCGAGCACCTCCGTTTTAGGACTTAGGTTAGAGCAGTGAGCTGACAAGAATCTGATCATTAGCCGGACCAGATTCGGGCCGATAGAGTGTCCGGCTACCATTCGAGCGAGCCCTCAACCGCCCGAGGGGACCACCGCCAACGTTAAGCCACACCTCCGACATCACCATTGCTCCATTGCGAGCGGAGCGTCGTTAAGCTGGTGACGACGCGTTCGCCAGTCCGGCAGGAAGCTATCCATAAGCGCCGTGAAGCGATCGCCGTGCTTGCGCTCCAGATAGTGGGCCATCTCGTGAACGACGATGTACTCCAGGCAATCCGGATGCTTCTTCGCAAGCTCGACGTTGAACCATATATGCCGAGTCTCGCGGTTGCACGACCCCCATTTGGTCTTCATACGCCGAATCGTCCACTGCGGCACCTTCAGATCGAGCTTCTGTTCCCACTTCGCGATTAGGCCGGGTAACGCTTCACGTAGTTGCGACCGATACCACTCATCTAGATAGGCGCGACGACGCTCGGCTGTAGTGCCCTCAGATACATAGAGCAACAGCCGGTCGCCCTCGATCTCGAAATGGATTCGGCCTGGGCGCTCGATCACTTTCAGCCGGCGCCGTAAACCCCAGACGTAGTGCGATTCGCCAGTAACCATCTCGCGCTCGGACTGACGCGCTGTTGATCGTAGACGTTCACGCTGGCGCTTGATCCACGTCAGTCGTTGGATTACTGCGAGGCGAACCTGATCATCATCGAGGCGGCTCGGTGCAGCCACGCGCACGCGCCCAAACGGCGGGTACACCGCGATGTGCAGGTTCTTGATGTCCTTGTAGATGACATCAATATCAATACCGCGGACAGTGAGGTAAGCGCTAGATGTAGTCACGCTGCGCCGTCACCAATTCCATCAACTTCTCAAGTTGCTGCTCACCGAACCCATCGGGCAATACGTCGATGATCGCGTTCTCAACTCGCCGCTCTCTTAGCCGATTACCGATCCAATCGGCGCGCTTGCTATCACGCACCGCCTTATCGACCGCAAGCGCAAGCTGCTCGTTGCCATCCAACGAGTCATACAGCGCACGCTTGGCGTCGGTATCAATCGAATCGGGGTAGTCGGTCAGTGGCTCTTTAGTACCAACCGCGGCCGCCGTCTCAATCAACTTGGCCAGATATGCCTCATAGTCAAGCGCCTGCTGACGACGCAGCTCGAGGATGTCATCGAGAAGCTTGCTCATCGACTCGTAGTACTTAGGATTGGTCGGACTCTCGTCGACGATCACCTTACGAATGTTGTTGACAATCGTTTCGGCCACAGCCTCCGGGTCCTTCTGTATGCCACTGGGCAGCTTGGCGATCGCTCCCTGGCCCAGTTTCACAATCAGCTGAATTAGGCCGGCATCTTGGAAATTCGAGACCACCTCGGATGGCATGGCGCTGATGTACGTGTCGAGGAGGTTCCGCATCCCAGCTTCATATTGCTTGAAGTCGATGTTCTCACCGGCGCCCAGTTTCACCTCGGCACGAAGAGCCGCGTAAAACTCGATCTCGCTGCGGATCGCCTCCGCCTCGGCCTCACTGAATCCAGCAGTATCCATGTCGTCGGCGAGGTTGGCGTAAGCACGAGTGACGGCCGCGACGGCCTTATAGAGCTCGACGCGTTTGTACTCGTTGGCTTTGAGTTGTTCAATGTTGCCAGGTTCGACGGCGCAGAAGTACTGCTGGTACTGCAGCGTGTTCTTGGGCGGCTCGACGGCTTCGACGATACCTCGGATACGTTCGAGCGCTTCGTCCAAGTCCTCCCGCGCTTGCTCGATGCGGTCGGTCAAAAGCCCCTCGATGTCCTGCTTGTCGTAGCCGTCGAGGGCGCCCGATGTGTAGTCGTTTACAGCAGACTCCAGCGAGTTGAATAGATCGCGGTAGTCGACGATGTAACCGTAGTCCTTGTCGTCGCCATCCAATCGGTTGACTCGGCAAATCGCTTGGAAAAGGCCATGATCTTGCATCTTCTTGTCGATATAGAGGTAGGTCGCACTGGGCGCGTCAAATCCGGTCAGCAGTTTGTCGACCACGATCAAAAGCCGCATTTGACCGGGCTCTTTGACAAACTTGGCCTTAACTTCGTCCTCGAACTGCTCAACCTTGCCCATGGCGACATCTTCAGGCTCGTCGAAGTAGTCGGCCAGCATCTTGCGGTAGGTGTCGTACTTCCGGATGGCCTCGGTCTTACCCTCGCCTGAATCCTCCTTGGCAATATCACCTGGGCTCGGCGTGTAACTGGTGACGATGGCGCAATTGCCCTTAAATCCGGCCTGCACGAATAGCTCGTAGAACTTGGTTGCCTGGTACACGCTGTCACACACCAGCAGTGCGTTGCCGCGTCCATCCATTAGGCGCGGCTTGGTCTCCATGTCCATCAGGATGTCCTGGACAATCTGTCTTGCCCGCGGCTCGGCCGACACTACTTTCTGTATGGTGCCCCACCGCTTTTTGAGCTCAGCCTTGGAGAGGTCCGTCATGCCTTTGGTCTTGATGTCGAACCACTGGTCGATCTTATCGGGCGCAACCAGCTGCTGGTCGATGTTGCGGGCTTCGTAACGCAAATCCAGCACTACGCCGTCCTCGACAGCCTCGTCGAACTTGTACGTGTGGATGAAGCTGCCGAACGTCTCGATTGTGGTGGCCTTGTCCTTTTTCAGCAGCGGTGTGCCTGTAAAGCCGACGAACGTAGCACCCGGCAGCAGCTGCTTCATGGCGGCATGCATCTTGCCCGATTGTGTGCGGTGTGCCTCGTCGACGAACACAAAGATGTTGCCCTTGGCCTCGAAACCTTTCGGCACCTTGGCTTTTAGTTCCGCAATGAACTGCTCGCTCGCATCGTCCAGATCAGTGTCGTCATCACTACCACGGAACTTCTGCACTAATGAGCAGATCAGCCACTCCTGTGACGCGTTAAGGGTGTCGATGAGATCGGCACCGCTCTTGGTGCGGTAGATCTGTTCGTTGACACCATTGAAGACACCCTCGATTTGATCATCGAGCTCAGTGCGGTCCGTGATCAGAAGGACCCTCGGATCGTCCTGATTTTCTCTTATCCACTTGGCCAGCCACACCATGGTCAGGCTCTTGCCCGAACCCTGTGTGTGCCAGATGATGCCGCCGTCGCGCTGGGCGATTCGCGCTTGCGCAGCCTTAACACCGAAGTACTGGTTCGGCCTGCATGTCTTCTTTACTCCCGCATCGAAGACGATGAAGTTGTGAATGATGTCGAGGAATCGCTCCTTATTGCACACGTGTGCCAGCGGCACATCCAGTAGACCCTCGACGCCGGCGCTGTCTAGTTCAAGCTGTGCCCGCTGTTGCTCGTCGATGTCCTTGATCAGGCGCCACTTCAACCAATACTTCTCAGGCGTGTCGATGACGCCGTAGCGCAGACCTTCAACGTCGTTGCCCGCCAACACGAGTTGAACAGTCGAGAAGAACGGACGGATGAATTCAGGCTTCTGATTGCCGATTGTCTGGCGAATACCCTCGCTGACGGCAACCTGAGATCGTTTGAGCTCCAGAGTCGCCAGCGCAATGCCGTTGACATACAGCACGACGTCAGGGCGCTTGGTGTTCTGGCCAAGAACAGTGACTTCCTCAGCCACCACGAAATGATTTGCTTCGGCGTTCTCCCAGTCAACGAGCTTGACCGTCTCATACTGGTCGCCGGCGCCGGGCCTAACTTTGACTCCGTAACGGAGTAGCCCATATACCTCTAGGTTGGCTTCGTAGAGGCCACGCCCAGCACCCACCGCCGCGGCTTTCTGCAGCTGCACGACCGCCTTGGCGATCAGCTTGTCGTCGTAGCCACGTGCTCGCAGATTCTGGGCCAGCAGACCAATATCGATATTCGCATTGTTATCGCGCTGCGCCCAATTGCCTTGGTAATCATAGCCCAAACGCTCGGCAAATAGGCTCACCACCCGGTTCTGAGTGGCGCGCTCTGGCTGGCCTACGTCGCTCATGAGGCGATCTCCACAGTCAGTCGGGTTCGACCGGTGAGTAGCTCCTGCATCATCCCCGTCTTGACATCGCGGGCCTTAGCTAGACGAATGCTCAGCGTGTCGATTTCGTCTTCGACGCTGCCCAGCACCTCAACAATTGCACGCTGCTCGTCGAAAGGCGGCAAAATTGGGCTCATGTCCATCAGCTTGGTCTTTGAAATGTTGTATCGCGTCGCGCCCTGCGCGAGGATCGACACTAGTGCTCTGCCGACACCTGAACGAAAGAAGTATGCAAGATAGGTTGGGTTGATTGAGTGTTCGCCGCGCAGACGATAGCCGAAGCAAAAGCTGTTCAAGAATGTCGTCGGTGAAGGGTCGTAGTCGACCGCCGCAGCTAACGCGACTTCCTCTGGCGTCTCAGAAGATCCATTGAATAGGATATCGCCGCGTTGGACTCGGTTTTGTCGCTCGGTGGATCGGACGTTGACTGAGGTAAGACTTCGGCCGAGCAATCGAGGGCCAGCCATTACCTCAAGAAAAGTTATGAACGTCGCTGACCCAGTGCCGAAGTCATCCTTCGTTTTTCCTGTCAAGCCGCCATAGGTAGCGCCAACATCACCGAGCCGCACCGGAGTCCAGGGCTTGGAAAAGCCAGGCAGGCGCGAGCGGCCGGTCAGGAGCTGCTGCATCACGCCCTGTTTGATCGCCTGTTTCTTGGCGATAAGGCTTTCGAGGGTCGTGATCAGATCGTCGGCCTCGCGTAGCGTTTGAGCGATCGAACGCTGTTCAGTAATCGGCGGTAGCGGAACGGTGAACTGCTTGAAGTAGTCGAGTCCGATCGTTTTGATTGTGCTCCCATTCGATATCCGCTCAAACTCCGGCTTCATGCGTTGGAGGTAGTAGTAGAGAAACCAGTTGTCCAGTTGCGGGCCACACCGCCAAGCCATGAAGTGCTGACTCACGGCCATGTTGGCAGCCATGATTCCGCTCTTACCGATACCCGCATCTCGCAGTAGGACTACCGTTCCCACGGGGTGCAATACAGCAGACGAGTGGGCAAGTCCATCCGCTGTGATTGTGTCAGTCGTCGCAGTAATACAACCACGGTCAAGACGGAAGGTATCTTTGAGCGAGATCCAAGGAATGTCACCGTCCCAGTATTCAGGGTGCTTTTTGCTTGGCGTATGGCCGCTTCCCCGAACCGATACGTCATCGAGCCTCACATGACTCCATGCCGGTGCTATAGCAGATGCCACTATTCGACCCCCATCGCGGCCAGGTGCCCCGCCACCTTGCCCTCGAGATCACCCAGCTCCGAATCGAGCTCGCCGACTGTCTGGGCATAGCGCTCCCCGAGCTGCTGAATGCGCGCTACAAGGTCGTACGTGAGTGACGTAACCTCCCCGGCGATTCGGCTTTTGATCGTCGCGTGCCACTTCTCATCCAGCACGAGGGCCTTTGCGTCATCTTCGGTGAGCTTGCCGTATTCCTTCAGCACTGCGGCATCTAGTTCCGCCTGCAGCTCCTTAGCGGCCTTCTTCGCGGCCGCTTCCGCGTCATAGAGCTTGATGAGGTGCTCGAGCGCTTTGATCTCTTCAGGGTCGGACTTTTCGCGCTTGGCGACGCGAAGTCGTGCAGTGGCGAGCGCCTTGCTGATCTTGTCGTCATCCATCGCCGGGGCCAGCATTCCATCCTCGATGGCGTGCTCTTCGGTGTATTCCTCGATAGCCCCAGTGGCTGCTTCGGCTGCGGCAGTCAGTTCGTCAATCTGCGCCTGGGTGTCGTAGTAATAGGTGGACACCATCAGTGATGGTGGGATGAGGTCCATCTTGTACTTTGTCGCGGAGCGGCCGGATCCGATGACCAGATCTGGGGTCTCGGAGAGTTTGCGGTCTTTGTCCTCGATTGTCTTGCGAGGCTTGGCTGCACCGAGCCAGCCGTCGTTCATGATCATGAACACGTCGTCGTGCATCGTGGCTTCATTCCAGTAGGACATCAGCTGCTGGTAAACGTCGTACGCGTCCAGCAGCGGCATTGATCTGAATCGCGCCAGCAGGTCCTCGCTGATCTCGCCAATCAGTTCCACCGGTTTGGTGTTCTCGTCGATCTTTGCCAGCTGCGGCCGATGTACCGCAAACCACTCATCGACCGCATCGTCGACCTTGGCGGCATACTTCTTGAACTTGGGCGACTCGAGTACTGCTTGCTGAACCTCCGCGATCGGGATCACGAGATCGCAATAGCCTGGCCGGTTCTCGGCGAACAGGGCGCTACGCAGGCTCGAAAACGCCTTCCAGTACTCGTCGAGCGCGTCGAGATCGCGGTCGGGGATGCCGCCGTGCAGATGCGCTTGCAGATCCTGGATATCCTCTGGCTCGGATGAATCGATGTAGCGCGGGATGTTCAGGTTGTAGTCGTTCTTGGCATCGGCGATCTCTTTGAGCGGCACCATGCGCGAGTAACGACCGATCTCGATCTGCTTGTTGAAGGCGTCGACGATCTTGTGGATGTCCTGAGCCCGCAGACGGTTCTTATTGCCGTCCTTCATAAAGCCCTTGGAGGCGTCGATCATGAACACGCCCGTGCGACCAACGGCGTTCTCTTTATCAAGGACCACGATGCAAGCGGGGATACCGGTGCCGTAGAAAAGGTTTGGCGGCAAGCCAATGATCCCTTTTACAAATCCACGCTTGAGCAGATTGCGGCGAATGTCGGCCTCGGCGTGACCGCGGAACAGCACGCCGTGCGGCAGAATGATCGCGGCCTTGCCGGTGCTCTTCAGCGACTTGAGCACGTGTAGCAGAAAGGCGTAGTCACCGTTCTTGTCCGGCGGCGTTCCGTACTCAAACCGCCCATAGTCGTTCTCGAGGCCGTTGTTCCACGACTTGACCGAGAAGGGCGGGTTAGCGACCGCGAAGTCAAACGTCCGGAGCTCGGCGCCATTGGTGAACTCCGGGCTGGTGATTGTGTCGCCCTTCGCGATCTCGGCGTCCTCATTACCGTGCAGCCACATGTTCATCTTGGACAGCGCCCAGGTGGCGTTGTCTTTTTCCTGGCCATAGATCGTGATCCCGCGTGGCGCCTCGTCGGCAACTTTGAGCAACAGCGAACCCGAGCCACAGGTTGGGTCGTAGACGGTCTGGTCAGCGCGTGTCTTGCTGTTGATACCGACCAACTTGGCCAGAATCCGCGACACCTCAGCCGGCGTGTAGAACTGACCCTTGCTCTTGCCCGATTCGGTGGCGAAATGGCGCATGAGGTACTCGTAGGCATCGCCGAGCAGATCGTCACCCTCTGCGCGTGAGCCACGGAAGTCGAGGTCATTGAAAATCGTCACCAGCTTCGACAGCCGGTCGACCATCTCCTTGCCCTTGCCGAGCTTTTCCTCGTCGTTGAAGTCAGCGAGGTCAATGACGTTGCGGAGTCCGTTGGCTTCAGCAAGCTGCGCGATAATCTTGTTGAATTTGTCGCCGATCTCCTTGTCGCCTTTGGCGGCGAGCATGTCATCGAAAGATCCGCCCTTGGGAACGCGAGTCAGACTCCTAGTGGCGGCCTTGGCCTTATCCGACACGTACTTCACGAACAGCAGGGTGAGGATGTAGTCCTTGTACTGGCTGGCATCCATGCCACCACGCAGTTCGTCGCAGGACTTCCAGAGTGAGCTGTACAGATCTGACTTCTTAAGTGCCACAGGCGACGTTCTCCTCGTTACTAATTTCGTTCTCAATTATATCACGGGCAAAAGCATATTTTCGCAGGTCAGAGCCTATTTTCAAAGGCTCCGTGGCTTTCGGATTAAAGCCTATGCCCCAGGGCGGACAAAAGCGGCTACGTCACCCACACGCGGCTGGGGGTAGTAGTCACTGCTCGTCAGATGCCAGCCCTTGCACGACTCGCACCGATACGCCCTTCGCTCCTGGCGGGCCGTATGGATTCCGAGCTCATCGGCGTAACGGCGGGCCGTCACCGCCGAGTGGATAGCAAGTGTGGCCTCTCGCTTGTCCCGGAATCGCGCCTTGCGACTCGCCGGGCATTTTTGAAGGCGCGCGTGGCGACGACTCATCCGGATCTACTCCTATCCCGTAGCTGGTATAGCTCGTGGCTGGTGCCTATGCAGTTGACGGTAGCACCGTTGCGGTATAGATGCAACCGCACATCTATCCAGATGTGGTATAGTTATCTATATGGGAAAAGAAGCGAACGAGGTCGAGCGCACCGATCACCGAGACACACAGCGCCCACACCGACTATTCGGCGAGGCCTTGGTACGCGCCCGCGAGAATCTCCACCTGGAGCGTCCGGAAGTCGCAGCGCAGGCCGCAATCTCCTACCCGATGCTGGCCAATATCGAGTCAGGCCGGCGCCGCGCCAGCGACGACATCATCGAGAGGCTCGCGCCGGTACTAGGGATACCGACGGATCGGATGCGCGATGCACGGGATGCAGCAGATCGGATGCGTCACGTTCGGAACGCGATGTTTCATGGTCGAGCCCCTTTTGACCTCAGCTTGTACCTCACCGCCGAGCACCACGCTCGTCCCGAAGCAAGCGAAGTCACCGACGAGGGCGCCGATGCAGTTGCGAACGAGGTCGAGCGCCTGCTGACGGATGTGCTGGTCGAACAACAACGGGCTGAAACGTTTGCGTTGGCCGCACGCCCGAAAATGGATGCGCCCTTTGCCTCAATGCGGATGCAACTGACGTCGGACATCATCCGGGACTTGGGACTTCTCGACGATACTGATCTCGCAAAGGTGCGTGGTTACGTCGATGGTCTGCGGGCGTCACGCGATCGGGTCGCGACTGCGGTGACCCCGGCAACCGACACACCGCTTATCCGGATTGCCGATGAGCCGTTTGGACCCTTGACGCCGTGGCCGGCGCCAGAGTGGCTAAAAAACGTGCGCCAAGTCGATCTATCTCGACGCGTTCGGGAGTATCGCGAGATCGCTCGGCGCGGCCAATTCACAAAGTTCTCGCGCGAAGCGGGGGCCGTTCTTGCTGCAGGCCCGAATGACGACGATCGTCCCTTGCCCTGCGAGAACCATAACGAAGCGGGAGAAGCTGCACGCGTTGGCGAACGGCTCGCTCGAGACTTCGCCAAGCGCGCCGGCGGCGATGCCGGAATGATTACGGCGGCTGATTGGCGATCTCTGGAAAGTCTGCGGGTATACCGACTCGACGACGCGCGCAAGTCCGCGAGCCTCAACTGGGTGGTGCGGATGGCTGTGTTTGCGACCTTGCTCTGGCCCGACGATACCGAGGCACGCATCGATTTTGTGAAGCGGTGTATCCCCATCTATAAAGACCAAGCCGCACTAATCGGACTCGAAAGGCCGTAGGCAAAACCGCTGTGGTGGGCGGCGAGAGCGCGACGATCGATAAAGCGTCGCCGCCTGTCGAGTCATTGCCGCCTATCTAAAGGGACTCTTGTTTTGCCAGCGTTGCCACGAAGATGGTGGAACCTCAAGGCTTATCTGCATGGAAGCCAAGGGGCGCAGCGGGCGATACGGCTACTTCCTCTGTCGTGGTCGTCAAGAGGGCTTCCGCACCTTGCGGCGGCACGAGTCGAGCAGGCAAGAGTCGATCACTACTCCACCTTCCAGCTCGGAGAAGATGTCGTCGGACAAGTAATTGAGTGACTCGATGATGCCTTAGCCGGTGTCGCAACCCCACACTGCCAGTGTGGACTTCGCACAGTAGTTGCCGCGCCCTTGGCGAGCACTTCACCGATTCTCGTCCAGCACCGCTGATGCCAACTCTTTATCGGTTGCCTTCGCCACTGCGGATCGCCGGCCCAGTTTCGGCCGCCGGGCCGCGTCGCCGACCTCGGTGCGCTCGGCGATGTACCGATCGAGTTCCTCTCGGGCGACATAGGGCGTACGACCGATGCGGCTTACGGACAGGTTCCCGGCATGAACTTCAACGCGGATAAACCCGGCCGATTTGCGCAGGTAAGACGCCGCTTCGGAATAGGTCAGCAGTGGTGAGACACCCGTGAGGCCATCGGCATCGGGTTCATATTTCCGTGTCATACAGAAATATTATCAGATCCATACGCAAGATATGGATCTTGTCGCGTAGCATTCGGAAGATGCAAACGAGCATCCGAAAGATTCCGGAAGATGCGATAACGTGGCGCGCCATGGCTGCCCGCGCTATCGCCCTCGGCCCTACTGGCCGTACCGTCGCGACCAACGTCGCCAGGTTCCGCGCCATCCGTGGGCTGCGGCTGGCCGGGCTGTCCGAGCGGATGACGACTGTAGGTCGCCCGATGAGTGTCACCACCCTCTCGGCTATCGAGAACGGCGATCGCAGAGCCGATGTCGATGACCTCGTAGCCATCGCCGCTGCGCTCAACATCTCCCCCGCCGCGATGCTAATGCCAGCTGTTGCCGATCCCTATGAGGCGGCAGGTGCAACCGTCAGCCCCACCAGCGTCCCCGAGGCGGGGCAGCTATGGGACTGGCTCACCGCGACCGCGCCACTCGATGCTCCGCTGTTGGCCGATGAGCGCGATGAGGTCGCCGCCGAGGTATGGCGTCGAGAGCAGGTACCGCCGTGGTCGTTCAGAACAAAGACGATGGATCGTGGCTAGCCGCAAGTCCTTTCACGGCTCCGGTTACGTCCGCTCCTACCAGATCAAGGGTGGTACCCGCTGGCGGTTCCAGATCCGTGTGCCGGTCAATCCGGATCTGCCGGAACTGGGTACAAAGCCGGTGACCAAGAACGGATTCCTCACTCAGAAGGAGGCCACCCGCGCCAAGGACA
>ERZ724515.241-NODE-241-length-19927-cov-27.360658_pt1 | contig 19927 bp, 14 predicted proteins | sample MGYA00376048_ERZ724515 | MGnify/ENA primary metagenome ERZ724515 (study PRJEB28724, sample SAMN07190885) | wastewater metagenome | isolation source: influent of sewage treatment plant in Hong Hong | place: Hong Kong | collected 2016-03-17 ... | reverse complement strand
ACCAGCCCGACACCGCCGCCCCCGGCCACATGGCGTAGGACTCGGTGAGCTGCATACCGATGGCCTGCTCTACATCAAGCAGCTCCCAGATGCTGCCCTTCTCGGTGTGCTCCGGGCAGGCCGGATAGCCCGGCGCCGGGCGTATGCCCTGATAGTTCTCGCGAATGAGCTCCTCGTTGCTGAGGGCCTCGTCCGGGGCATAACCCCAGTGCCGCTTGCGCACCTGCTCGTGCAGGTATTCGGCGAAGGCTTCGGCAAGACGGTCGCACACCGCCTGGATAAGGATGGCGTTGTAGTCGTCGTGATCCGCCTTGTAGGCTTGCGCTATGGCTTCCTCGCCGATGCCGCCGGTCACCGCGAAGGCGCCGATCCAGTCGGGCTTGCCGCTCTCTTTTGGCGCCACATAGTCCGCCAGACAGTAGTTGGGGAAGCCCTGCTTCTCGCTCTGCTGGCGCAGGTGGTGCAGCACTTTGATGACCTCGGTGCGGGACTCGTCCCTGTAGACCTCTATGCTGTCCCCCACCCCGTTGGCGGGGAACAGGCCGATGATGCCGGCGCAGCGCACGCTCTGATCTTTCTCCAGTTGGTCGAGCATGGCGTTGGCATCGGCAAACAGCTTGGTTGCCTCTTCGCCGATGATCTCGTCTTCCAGGATGCGCGGATACTTGCCCGCCAGCTCCCAGCTCAGGAAAAACGGCGTCCAGTCGATGTAGGGGCGCAGCACAGAGATGGGCACGTTTTCGAAGGTCTGCACGCCGGGCTCCCGGGGCGCGGGGGGCTCATAACCGACCCAGTCCAGCTGATGGCGGTTGGCCCGGGCATGGGCCAGGGAAACCGGCTTGGAGCGCGGCTGCTTGCGGGCATGCTGCTCGCGGGCAATCTCGTACTCCTTGTCGATGCGGGCCACGAAGGCGGGCTTGAGCTCCGGGCTCAGCAGGCTCTGGGCCACCCCCACGGCGCGGGAGGCGTTGGAAACATAGACCACGGGCTCGGAGTAGTTCTGCTCTATCTTCACCGCGGTGTGGGCCTTGGAAGTGGTGGCACCGCCGATGAGCAGCGGCAGCTTGAACCCCTGACGCTCCATCTCCTTTGCTACGTGCACCATCTCGTCCAGGGACGGAGTGATGAGGCCCGACAGGCCGATGATGTCGGCGTTCACTTCCCGGGCCGTCTTGAGGATGGTCTCGCAGGAGACCATGACCCCGAGATCCACGATCTCGAAGTTGTTGCACTGGAGCACCACCCCGACGATGTTCTTGCCGATGTCGTGCACGTCGCCCTTGACGGTGGCCAGCACGATTTTGCCGTTGCTGGAGCCGCCGGACTTCTCCGCCTCGATGTAAGGCTGCAGGTAGGCCACCGCCCGCTTCATCACCCGGGCCGACTTCACCACCTGGGGCAGGAACATCTTGCCGGCGCCGAACAGATCGCCCACCACGTTCATGCCGTCCATCAGCGGCCCCTCGATGACGTGCAGCGGCTTCTCGGCCTGGGCGCGCGCCTCCTCGGTATCCTCCTCGATGAAATCAGTGATCCCCTTGACCAGGGCGTGTTCGAGCCGCTTGCCCACCGGCCAGCTGCGCCACTCCTGATCCCGCGGATCCTCCGCCTGGGCACCCGCGCCGCGATACTTCTCTGCGATGGCCAGCAGCGCCTCGGTGGCGTTGTCGTTGAGGTTCAGCACCACCGCCTCGACCTTCTCTTTGAGCTCGGCCGGGATGTCTTCGTAGATGGCAAGCTGGCCCGCGTTGACGATCCCCATGTCCATGCCGTTCCTGATGGCGTGGTAGAGGAAGACAGCGTGGATGGCTTCGCGCACCGGCTCGTTGCCACGGAAGGAGAAGGAGACGTTGGAGACGCCGCCGGAGATCATGGCGTGGGGCAGGTGCGTTTTGATGTCCTTCACCGCCTCGATGAAGTCCACCGCGTAGTTGTTGTGCTCGTCGATGCCGGTCGCCACCGCGAAGATGTTGGGGTCGAAGATGATGTCTTCCGGCGGGAAGCCGACGCGGTCCACCAGAATGCGGTAGGCGCGCTGGCAGATCTCGAACTTGCGGGCCCGGGTATCGGCCTGGCCCACCTCGTCGAACGCCATGACGATGACGGCGGCGCCGTAGCGGCGCAGCAGTTTCGCCTGCTCGATGAATTTGTCCTCCCCCTCCTTCATGGAGATGGAGTTGACCACCGGCTTGCCCTGCACGCACTTGAGGCCCGCCTCCAGCACCTCCCACTTGGAGGAGTCGATCATCACCGGCACCCGGGCGATGTCCGGTTCCCCGGCGATGAGGTTCAGGAAGCGCACCATGGCCGCCTCGGCGTCCAGCATCCCCTCGTCCATGTTGATGTCGATGATCTGGGCGCCGCTCTCCACCTGCTGCTTGGCCACGTCCAGGGCCTCGTCGTAGAGCCCCTCCTTGATGAGGCGTTTGAACTTGGCCGAGCCGGTGACGTTGGTGCGCTCCCCCACGTTCACGAACATGGACTCAGAGGTGATGATGAGGGGCTCGAGGCCGGACAGCCGGCAGGCCACCGGCAGCTCGGGCAGGACGCGGGGCTTGATGCCCGCCACGGCGTCCGCCATGGCGCGAATATGGGTCGGGGTAGTGCCGCAGCAGCCCCCCACCAGGTTGAGAAAGCCGCTCTGGGCCCATTCGCGGATATGATCCGCCATCTCACCCGCGTCCAGATCGTACTCGCCGAAGGCATTGGGCAGACCGGCGTTGGGGTGGGCGCTGACGCAGGATTCGCTGATGCGGGACAACTCTTCCACGTACTGGCGCAACTCGTCCGGGCCCAGCGCACAGTTGAGACCGAACGAAATGGGTTTGACGTGGCGAAGCGAATGATAGAAGGCTTCCGTGGTCTGACCCGAGAGGGTGCGACCGGAAGCATCCGTGATGGTGCCGGAGATCATCACCGGCAGGCTGTAGCCCAGCTCTTCGAACACCAGATCCACCGCGAAGGCGGCGGCCTTGGCGTTGAGGGTGTCGAAGATGGTCTCGATCAGTATGAGGTCGGCGCCCCCCTTGATGAGGGCATGGGTCGATTCTGTGTAGGCGGCTACCAGCTGGTCATAGGTGACGTTGCGCTTGCCGGGATCGTTCACGTCCGGCGAGATGGAGGCTGTGCGGTTGGTGGGGCCCAGCACCCCTGCCACGAAGCGCGGCTTGTGGGGCTCTTTGGCCGTCCACTCGTCTGCCACGGCGCGGGCCAGACGGGCCGCCTCCCGGTTGATCTCGGCCGAGAACGCTTCCATCTCGTAGTCGGCCATGGCGATGCGAGTGGCGTTGAAGGTGTTGGTCTCGAGGATGTCGGCCCCGGCGGCACAGTACTGATCGTGGATCTCGCGGATCACCGCCGGCCGGGTCAGCACCAGCAGATCGTTGTTGCCCTTGATGTCGGTATGCCAGTCGGCGAAGCGCTCGCCGCGATAATCCGCTTCGCCGAGCCTGTACCCCTGGATCATGGTGCCCATGGCACCGTCGATGATCAGGATCCGCTCCTTGAGACAGGCTTCCAGTTTCTTTGTTACGTCCGACTTCTTGCTCGACTCTATGCTCGACACCGCTTCTACCCCTTACATCCATGCAACTGCGTGAGGTCCATCCTAGCAGCAAAAAAATCAAATGGAAATCTAGCCGTCTATCTGTCCGAAATATCGAGCATATACTCACAAATGGGTAATGAGTAAGATGTGGCCCGAGAGTACCCTATGCCCGTCCTCAACGGGGATACGTGCTTGCTGTTTACTAAAGAGAAAAATAACTATGAGCGTCTACTACACACTCTGTTTCTTGGCAGCGTTGGCGATCTTCATCGCCTTTGCCAACCAGTATGTCGTGAAGATCCAGACCACCATCGCCATCACCGCAGGATCCATGCTGATCTCCGCCCTGATGGTGCTGTTTGGTAAGTTGGGTTGGTTCAATCTGGAACCTCTGGCCGTCGAGACCATGGAAAGCATCGACTTCCAGAACTTCCTGCTGAAGGGGATCCTGGGCTTCCTGCTGTTTGCCGGCGGTCTCGGCATCAATCTGAAGGCATTGCGCAGCCAGAAATGGGAGATCACCATTCTCTCCATCGCGGCGACCCTGCTCTCCACCTTCATCATCGGCTACGGCTTCTGGTTCATCGCCAAGCTGCTGGGCTGGGAACTGCCGCTGGTCTATTGCATGCTGTTCGGTGCCCTGATCTCCCCCACCGACCCCATTGCCGTGCTCGCCATCGTCAAGAAGATGAAGGCACCTCCCCAGATCGCCATCCAGATCGAAGGGGAGTCCCTGTTCAACGACGGGGTCGGCCTGGTGATCTTCGCCACCGTCTTCGCCGTGGCCTTTGGCGGCGTCGAGCCCACCTTCGGCAGCGTGGCTGGCCTGTTCCTGCATGAAGCCCTCGGCGGCATCCTGTTCGGCGCCGTGCTGGGCCTCATTGCCCACGTGATGATCAGCGCCACCGACGACGGCTCCCTGGAGCTGCTGCTGACGCTGTGTATTCCGACCGCAGGCTTCGCCTTTGCCAACATGATCGGCGTCTCCGGCGCCCTGGCCATGGTGGTCACCGGCATCATGATCGGCAACTGGACCCGCCAGTCAGGCTTCTCCGAGCAGAGCCGCCATCACCTGGATCACTTCTGGGAGTTGATGGATCAGTTCCTCAACGCCCTGCTGTTCCTGCTGATCGGTCTGGCACTGGTGCTGCTGGACCTCGACTGGCGCGACTGGATCCTGCTGGTCATCGCGGTGCCGCTCTGCCTGGCTGCCCGCTTCATCAGCGTCTCCCTGCCCTATGTGGCGTTCCGCAAGTTCCGCAGCTACAACACCTTCTCGGTGCGCATCCTCACCTGGGGCGGCCTGCGTGGCGGTCTGGCCATGGCCATGGCCCTGGCACTGCCATCCGGTGTCATGATGATCCCGGAGCACAACGTCGATCTGCGCCAGGTGATCCTGGTGATGACCTACTCGGTGGTGATGTTCTCCATCGTGGTACAGGGCATGACCATTACCCCCATGATCACCGCCGCCAAGAAGGCCTGCGGCGACGCCTGAGCCCGTCCCTGACCGGCAATGAAAAGGGCTCCCTCGGGAGCCCTTTTGCCGTCCCCGTGGCCGTGAAAAACAGGGAATGACTGGGTGAACGCACAATTAGTGTTTGCTTTTTACACATTTCGAGGAGAGAATGCGCGCCGGCTAGTTAATCAGCCCTGATTATGTTCGCAATGCTTCACCTCACGATGAATCCTGCCAGTACCCGCATAACCTTCTTCTGATTTACTCGCCTTGAGAACCGTTCAGGCTGTCTGCCTGCGTTGCCCGGCTCTCACGGTGCAGACCCGATCTGCCCACCCAATTTGAACTATGCATCCGCATATTCCTTGATAGTGCAGACGCCCTTATGGGGCTGGGTATTCCTGCGCGGATCTGACCGCGCCCATTGACCTACATTTGCAAATACAAGGAGCAATTATTTAATTTATATAGAGAAATACCATGATGAAAGCCGTACAAACACACAAACCCCTGCGTCGCAGCAAACCCATCAACCTGCCCGTGCAAGAGCATGACTATGATGCGTTTCTGATCCAGTTCAGCACCCGCTCCAGCGGTGGCTTCGCCATCTCCTGTGATGGCATCCCTGGCGAGTTCTCCATCGAAGAACTCAACTGATCCTGCCCACCGGCAGCACCCGATGCAGACAGGCCGCAACTCACGGCGGCCTCCTTGTCTCCCTCGCCTTCAGCCTTGTGATCCCCTCTTCTGATTGACGGCCCTGCCATCCCTCAGACAGTGCAGGCCTGGGTATCGGCCGCTTCCAGCAACAGACACTCGTCGGCATCCTCACTCAGCCTGACCAGACGGCTGCACACCAGACCCAGCTTGCCCAGCAGCGCCACAGATCGCTCGTTGCCCGGGGTGACGATGGCGATGACCCGCTCGATGCCAAGCCACTCCCGCCCATCCTTGATCGCCGCCTGCGCCGCCTCTATGCCATAGCCCTGACCACGCCAGGCGGGCAGGAAGGCGTAGCCGATGTCTTCGCACGGCAGGGTGTCGCGCTTGATGAGCCCGCAGATGCCCAACTTGGCCTCGTCTTCCCGTCGCATCACCAGATAGAGACCGTGCCCGTGCTGGGCATAGCTGACCGCCGGCCCCTGCTGGATGTAGTTTTCGGCGTCGTCCAGGGTGCGGATCCCGCGATCGCCGATGTAGCGATGGAAATCGGGGTCGTTGAGCAGTTCGAGAATGAAGGGGGCATCGTCGGTATTGAGCTCGCGCAGGGTGAGGCGCTCGGAGAAGATCATGACAAAGGGTTCGCAGGATGAAACAACAGGTCATCAAGACTGCCCCCACAGCCAGCGCTTGGCAAGATCCCCGGCCAAAAGGAGGTCATCATGGACCTCAAACCGGCGACCACAGCCCCCGGCAGCCGACATTTAGTCCCTGCCACATGAGCCGCACGGCGGTTCCGGCTATACTGCCCGCCCTATCCCAATCCACAGTACAACAAACAGGAGATCCCCCATGACGGACACCACCGAATTCTTTGACGAACAGACGCTGCTGGAGATGGTGGACAACCAGCTCGCCGACGGCCATCCCCTGCAGGTGAAAGCCACCCTGATGCGGCTGGTGATGAAGGGCACCCCGCGGGACGAGGCGCTGCAATACATCGCCTGCGCCCTCGGTGCCGAGCTGATGGCCATGGAGGCCGAACAGGGCCCCTTCAACCAGACCCGCTACGCCGAGTTCCTCGACTGCCTGCCCGAGATGCCCTGGGCCGAATAACCCCCCCTCATCAGGCGGGCCGCGCCAGCAGACATTATCATTACTGCCACCACCAATGACGGGAGTATGGGGCTATGCGCTGGCAAGATCGCCGTGAGAGCAGCAACGTGGAAGACAGGCGCCAACAGGGCAGTGGCAGCGGGGGCGGCGGCCTGCCCCTCGGCGGCAAGGGCCGCCTCATCCTGATTGTCGTGGTCATGGTGGCGGGTTACTACGGCGTGGACTTGAGCCCATTGCTCGACGAGCCGGCCCAGCAGAGCCAGGCGCCGCGCCAGAATGTGTCTCAGCCGGCCAGCGATCCCCTGGCCAGATTCACCTCTGTGATACTCGCCTCCACCGAAGACACCTGGGGCGAGATCTTCTCCCGAAGCGGCAACCAGTATCAGCCCCCCAGGCTGGTGCTCTATCGCGGAGCCACCCAGACCGGCTGCGGTCAGGGCCAGTCAGTCATGGGCCCCTTCTACTGCCCGGCAGACAGCACAGTCTATATCGATCTCTCCTTCTATCAGGACATGCGCGACAAGCTCGGGGCCGATGGCGACTTCGCCCAGGGCTATGTGGTCGCCCACGAGGTGGGCCACCACGTGCAGTACCTGCTCGGCATCTCGACCAAGGTGCGCCAGCAACAGCAGGGGCTGAGCCAGGCCGCGCAGAACAAGCTGTCGGTCAAACTCGAATTGCAGGCCGACTGTTTCGCCGGGGTCTGGGGTCACCATATGGAGAAGGAGCAGGTGCTGGAGCACGGCGATCTGGAAGAGGCCCTCAACGCCGCCCAGGCCATCGGTGACGACCGCCTGCAGCAGCGGGGTCAGGGCCGGATCGTGCCCGACAGCTTCACCCACGGCAGCTCGGCCCAGCGCCTAACCTGGTTCAAGCGGGGCTTTGACAGCGGCAAGCCCACCAGCTGCGACACCTTCGCCGCCCGCTGAGCCGGACCAGACGACAAGGCCGGATCCCCAGGGATCCGGCCTTGTCGCATCCAGCAAACGGGAGATGGACCTGCCGCCGTCAGGGGGCCTCATCCGGCAGCAGATCGGTAAAGACGAAGCCATCCCGCACCACTGTCTCCCCCACCCGGATCGCCAGGGGCCGCAGGAACATGGGGCCATCAAAGGCCAGGGTGTGGAACTCGCCGTTCTCGCCGCACGGATCCACCCCATCCGGCAGCGCCGCCAGCAGCACCTCGTCGAACTCGTGCCCCCCCAGGCTCATATCCAGCTTCTTGGGGTCGAGCGTGCAGATCCTGGCCCTCAAGCCGGCGGCCATCATCTCCTGCGCCAGCTCGCTGGTGTCGCTACCCCAGAGCGGGAACAGCGGCGCTATGCCGGTGCCCGCCAGCTGTTTCTCTCTATAGGCGCGCACATCCTCGAGGAAGAGATCCCCGAATGCGATGTGGCGGATCCCCATGGCCAGCACTTCGGCGATGAAGCCGGTCATGATCCGGCCATAGTCTTCGTTGCTGCAGGGCCAGGGCAGATCGATGCAGTGCAGTGGCAGCCCCACGCACGCGGCCTGCTCAGTCAGCAACTGCTTGCGCACCCCGTGCATGGCCACCCGCTCGAACGCCTGATTCAGGGTGGTGAAGAGCCCCACCACCTCGATCGCCGGATCCTGGCGCAAGCGATGCAGGGCCCAGGCGCTGTCTTTGCCGCTGCTCCAGGAGAGCAGTACCTTTTTCTTCGTCATGACCTCTCCAATCCCTTGCCGCAAGGTGCTGCAAGACAGTGTTGCGAATTGTGCGATTTACTTATTGGGATACAAAAGCATACCCTCATGGGTGAGCGTATCCCCGCAGAACGTGGGGGAGAATAACTAAAAAAACGATGGGAAACATAAGGATATGACCACAGTCAGCACACATCATGACCACAATCGCCCCCTCAACCGACAGGATTACAAGACCCTGAGCCTGGCGGCGCTGGGCGGCGCCCTCGAATTCTACGACTTCATCATCTTCGTCTTCTTCGCCGTGGTGATAGGCGAGCTGTTCTTCCCGGCGGACATTCCCGAGTGGCTGCGCCAGTTCCAGACCTTCGGCATCTTCGCCGCCGGTTACCTGGCCCGCCCGCTGGGGGGCATCATCATGGCTCACTTCGGCGATCTCATCGGCCGTAAGCGGATGTTCACCCTCAGCATCATCCTGATGGCGCTGCCGACCCTGCTGATCGGCCTGCTGCCCACCTATGCCACCCTCGGCATTGCCGCCCCGCTGTTGCTGTTGCTGCTGCGGATCCTGCAAGGGGCCGCCATCGGGGGCGAAGTCCCGGGGGCCTGGGTCTTCGTGGCCGAACACGTACCCGCCCGCCGGGTCGGCGTCGCCTGCGGCACCCTCACGGCAGGGCTGACCGCCGGCATACTGCTCGGCTCCCTGGTGGCCACCGCCATCAACCGCGGCATGAGCCCGATCGAGGTGAGCGAGTGGGGCTGGCGTCTGGCCTTCGTGCTCGGCGGTGTGTTCGGCATCGTCGCCATGTACCTGCGCCGCTGGCTGCACGAGACTCCGGTCTTCGCCGAGATGCAGGCGAACAAGGCCCTGGCCGAGGAGCTGCCCCTCAAGACGGTGCTCCGTGAACACAAGGGCAGCGTCATCGTCTCCATGCTGCTGACCTGGCTGCTCTCCGCCGGCATCGTCGTGGTGATCCTGATGACCCCGACCTATCTGCAGAAGGTGCATGGCATCAGCCCCGCCGATGCCCTGACCGCCAACTCCCTGGCCATAGTGGCCCTCACCCTGGGCTGCATCTTCTACGGCCGCCTGATAGACAGCCTCGGCAGCGGCCCCACCTTCGTCCTGGGTTCCCTGCTGCTGGCCGGTGCCACCTATGCCTTCTACCACAGCCTGGCGGCGGGCATGGCTCAGCTGATACCGCTCTACATGCTGGCGGGCTTTGCGGTGGGGATCGTCGGCGCCGTGCCCTATGTCATGGTCAACGCCTTCCCGCCCGTGGTGCGCTTCTCCGGGCTGTCGTTCTCCTACAACGTGGCCTACGCCATCTTCGGCGGCCTCACCCCCATGCTGGTCACCCTCTGGATGAAGGAGGACGTGCTGGCCCCCTCCCACTATGTGGCCAGCCTGGCCGCCCTCGGTTTCGTGCTCGGCATCTGGCTCTGGCTGCGCGGCCAACGCCAGGCAACCCCGCAGGCCGCCTGATCCTTCCCAAGCAAGCCCCGCACTGTCGGGGCTTGTTCTTTGCGGATATCATCGACCGGGTGGCGGTCCGCTGCGGACCTGCCAGCTCACCCCAATCCGTCCACCTGCCCGAGGTCCACTATGTTCTTCCAGGTCATCTTTCTCGCCTTGCTGGCCCTGCTGCCCATGGTCAACCCGCCCACCACGGCCACCCTGCTGCTGGGACTGAGCAAGGGCATGTCCCGCGAGCACATTCGCCGCCAGATCAACATGGCCGCCCTCTATCTGTTCGCCACCCTGTGCGTCAGCTTCTTCATCGGATCCTCCATCCTGGATCTGTTCGGGATCTCCATTCCCGGTCTACGGCTGGCCGGTGGCCTCATCATCGCCTTCATCGGCTTTCGCATGCTGTTCCCGGCCCCCAGCCAGGCTGCTGGGGTCGACATCAACCAGAGCATCGCCTTCGTGCCGCTCACCATGCCCAGCATGTGCGGGCCGGGCACCATGGCCCTGGTGATCAGCGGCGCAGCCCAGATTGCCGAGCTGCCCGACGAGTACAACCGTTTCGTCATCTATGCCGCCATGGTGACCGCCTTCGCCCTGATGAGCCTGCTCAGCTGGGGCGTGCTCAAGCTGGCGGATCCGGTCTGCAAGATCCTCGGTGCCACCGGCATCGACGCCATGACCCGCATCATGGGCTTCCTGCTGGTGTGCATGGGCATGCAGTTCTGCATCAACGGCATCAAGGAGGTGGCGCAGGATCCCGTGTTCCACGGCGCAACTACGGTGCAGACGGCCCCTGCGCAGTCACACCCCTCCGCCGCCCTCGATCACCTGCCGGCCCCGCACCAGCCCTGACTGAAAACGGTGTCATCTCGGCTCGGGAATCGTCACCGAAGTTGCGCCTGATCATGTTGTCCATGCACGGATGGGTTAGTCTGTTTTTTGTACAGGCAGGGTTCAGAGGGCCGCGGCTAACGTGACCGATGCAGACCCAATCACTTGAGGAGACATGCAAATGGAAGAGATGCTGACCGAGATTGGAAGCTATAGCCTGTTTCATGAATATCTGAACGTAGTCGGGGCCGCCAGCCCAGCCCTGACCCGGATCAAGAGCAGATGGGAATACAAGCGAAGCGATCGGCTGGTCGCCCAGATCAGGATAGATCCGCAAGGCCACGCGCGATTCTATATCGATGCCCGTGCCATATCGGTCAACTGATCCCCATCAACCCCATTCACCCGCCCCGGTCCACTGACCGGGGTTTTTTATTGGTGCGCCCCAAAGAAAACAAAACCCCGGCGGTGGGCCGGGGTTTGATTGCGTAGAGTCATGCCGCTGCGCGGCCAAGCCAACCTAGGAAGTGCCGCCCACGGTGAGCTGATCCAGCTTGAGAGTGGGCTGACCGACGCCGACCGGCACGCTCTGCCCCTCCTTGCCGCAGACACCCACCCCGCGATCCAGCGCGAGATCGCTACCCACCATGGAGACCTGACTCATGGCCTCGGGGCCGTTGCCGATGAGCGTGGCACCCTTGATGGGGGCAGTGATCCTGCCATCCTCGATGAGGTAGGCCTCGGAGGCGGAGAAGACGAACTTGCCGGAGGTGATGTCCACCTGGCCGCCACCGAAGTTGGGGGCGTAAATGCCCTTCTTCACCGAGGCGATGATCTCGGCCGGATCGTACTGATCCGCCAGCATGTAGGTGTTGGTCATGCGCGGCATCGGCAGGGCGGCGTAGGATTCGCGGCGGCCGTTGCCGGTGAGCGGCACCCCCATCAGGCGGGCGTTCTGCTTGTCCTGCAGGTAGCCCTTGAGGATGCCGTTCTCGATCAGCACGTTGTAACCCCCCGGCGTCCCCTCGTCGTCGATGGAGACGGAGCCGCGCCGACCCGGCAGGGTGCCGTCATCGACGATGGTGCAGTGTTTGGAAGCCACCTGCTCGCCGATGCGCCCGGCAAAGGCGGAGGAGCCCTTGCGGTTGAAGTCCCCTTCCAGACCGTGCCCCACCGCCTCGTGCAGCAGCACACCGGGCCAGCCGGCACCGAGCACCACCGGCATGGTGCCGGCCGGGGCGTCGATGGCCTCCAGGTTGACCAGGGCCTGGCGCACCGCTTCGCGCACATAGCCAAACGCCCGGCTCTCGAGCCCGTCCAGCTCGAGGAAATGGTCGTAACCGAAGCGGCCACCGCCACCCGCGCTGCCGCGCTCACGGCGATCCCCCTTCTCGGCGATGACGGTCACCGAGAGGCGCACCAGGGGGCGCACGTCGGCGGCCAGGGTGCCATCGGTGGCGGCCACCAGGATCTCTTCATAGACCCCGCTGATGGAGGCCATCACCTGATTGATGGCGGGATCCAGGCTTCTGGCGAACTTGTCCATCTGCTCCAGCAGGGCAATTTTCTGCTGCTTGTCGAGGGTCTGCAGGGGATCCAGCGCCGGGTAGAGCAGGTTTGCGTCGGTGCGAGCCCATGCTTTTACCTTGCCGTGAGCACCGGCGGCGGCGATGCCGCGAGCGGCAGTCACCGACTGTTGCAGCGCCAGCAGGCTCAGCTCGTCCGAGTAGGCGAAACCGGTCTTCTCGCCGCTGACGGCGCGCACCCCCACCCCCTGATCGATGTTGTAGCTGCCATCCTTGACGATGCCGTCCTCCAGCATCCAGGACTCGTGCCAGCTGCGCTGGAAATAGAGGTCGCCGAACTCCACCTGATGGCTCATCAGGCTGCCGAGCAGCTGCTGCAGCCGCCCTTCGTCGAGATCGTTCGGGGCCAACAATGAGGCACTAACCTGGCTCAATAGACTCAATCTTTCTCTCCACTCTCGCTGTGAGAAGTCGTAACGGTTAATTCATCCGGTGTGGGTTCGTCGGGTGCAATCAGCGGAGCTCATGGCCCCCGGCGTCAATCAATGCCACGGCATCACAACAGCCGGGCATGTTGCAGCACCGGCATGGTGCGTTTCAATTCGTCGACCAGCCCGGGCTCCATCTTCGCCAGCACGGTGGCGCGCCCCGTGCGTTGACAGGCCAGCACCCGACCCCAGGGATCGATCACCATGCTGTGGCCCCAGGTCTGGCGCCCCGTCTCGTGAGTACCGCCCTGATTGGCGGCCACCACATAGCACTGGTTCTCGATGGCGCGGGCCCGCAGCAGCGGCTCCCAGTGCGCCTCGCCGGTCACGGCGGTGAAGGCGGCAGGCACCAGCAGCACGCGGGCACCGGCCCGGGCCAGCCGGCGATAGAGCTCGGGGAAGCGCAGATCATAACAGATAGAGAGGCCGAGGGGACCAAAGGGGGAGTCCAGCACCACGCACTCCTGGCCGGGGCTGAAGGTCTCGGACTCCCGATAGCGGCCGTGATTGTCCGCCACGTCCACATCGAACAGGTGGATCTTGTGGTAATGGCCCTTTCGCTCGCCGCTGGGGTCGAACACCAGGGTACTGGTGTGAATATGGTCGGAACCGGCGATGGTGGTCGGCATGGCCCCGGCCACCAGCCAGATGCCGTAGTCACGAGCCCATTCGGCCAGCTGGGTCTGGATAGGGCCCTCACCCAGGGCCTCTGCGCCATCCAGATAGCCCTGGCGCTCGCCGAACAGGGCGAAGTTTTCAGGCAGCAGCACCAGCAAGGGGCGCTCCTTGGGCAGGGCCGCCAGCTCGGCGGCGATCTGTGCCCGGTTATCCTGCCAGTGACGGCCTGATATCAGCTGTATTGCGGCTAACCACATGACACGCTCCTTGTGATTGAGCAAGCCGCCTGACTCTGCATCCTCGGCTTGCGGGGGAATCCCTGCACTATGAGGGGTTCGGGCCCGGGACGAAAGGGTTTTGGCACCGCGATGCCGCTCCTCAGCGCTGGGCAGGCCCGCCGTGTTTGGGGGTCAGCAGGAAGGGGGTGACCTCCTCGGTGGGCAGATTCGGCGCCACCGCATCCACCGCCTGTTTCTGCTGCTGGTTGAGCTTGATACGGGCACGATCCCGGCCCGCCTCGATCAGCTTGGGGTCGTCCAGCGGGCCCGAGACCCGGAAGTCGATGCGGGTCACCACATCCACCACAGGTTCCAGCAGCTTGGAGAGCGCCAGCACATAGAGCCCGGTGATCGGGGTCAGGGAGAAAGCTGCCACCACCGGCAGCGTGCCCCCCAGGTTCGGCGAGAAGCTCAGATCGTAATCGAGGCGCCAGCGCACCAGATCGGCGACACCCTCGCCACGCAGGTTGCCGGCGGCCCCCTTCATGTAGAAGTCGTTGTTCTCCACCACCCCCTGCTTGATCTTGGCGGAGGCCGACATGGATTCGAAATAGAATCCCTTGTCGAACACATCGCGAAAATCGAGGCGCAGCTTGCGCATCAGGGAGTCGAGGCTCAGCAGGGAGAGCAGGCGCGCCCCCTTGTCGTTGACCTCCCGCAGGGTGCCCCCCTCAAGCTGGTGGTCGGCACTGCCTGCCAGGGTCGGCAAGTCCAGCCGGTAGGGCACGTCACGCCAGCTCAGATCCAGCGCCAGCTTGCCCGGCGCGTCGCCGATGGGCGAGGTGAAGCCGAGTCGCTTGAGCAGCAGTTCGCTGTTCTGGGTGCTGAGGTGGGCACGGACCCGGGTCTGCATCTGGCCGGGCTGCGCCAGCCACTCGGCGCTCCCGCTCAGGGTGCTGCCGGCCAGCCGCATCTCCAGTCCCTTGAGATCGAGCCGGTTGGCGCCGGGTACCAGTTCGCCTTTCAGCTCCCCGAGGGGCAACTCCCCGAAGCGACAATCCACGCAGCTGAAGGTGAGCCAGGGGATGGCATCCATGATGGCCTTGTCCTGACGGGCATCGGGCTCGGGGCTGAGATCGGATCCCTTGCCTGACCAGTGAATACGAGCGAACTTGGCGTCGATGGGCTGCCTGTCCGTCACGGGAATGCGCACCACCCCCATCACCTCGGGGCTGTCGATCATCACCTCGGTGGCCAGGTTCACCGGCCCCACGGTGAAGTGCACCGCCTTGAGGTTGGCGCTGCCGATGTCGGCCCGGGCGAGCAGACCATCGACCCCCCACTCCTGGGGCAGGAAGGCGGGGCCGACCACCGCGTTGCCGCTGGTCTGCGTCCCCTTGCCCGGCAACCAGCGCGTGAGCCGTGCCAGCCAGCCGGCCACGTCGGCCTGGGGCTGATTGATGGCGAGCAGCATGGGCTTGTCTTGCAGCACCCGGGCCCCGGGCTGGCCGACGTTGACCCGCACCCGGCTGAGGTAGGGGGCCCCCTCGCCGTACACCAGCCGGCTCTGCATATCCACATCGGCCCCCAGCACCGCGCGAATGTCGGCACTGCCGTCGCGGCCCCGTGCCGTGACCTTGAGGGGGAGCCGGCTCTCGGGCGCCTTGGTCAGCGGCACCGGCAGATCCAGCCCCATCCCCTGCAGGTTGGAGTCCAGCGCCAGCTGGAAGCTGAAGGCATTGTTCTCGGGCAGGGTCAGCCCCAGGGTCCCCGTCCAGTTGCTGCGCCCCTTGAGCATTTCGAGGGCGGGAATGTCCTGGCGCTGGCGGCTGCTGTCCCAGAGTCCCTTGAACTTGAGATCCGCCTGATAGCCGTGGGGCAACTGTTTGCCCCGGTAATCCAGGGTCAGCGGCTGGTTCCACAGGCTGGCCTTGAGGTTGCTGAAGTGCGTGTGCTCGTTGTCGTATTCGAGTCGTCCCTGCACCTTCTCCAGGGGCAGATCCAGGGTGGCGATCCTGACACTGTTGTCATGGAAGCTCGCCTCCCCGCTGGCCTTGACCTCGCCCTTGCCATCCAGCGGTATGTCGAGCTTGACCGTGCCCTCCATGGGACCACGGATCTCGATCTCCCGCAGCGCCTGACCCACAGAGCCCGCGAGGGGAGAATCCTGCAGGTAACCGCTGATGGCCTGCCCCTCCCCCTGGACCCTGGCATCCACGTAGAGGTGCGCCCCGGGGGAGAGATCCGGGATCCAGGCATGCACAGCGTCGGATCTGGCCTTGCCGAGGCGAGTGGCGCTGCTGCGCATGTCCAGACCCGCGTTCTGGAACAAGAGATCGATCTGCAGGTCGGTAAGGGGTTGCCAACCGGGGAAGAACTCGTAGGTGGCCTGCTCCAGCGGTACGGCGACCTGGAAGACCCCCTTGCCGTTGTCGTAAGGGAAGTCCCGGAACTCGCCATACCAGAGCAGGTCAGCCCCCTTGGCCTTGCCCCCCTTGATGGCACCGCTCAGGTAGTCCACCAGACCGTCGCTCATCACGGCCAGCGGATAATAGCGATCCGCATGGGCCGCATTCTTCACGTCGATGCGGCCAGTCAGGGTGAGGAAGGGATGTTCGAACAGCTCGAGGCGGAAACGACTGGCGAGGCTCAAGTCCTCGTTATCCAGCGCAATGTCCTGGCCGTAGAGCACCCAGCCTTGCGTCTCGCGCCACCAGTCGAGGCGCGCAAAGAGGCTGTCCACCGGGATCGGCACCTTGAAGTGACGGGCGGGATCCACCTTGCCCTTGCCCAGGGTCAGGCGGGCGCTGCCCCCGGCCGGGGTCAGCCAGAAGTCACCGTCCAGTTTCTGCAGCCCGGGCACGTCGTGCCAGGCCTTGGTCTCGAAGCCCCTGAGCTGGCCGCTCAGGGAGAGCCCCTGCCAGTCGCCATCGGCCTGCAGCACCAGCTCCTGCAACTTGCCCTTGGGCTGGGTATGTTTGAGGGTCTTGGTCAGTTCGGGATAGAGGCCGGACACCAGCTGGCTCAGATTGGCGACCTGGTCGAGATCGATGGCGGGCACATAGCCCTGGATGCGGGAGCCGACCCGCTCTAGCTGCAACCGGCTCTGCAGCCAGGTCGCCCCGTCGAGCTTGAAGGTCACGTCGTGGCTGGCGAGCTGCCACTCCTCACCGTCGCGCCGCAGCTGGATCTTGCCGCCTCGCAGGTCGAGCCGGTGCGGCTCACCCTTGACCTCGTCCTTCCAGATCAGGTGGTTGTTGCCAAAGGCCAGCAGGGAGTTGCCGAGCCTTCCCCCCTCGAACTCGCTCCACAGCTGGAAGTCGAGCTGCCCGGTCACCCTGGGTTCGCCGGCGTGGATCCGCGCCAGCATGGGACTGATGTCCAGCTCGCTGGCACCCAGGTAGAGCTGGCCCTTGAGCTTGTCGAGGCGCACTTGCGGGGCATCCACGTCGATGATGAGATCCAGGGTGCTCTCGCCCACCCCGTTGATCAGGTAGGCCTTGCCCACCCCCTGATGGCGCTTGCCGCGATTCTGCCAACGCAACTGGGCGATGTTGAGGGCACGCACCTCCCCCAGTGCCGTGGTGATGCTCAGTCGGCTGTCGTGAATGTCGAAGGTGGAGAGCTGGGTCAGCAGGAAGCGCAGCAGGGCCGCCTGCTGGCTGGGATTCTTGTCATTTTCCGGTGCCGCCGGCTGCGCCAGATCCAGCGCGATGTCGCCGTCGCTCAGCAACAACTGGCCGAACACCGGCTTCCAGTCGTTGAGGGAGCGCCAGAAGTCGAGGTGGGCCCACACCTTGCCGAGGCGCAGGGAAAAACGCCCCGAATCGGGGGCGATGGCGAGCTCTTGCAGCTCGAGAGCCGGGCCGCGCCGGGTCCAGCTCAACCCGACGTGCTCGACGCTCACCTCCAGCTGGTTGTCCCCCAGCAGGGTCGCTATCACGGCCTGCCGGTGCTGGTTGAGCAGGGGACCGCCAAACCGTACCACGCTGACCAGAATGGCCAGCAGCACGAAGAGGACTCCAAGGGCCAACCAGCCCCGACTCAGCCAGCGATAGATCAATTACATCATCACCACATCGAATTGTTCCTGCCCACAGAGTGGCTCCGTCACCACCCTGACCTGCTTGCCGATGAAGACTTCCAGCTCCGCCAGACTGTGGGACTCCTCCCCCCGCAGGTAATCGGCTACCGAGGGGGCCGCATAGACGGTGAACTGATCCGCGTCGTAGGCGCGGTTGACCCGGATGATCTCTCGCAGGATCTCGAAGCAGACCGACTCCACCGTCTTGACCCGGCCGCGCCCCTTGCACTCGGGGCACTCGGCGCAGAGCACGTGCTCCAGGCTCTCCCGGGTGCGCTTGCGGGTCATCTCCACCAGCCCGAGCTGGGAGAAACCGTTGACGTTGGTCTTGGCCCTGTCCTTGGCCAGCGCCAGCTCCAGGCTGTGCAGCACCCGGCGACGGTGATCCTCGGACTGCATGTCGATGAAGTCGATGATGATGATGCCGCCGAGGTTGCGCAGGCGCAGGTGACGGGCGATGGCGGCGGTGGCCTCGACGTTGGTGTTGAAGATGGTCTCTTCCAGATTGCGATGGCCGACGAAGGCTCCGGTGTTGATGTCCACCGTGGTCATGGCTTCGGTCTGATCGATGATGAGGTAGCCGCCGGATTTCAGCTCCACCTTGCGCTCCAGCGCCCGCTGGATCTCGTTCTCCACGTCGTAGAGATCGAAGATCGGCGACTCGCCGGTGTAGTACTCCAGCTTGTTGGCAAGCTCGGGCACGTACTCCTCGGTGAAACGCTTGAGCTGATCGAAGCTCTGGCGCGAGTCGACCCGGATCTTGTCGAGCTCGGCACCGACGAAGTCACGCACCACCCTGAATGCCAGGCTGGGATCCTCGTAGAGGATCTTGCAGGGGGGATACTTCTGCTTGCGCTCGAGGATCTTGCGCCACAGGCGCTTCAAGAAGGCGGCGTCCTGCTCCAGCTCCTGCTCCCCCACCCCTTCGGCGGCGGTGCGGATGATGTAGCCGCCCAGTTCGTCCACATAGCCGGCCACGGTGCGCTTGAGGCGCTCGCGCTCCGCCTCGGATTCGATGCGCTGGGAGACCCCCACGTGGGCACTGCCCGGCATGAAGACCAGATAACGGGATGGCAGGGTGATGTCGGTGGTGAGGCGAGCCCCCTTGGTACCGAGCGGGTCTTTGACCACCTGTACCATGATGTCCTGCCCCTGGCGCACCAGTTCGGCGATGTTGCCGGCCTGGAACTGCTCCTTCTCCTTGATCGCCACGCACTCGGTGTGGGGCACTATGTCGGAGGCGTGCAGGAAGGCGGCCTTGTCCATGCCGATGTCGACGAAGGCGGCCTGCATGCCGGGCAGCACGCGGCTGATCTTGCCCTTGTAGATGTTGCCCACGATGCCGCGCTTGGCCTGACGCTCCACATGCACTTCCTGCAGCAGACCGTTCTCGACCAGGGCGACCCGGGTTTCGGAGGGGGTGACGTTTACCAGCAGTTCTACCGACATAAGTTACCTTGCCTTTCTAGTTTTGAATTCTGGCACGACGAACAACGGGTAACTCAGCAGCGAACTGCTGACGAGGGGATTACCGAGTCTGCTCGAGGTGCTGCTTGATCAACAGATCCGTCTCCAGCAGGGGCAGGCCGACCACGGCGCTGTAGCTCCCCTCGATGCGGCTGACGAACTTGCCAGCTATTCCCTGGATGGCATAGGCACCGGCCTTGTCGCAGGGTTCACCTGTGCGCCAGTAGGCCTCGATCTCGGCCTCGTCCAGCTTGCGGAATGCCACATTGGTGGTCACCAACCGCACGTCGCAGCGATCCGGGGTAGCCAGTGCTACCGCCGTCATCACCTGATGGACCTTGCCGGAGAGCGCCTCCAGCATGTCCTTGGCATCGAGCAGGTCGGAGGGTTTCTCCAGCACCCTGTCTCCCAGCACCACTATGGTGTCGGCGCCCAGCACCGGCAATGCGGTCGGGGCCGCGGCCACACCGGCCATCGCCTTGTCACGGGCCAGCCGGCAGACATAATCCTGGGGCTTTTCGCCCGCGTCCCGCTGCTCGGGCACATCCAGCCTGAGCACCTCGAAGCGGTAGCCCAGTTGGGTCAGCAGTTCATGCCGGCGGGGTGAGCCCGAGGCGAGATAGAGTTGCAGTTCGTTGTGCTTGTTCATATTCACTCAATGAGGCGAGACGCAGTTACAATCCGTTGTTTTTGCTCATGTTCACTTGATATTGAAGCGACGGCGTACCTTGCGCAAGACCATAAAAATCCAGGGCCATATTAACATCGTCGTCAACG
>ERZ724515.239-NODE-239-length-19992-cov-38.363044_pt1 | contig 19992 bp, 19 predicted proteins | sample MGYA00376048_ERZ724515 | MGnify/ENA primary metagenome ERZ724515 (study PRJEB28724, sample SAMN07190885) | wastewater metagenome | isolation source: influent of sewage treatment plant in Hong Hong | place: Hong Kong | collected 2016-03-17 ... | reverse complement strand
TTTTTATGGTTGAAAGAGAGGTTGTTTCAAAATATATATATCTTGAGCATGGTGCTATGTGGTCAATTGGGCTTTTAGCTTTATCTATGATAGTTCAAATTTTCCATCATTTACCACCTATGTTGATTACAACTTTCGCAATAGTACCAATTGGTTTGGCTTTTATTCACTCTATTTATAAAAATAGAAAATTCTTAATTGATCCAAAATAGTAATTTTTTGGGATAATTTCCCAAAAATTACTAATTACTTTTTTATAATAACCATCTCTAAAGAGCTTTTTTGAATTACTAATGCTTTTTTATCAGGAACAACAGATAAATTATCTGCTTTTTGAGCCTTTTTTTTGTATGTTGAAATTATACTTTCAAGTTCTTCTATTTTATCATTTAATTTTAATATAATATCAACACCAGCTAAATTAACACCTATCTCTTTTGTGAGTGTTAAAACATATTTTATGTGATTAATATCTTTTTGTGAGTATAGCCTTATTTTACCATTAGTTCTAGATGGTTTTATTAGCCCCTCTCTTTCATATTGTCTTAAAGTTTGTGGATGTACTCCTAAAATATCAGCAACTACTGATATTAAATAAACTGGTTCAATATAGCTATTTTTTTCCATAAAAAACTCCTACTAACTATCTTTTAACTCTTTTTCAAGAAGTGTACGAAGCTCGCTACTTAAATCTTCAACTTTTGGCAAAATAATATTTGCTTTAAGATATAAATCACCTCTTACTTTTGTTTTTCTATTTAAAACACCAAGCTCTTTTACTCTAAACTTTTGATTTTGTTTTGTATTTTGTGGAACTTTTAGAGTTATATCTTTGTGAATAGTTTTAATATCAACTTTACCACCAAATAGAGCTGTTTTTAATGGTAAATCAAAATATTTTATAAGATTATCAAACTCTCTTTCATATTCATTGCTAGGAGAGATATTTATCTTTAAAATTAAATCTCCTCTTTGTCCTTGATATGATTTTCCTTTTCCTTTTGCTCTTATTCTTTGACCATCTTCAATTCCTTCTGGAATTTTTATATCAAATGAATCATTATTTAAAGAGATATTTCTTTTCCCACCTAAAACTGCAACTTCAAAAGGTATTGTAATTTGTGCATTTGTATCTAAATCTGGAGCATCAAATCCAAATCCGCCACCAAAATTACTTCGTCCAAATCCAGCAGCACCACCACCAAACATCTGTCTTAAAATCTCATCTAAATCAACTCCACCGCCTTGATTTCTAGCAAAATCACTAAAATTTTGCCCACCAAACATAGAGTCTCCATATTGGTCATATTGCTGTTTTTTTTGTGGATCACTTAAAACTTCATAAGCCGCATTTATCTCTTTAAATTTCTCTTCAGCTTTTGGATCTTTATTTACATCTGGATGATATTTTCTTGCTAGTTTTCTGTAAGCTTTTTTTATCTCATCTGCTGATGCATTTTCACTTACTTCTAATGTTTCATATAAACTTTTTGCCATTTTTCAAATCCTATATTATTAAAATTTTTAAATTATTAGGACTTTATTATATCACAAACCTTGAGTCAAAGTCAATCAAGTTTGATAGGAATTTTTATTTTAAACTCTGCCCCTTCATACTTTTTCTGATTGTGTACAAATTTTTTGTTTTGAACAGTTATTTCACCGCCCATGCTAGAATTTATAATTTTTCTAGTCATATAAAGACCAAGACCAGTACCTTGATATTTATGTTTTGTAGTAAAATATGGTTCAAATATTTTATTTAAAATATCTTTTTCGATACCTTTTGCATTGTCTAAAATCGAAATTTCTATAAATTTATCAATTTTTTTTGTTTTTATTTTTATTAAACCATATTCATTATCTTTTAAATTTAAAACTATAGCATCTTTTGCATTGTTTAAAATATTTATAAATGCTTGAGAAAATTCATTTGCTAAACTATTTATAAAAATACCTTCTTCTAATTCTAAAATAATATCAATATTAAAATTTTTGAAAAAACTATCTACCAAAGAGATACTATTTTTGATATTTTCATTTACATTAAAAAAGCTTTTCTCTTTATCTGTTTTTAAAAAATCATTAAATGTGTCGATAGTATCAGACAAATGATTTGTTGTTCTTAAAATAAGAGATAATGACTCACTTAATGTAGAACTGCATAACTCTCCAATATCATTTTTTAATTTAAGATTTGAAGATGACATAGAGATAATATTTAAAGGTTGTCTCCATTGATGAGCAATATTTCCAAGCATTTCACCCATAGCAGCTAGTTTTGTCTGTTCTGCCATAAGATTCTCTTTTCTTTTTAAATCTTCTATATCTACAATAGTTACAATTTTAAATATTTGGTTGTTTAAACTTGTATCTTTAATGTTTATAATAGCATTAAATTCACTTCCATCTTCTCTTATTAAATTAGTTTCAAATGGCTCTTTTTCATTTAGAATATCTCTGTTTTTATTATGTATTAAATCATTAAAACTTTTATTTATTAACTCATATTTCATCTGTTTATTAAATAGTTCAATTGCTATTTTATTACAATCAACAACACTATTATCTTTAAAAATAATTATAGCTTCCATAGTAGTATCTAAAATAAGTCTTAATTCTTCATTCTTTTCACTTAAACTTTTTTTTGCAATTTCAAGTTTATAGTTTATTTCACTTAAAAAAGTTATATCGTATATATATAAAATAACTAAACCTTCTTCTAAGTCTAATGGAGTTATAGTAATGCTTTGTTGCATTTGATTAAATACTCTATCAGAGATGTTGTTTATCTCAATATTTATTAAAAAATCATCTGTTTGTGGAGTATAAAATGTTGGAGAGTTTAGTTTTAAAGCTGTTATTATCTTTCTTTTTAATTTTTTTTCATCAATATTTGAATAAAAATCTAAAATATTTTTGTCAATAATACTATTTGCTTCTATGCCAGTTCTAGTCTCTAACCATCTATTCCAGAAAAATACTTTTAAATCTTTGTTTAATACAATAATCCCATTATCTACAGTATTACAAATAATATCAAATTTATTTTTTGCATGATTACTCATAGTTCATCCAATATCTTATTTAATTTATCTTTTATAAATAAAATTGAATTGTCAGTTGTTAAAATAAATAGTTCACCATGAATATTTAAGTCATCAAACTCCAATTTTGTAGATATTATTATAACTTTTTCATAGTTACTTATAAATATATTGTTTAATTGATTGATTGAATTTATAGTTTTTATTGTTGGAGCAGAAAAAGAGACGCTAGTTTCCATATTTTCTGCTAATTTACTTATAGTTGAAGATGATAAAATATTTGTAATTTCTAAAGTTATATCGCTAATATCTTCATTTGAAATTTGATCATCACTAAAACTAAATTTAATAGACATATTTGTAGCAGATTTTTTATCTATTATAAACATATTTTCACCACTTAAAGGACCATTTATTTGCTGTGATGCTACAAAGTGTTCATCTTTAAAATTTAACTCTTTTGCTAAATAATCTTTTAAATCTACAGCATTTATTATTTGAATAGTTGGAATACTAAGTTTTGCAAAAGCGTCAAATATCTCAGTAATTGCAGCAGTTGCGCTTCCATAAGCTACATTCATAAGCTCTTGAAGGCAATCTTTTTCATCTTCTGTTAATTCTATATTACTCATTTTTTACCTTTTAAGAGATTATACTATTTAAAATTTGTTCCATTTTCTTCAAATCAATTGGTTTTTTTACAAAATTTAGTGCACCAAGCTCTCTAACTTTATCCATAGCTTGTTTTTGTATATCAGCAGATATTACAACTACTTTTGCATTTTCATTAAACTCTTTTATTTGTTTTAAAGCTTCAAATCCATCCATTACAGACATTGTTAAATCCATAAAAACTATATTCGGATTGTGCTCTTTATATAAATCAACACTCTCTTGACCATTTTGAGCTTCTAAAACTTCATAATTTTTATCATTCAAAGCATCTTGAAGTGTTTTTATTACCATTTTTCTAGCCATTTTAGAATCATCTGTTACTAAAATTTTCATAAACTACCTTTTAAAAATAATTCTGTATTTTATCTACTTAAATTTAAAATATACTTTGATTTTTTTTGATATACTATTTTCATGAAAAAATATGATTATATAATTATTGGAAGTGGAATAGTTGGATGTTCTTTAGCTTATTTTTTAAAAAAATATTCTAATAACATTTTACTTATTGATAAAAATAGTGATGTTTGTTTGGGTGCAAGTGGAGCTGCTGGAGCTTTTTTATCGCCTCTTTTAGGTATTGATAATAGTTTTAAAACTTTAGTAGCAAATGCTTTAAAGTTTTCAACAAAGTTTTATGAAGAGAATTTTCCACAAAGTTTTGTAAAATCTGGAACAATAAGAATTCCAAAAAATAAAGCAGATGAAGATAAATTTAATAATTATATACCTTATATGGATTTTCCTTTTGAAAAAAAAGAGAATGGCTATTATTTTGAAATAGGAAGTACTGTAAAACCTGAAATTTTATGTAAAGAGCTTAGTAATGGTATTGAAAAATTATTTAATTATGATGTTAAAACAATTAATCAAAGCGAAAATTATTGGATTTTAAATGGTGAGATTAAAGCAAATAAGCTATTTTTATGTACAGGTGCAAATATTTCATTAATTAATGAAGATTATTTTAAATTAAGAGCAGTTTGGGGTCAAAAAATTGATATTTTAACTACTACAAAAGTATTGTATAACTATCATAAAGAGTGTTCAATCTCTAAAAGTGTTAAAGAAAATGAAAAATATAGAAGTTCAATAGGTGCGACACATAATAGATTTGATCAAGATATGAGTGATAGCTCTTACAATTTGAATTTAAAAGATATAAATTTTATATCTCACAATGAAAAAACTTTAAAAATAATGAATAATGATACAAAAAAGCTTTTAGAAAAAGCAAATGATATTTTGGAACTTGAAAATGTAGAAGTTGTAGATATAAAAATAGGAGCTAGAGCTTCAAGTATTGATTATTTTCCAATGGTTGGAAATTTGATTGATAGTAAAAATAGTTTTAAATCTTATCCACATATAAAAAATGGAGCTTTTATCAAAGATGAGCAGTTGATTTTGTATGAAAATTTATATACTTTAAATGGTGTTGGTGGAAGAGGTTTTGTTTTAGCTCCATATTTAGCTAATATTTTGTCTGAATTTGTAGTAAATGGTGAAGAAATGCCAAAAGAGGTTTTAAATTATAGATTATTTAAAAGATGGGCAAAGAAAGAGGGGAAGCGTCTATGAAGAATATTTTCAAAGTAGTTTTATTGTTTGTTGTTGGATTTGGATTTTTAATATATCTTACGATTCCTAGTAATATAAAAGAGGATAAAAATCAAAAAGAGTTAGAATTCAAAAATCTACCTGCTTTTTTTGATGTAGTAAATGGAAATAACTATACAAAAAAAGATGATTTTTTCAAGAAATTTCCATTATATTTGATAGTTTTAAATCATGATTCTTTGGCAGTTTTTAGTGAATTGCATAAGAAAAATATAAATGAAAATATAGTTTTAGTAGCAAATATATCAAATACACCTTGGCTTATTAAACAAATAGCAGTAAATGGTGAACTTGAAAAGATGTTTAAAAATTCAAAAATTAATTTGATAAATGATTCAAGTGGTAGTTTTTCTAATAGTTTAGATATAAATAATAACTCACAAAATGGATATTTTGTATATAAAGTTTTCGAGGATGGAAAAATAACTAAGATTTTTCAAAATAGTGTAAAAAAGGGTGCATTACAAAATGGAATAACTAAGGAAGAGATAGAAACTGAATTAGAAAATTTTATAAAAGAGTTTAATAAATATAATATAAATTGAATTAAAACAAGTGGTAGCCCTAGCCAGAGTCGAACTGGCACTCCAATGGAACACGATTTTGAATCGTACGCGTCTACCAATTCCGCCATAGAGCCACATATTTTAAAATAAGTCTTAATATTAAATAAAGTAAATTATAAATATAAAAAAAGAAAGGAGAGTTTATTTTAAATAAAAATAAACTCTCTTAATAAGTTTTAAAACTTACTTAGCAACAGCCTCTTTAAGAGCTTTTCCAACTTTAAATTTAGCAACTGTTGTAGCAGCAACTTTTACAGTTTTATCAGTTCCTGGAACTCTAGCTTCTCTAGCTGCTCTACCTGCTGTTGAGAATGTACCAAACCCAATAAAGCTTACAGAATCTTTTTTAACTAAAGCTTCAGTAATAGTATCTAATACTGCATCAACAGCACCTTTTGCATCTTTTTTAGATAAACCAGCTTTTGCAGCAACCGCATCAATAAATTCCGCTTTGTTCATAATAACTCCTCGTATAAAATAAATTGCGAAAACTTTATTATAGTTAAACTTTAAGTTTCCTAAAATTTTTACAATTTTTTATTAAATTTTATAAAAAATCATCTAAAAGTGCTTTTTATACTTAAAAGTCTGCAAGAATTTTCCAAAATTGCTATTTTTTTTACAAGTTCATGAATATCTCTATCGTAAATATAAGTACCGATACCTTTAATAACAAGTAAGTTATGGTCTGTATTTTTTATAGATTTTGTAATCTCTAAAGCACTTCTCTCTTTCCAAGTTGATAAATCACCTGGATTATATATTGGAACTTCTCCAAAAAGTATTTTTCCAAAATAGTCTTCAAAAATTATATTATCATGTCCTAAAGTATAAGCTGTAGTATAAATTGGCATACCAAATGCTATATATTTTGCTTCGTGGATATTTGTATAAATAGCTGAATGAGTATATGCATCTAAACTAGCAATATTCCATCTATAGTCTGGTTTATTCATATTTAAAGTACAAAAAGATTTATCATCTAAATTATCAAAAACAGCATCTTTTGAATTTATCATAAAGTGTTCGTGGTCTAGTTTGGCTGAGATTGCACCTTGAAAAATTCCAAAAAAGTTTTTTGTAAACATCGATAGAGATAATTCTGATAATAATTTTACTGTATCTTGATTCAACATTTTAAGCCTTAAATATATTTTCGGTATTATATACCAATTTTAATAAAAGGTTAAATTTGCAAAATATACCACATATTCCTGTTTTATATAATGAAGTTTTAGATTGTTTTAAAGATATAAACAAAGGTTATATTATTGATTGTACTACAGGATATGCAGGACATAGTAGTGGATTATTAAATCAAAATAGTAGTGTAAAATTAATCTGCAATGATCAAGATGATGAAGCATTGAATTTTAGTAAAAATAGATTAAAAGATTTTGAAAATAGAGTCGAATTTAACAAAGGAAATTTTGAAAATATTATTAAAAAATTTGAAAATTATCCAATAAGAGGTGTTTTGGCTGATATTGGAGTATCTTCTTTGCAACTTGATAAATTAGATAGAGGTTTTAGTTTTAATTCAGAAAATCTAGATATGAGAATGAATCAAAATCAGAGTTTAGATGCTTCAACTGTTATAAATTCATACTCTCAAGTAGAACTTGAAAATATTTTTAAAGAGTATGGTGAAATTAGAGAATATAAAAAAATTGCATCTTTGATTGTTCAAAATAGACCATTTTATAGTGCAAAAGAGCTCGCAGAGTTTTTTTATAATAAACTTCCAAAAGGAAAAATTCATCCAGCTACTTTGATTTTTCAAGCAATTAGAATTGAAGTAAATGATGAGTTAGGTGTTTTGGATAGATTATTTAAATCTATGGAAGAGGCAAAACTAAAAGATTGTATAGTTGCAATAATCTCTTTTCACTCTTTAGAGGATAGAGTTGTAAAAAACTATTTCAAAAAATGGAGCGAAAATTGTATTTGTCCTAAGGATGCTTTTAGATGTGAATGTGGGAAAAATCATGCTTTAGGTAAAATTATTACTAAAAAGCCTATAATTGCAACAAATTTTGAGATAAAACAAAATCCAAGAAGTAGAAGTGCAAAGTTGAGGGTATTTAGATTTGTTTAAATTAAATGAAAAAAATTCATTAAGATTTGTTATTATTATGCTATTTTTAGCACTCTTTATGTATATCCCAAAAATTTATGTTAGCAATAATATTTATTATACAAGTAAAGATATAAATAGACTCTATTCACATTATATATCTCTAAATGAAGAAAATACATTTTTAAGCAAACAATTAGAGGATATGAAGTTTAAGAATCAAGTTTTAGATTCTCTTTTATTCAATCCTTTAATTAGACTTGAAGAAAATAAATAGTTTATAAAATAGTTATTCCTAAAACTTTTTTTAATATATTGCTATCTTGTGTAAAACCTTCCTGCTCTTTTGCAGGTTCTAGAGTTGTAATAGCTGTTTTCCCTATTATATATCTAAACTCTTTGTCCTCTTTGTCTTTTAATTTTACACTCCAAACATTATGAACAACTAAAGGTTCATTATTTTCAAGACCTATATACAACATTATGTGTCCTTTTAAATATACTAAAGTAGAAAAAGGGACACCATTTTTTCTTATAAACTCTTTTTTTTCATCAAGATTTAGTTGTGAAATATCAAAATACTTTCCATTTGTTGTTTGTGCTTTTGAGTTTCTATGAAGATATTTTCCAAATACACTAAAATAGTCTTGAGTAAAACTAGAGCAATCTCTATTGTTTAAAAGCCCAGCCCAACCATAAGGTTCATTCATAAACTCCTTTAAAATTCTAGCACGGTTTTCGTGATTATAAGATAATGGCATTTTTTCAATGAACTCTTCTTCTATTTGAATATATGATATTTTTGCATTTAAATTATCATCTTCTTTTGCAACTATAAAATTATTATCTTTTTTAGGAAAAATTGTACCAACTTTCACATACTCTCTAAAAATAGGGTCATAAATAGCAAATTTTTCTTTAGTTGCTATAAAATAATCATTTGTAGTAAAATCTTTTATAAAATCATCATCTACAAATGCAATGTTATTTATCTCTACCCAACCACCAACAAAGTGTGACTCAACAAATGCCCAAGCTCTATCTTTTGAGAAGTGAGAAACTATCAAAGGAGTATTTATTTTTAGTAGTGAATTTTGGTTGTAATCAAATGGAAAACCTTCTCCTGGTAAACTAGGGTTATAAAACATTGGTGAGTTTGTTGGCAATACTCTTACATTTGTATTTTTTAGCGTAATTGCTTTTTTAATATCTTTATTGTAGTTTTCAAAATTTGCATTCTCTATTTTTTTATCAAACCACTCTTTTGTTGCTTGATTATGATTTTCTAAATATACTTTTTTATTTTTATATGAAAATCCCCATTTTGCCTCAATTTCACTATAAGATAATTTTGATTGTTTCCAAGGTCTAAAATATTTAGAGAAATATTCATCTGTTTGTTCTTGTTGATTGAATGATTTATCATTTGCTTGTTTTGATAGTTCTACAATTGTATCTTGTTTTACTTCTAAAATTGTTGGTTTTTCTACAACTACTTTTTGACTACAAGCTGTAAGTAAAAAAGATATTGCTAAAATGGTAGTAAAATATTTAAAAGTTTTTAACATATTTGTCCCTTAAATTTTTTATGGGATTGTATCATTTTATAATTGAAATTCATTTCACTTTGATTCTAGGAAGAATAAATGCTTAAATTATCTATAAATAAAGTTTTATTTGAAGATATTATATTAAAAAATATAACGACTATTGAAAAAGAAGCTACTAATTATTGGAAAAAAGAGTTTTTAGAGCCAAAAATTGTAGATAATAATATTTTTTATAGCCTAAAAAAGATAGACAAAATAGTTTTATCTAATACATTAGGTAATGATAAACCACAAATTATTGCAGAATGCTTAGGTATTGATTATTTAGAAGATGAATCAAAGTTTAAAATATATTTGGGAAAAATTTTAGAACAAAAAAATATAAATAATTTTAAAGATAAAAAAGATATTTTGATAAGTGAACTTATAAATGAGAAAAACGAGCTTATAAAAATATTAGAAAATATAAAAAAGAGTATAAAGTAGCTAAATATTTTAGCTACTTTATTAAAAAGATTACTTAATTATTAAATCAGCAATCTGTTTCATAGTTGCTTCATCCATACCTTTAACTTGACCAACCATTAGAGCTTTTTGAGCACCACCATAAGTTCCATCTTGATAACCTTTTAAAGATGCTACAAAATCTTCTTTTGTCATATCTTTGATTATTTTAGATTTACCTAAAGCCACTTTTTCACCATTTGCACCATGACATGCTACACATTTTGCATAAGGATTTGCAAATGCAAAAGTTGCCGCTAATATTGTTGTTGCTAAAACTATTTTTTTCATTTAATTTCCCTTTTAAATAAGATAAAATTATTATATGCAATCTAAGATTAAAATATATTGATTTTAGTCAATTTTTTTATTTATTTAATGCAACATCAATTTTACCGATTGCACAAGATACAAAACTTTTTGCAGTTGTAGTTGCCTTTTCAAAACCACTTAACTCATCGTTTGTTAGTGGATATCCTAAACTTCTTAATTTAAGTTTTAACTCTTCAATTTTATTATCTTCAATATCTAATGTTATTTTTCTTGGATTTACAGATAAATCAACTTCAACACTACCAAAATCATCTTTCAAAGATTTTGTTAAAGTATTTGCACAACCACCACATTTTACATTATGTACTTCAAATGTTTGTTTCATTTATTATCCTTTAAAATATTAATACTGCTTACAACAGTTTGAGCAGATAATTTTAAATTTTCTTTTTCATCATCACTCAAATCAAGCTCTATAACCTCTTCAATACCATTTTTACCTATTATAGTTGGTACTCCAAGAGTAATATTATTATAACCATATTCATCAAAAAGGACAACAGATGTTGGAAAAGTCTCTTTAGTATCTTCTATTATAGCCCTACAAATAAGAAAACAAGAGTAAGCAGGTGCAAAATATGCAGAACCTGTTTTTAATAAATCAACAATTCTAGCTCCACCATTTTTAGTATTTTCTAAAATATCTTCAATATCTTCTGATTTTAATATATCAACGACTTTTTTACCATCAACTTTTGCATGATTTATCAAAGGAACCATTGTATTTGAATGTGCTCCTATAACCATAGCTTCTATATTGGTGTAATCAAAATCTAATTTTTCTTCTATATAGTGTTTAAATCTTGCACTATCTAAAACACCAGCCATACCAAAAACTTTATTTCTAGGTAACTTTGACTTATTTAATGCTACATAAACCATTGCATCTAAAGGATTTGAAACTATAATAAAAATAGCATTTTTATTGTTTTCTAACACTTCATCAAAAATAGATTCTAATATTTTTTTATTTGTAAATATTAAATCTTCTCTACTCATATTTGGTTTTCTTGCAATTCCAGCTGTGATTACTACAATATCACAGTTTTTAAAATCACTATTATTTATACAAGCTTTAACTTTTGTAGCGCTATTTTTAGATTTTGCTGCTTGAGATATATCTAAAGCCATAGCTTGTGTAAATTCTTCTCTAATATCTTTTAGTAAAATAGATTTACAAAGATTGCTTGTAGCTAGGCAAAAAGCTAAGTTTGAACCAACATTTCCAACACCAATAATTCCAACAGTTTTTTTATTCACATCGAGCCTTTTTAAATTTGAAGAGCAAATTAAGAGTTTTCATAAGAAAGATTTTAAATTTAGACTAAAAAGAGGAAATCCTCTTTTTAGTAGTTATCCAATAATTTTGTTTAAAGTTGCAGAAGGTCTCATAACTTTTGAAGTTAATTCATCATCAAATAGGTAGTAACCACCTGTATTTGCTGGTTTTCCTTGAACTTCAGTAAGTTCTTTTACAATTTGAGCTTCATTTTCATTCATTGCTTTTGCAATTGGAGTAAATTCAGCTTTTAATTCAGCATCATCATTCTGTTTTGCTAACTCATCTGCCCAGTACATTGCAAGATAGAAATGACTTCCTCTATTATCAATGCTTCCAACTTTTCTAGCTGGTGATTTATCATTGATTAGGAAAGTTCCTGTTGCTGCATCTAATGTTTTTGCTAAAACAGCTGCTTTTTTATTATTTTGAGTATTTGCTAAATGATCAAACGAAGCAGCAAGAGCCATAAATTCACCTAAACTATCCCATCTTAAATAGTTCTCTTCTTGAAGTTGTTGAACATGTTTAGGAGCAGATCCTCCAGCACCTGTTTCAAACAGTCCTCCACCATTCATAAGTGGAACAATTGATAACATTTTTGCACTTGTTCCAAGCTCTAAAATTGGGAATAGATCTGTATTGTAATCTCTAAATACATTTCCAGTTACAGAAATTGTATCAAGACCTTTTCTCATTCTGTCAAGTGAATATTGCATAGCATCATCAGGAGATTTAATAGATATTTCAAGACCAGTTAAATCATAATCTTTTAAGTATTTTTCAACTTTTTCAATCATTTTAGCATCATGACCTCTATTTTTATCTAACCAGAATACCGCTGGAGTATTTGATAATCTTGCTCTATTAACTGCTAGTTTTACCCAGTCTTTAATTGGTTCATCTTTAGTTTGGCACATTCTAAAGATATCACCATTATCAACATCAAAACTAAATACAGTCTCACCAGCCTTATTTGTTACAACTATTTTACCATCAGCTTTTGCTTGGAAAGTTTTATCGTGACTTCCATACTCTTCAGCTTTTTTAGCCATTAATCCAACATTTGGTACTGAACCCATAGTTTTTGGATCAAGTGCTCCATTTTTTTTACAATCATCAATTATAATTTGGTAAGTTGTAGCATAACATCTATCAGGAATCATAGCTAAAGTATCTTCTTCTTTATCCTCTTTATTCCACATTTTTCCACCACCTCTAATCATAGCAGGCATAGATGCATCAATAATAACATCAGATGGAACATGTAAATTTGTTATACCTTTTGCAGAGTTTACCATAGCAAGTCTTGGTTGAGATGCATATACTGCATCAATATCAGCTAAAATTTGAGCTCTAGTAGCATCATCAACTTGGTCAAGTTTTGAGTATAAATCACCTAAACCGTTGTTAAAGTTAACACCAATTTTTTCAAAAGTTGCGCTATGTTTTGCAATTAAATCTTTGAAATATACTTTTACTGCAAATCCAAACATAATTGGATCAGAAACTTTCATCATTGTAGCTTTTAAGTGAAGTGATAATAAAACATCTCTTTTTTTAGCTTCATCAATTCCTTTTTGATAGAACTCTTGTAAAGATTTTGCAGAAAGTTTAGTTGCGTCAACAACTTCTCCTTTTTCAAGTGGTAAAGATGCTTTTAAAACAGTCTCTTTTCCATCTTTTCCAACAAAAGAAATTTTAAAGTTATCCTCTTTTTCTAATATAGTTGAAACTTCTGAACCATAGAAATCATTTGAATCCATATGAGCAACATCAGTTTTAGAATCTTTTGTCCAAACACCCATTTTGTGTGGATTATTTTTTGCATAGTTTTTAACAGCACTTGGAGCTCTTCTATCTGAGTTTCCTTCTCTTAATACTGGATTTACAGCACTTCCTAAGATTTTAGAATATTTTGCATTTACTTCTTCACTTGAGTCATAATCTGGAATGTTATAACCTTTTGATTGAAGTTCAGCAATAGCTGCTTTTAATTGAGGGATTGATGCAGAGATATTTGGTAGTTTAATAATATTTGCATCTGGATTTTGAGTCATATCACCAAGCTCAGCTAAAGCATCACCAATTTTTTGCTCTGGTTTTAAGTTTTCAGGGAAAGCTGCAATAATTCTTCCAGCTAGTGAAATATCTTTTTGAACCATTTGTATACCAGAACTTTTTGTGAAAGCCTGTACAATTGGTAAAAATGAGTATGTAGCAAGTGCTGGTGCCTCATCAACTTTTGTGTAAATAATTTGTGCCATTTTTCATCCTAAATTTTAAATTTGATATGGCAAGATTGTAACTAGATTTATATTTAAAGATATTGAATTTAGTTATATTTTTGTGTGTGAATATCTGATTGTTTCAAATATTCACATCTTAATTTACACTATTAAACAAATCTTTTATTGAAGGTGCTTTTTGATTTGAAATATCATTTTTCATTATATCAATAGCTTCATTATCTATATCGTTTGGTTTATCATTAACTTTTGTATAAGTTTTTGCTACTCCAATATTCGCATTAATATTTGCTTGATGTGTTTCATAATCATTTGAGAACTTATGAAGACCTGTTTTGTTGTCTCTTACAAAATATAGGTAATTACTTTTTACAGGGAAAATTGCAGCTTTTATTGCATCTAAACTAACTGCACAAACTGGATCTTTTGGTAAACCTTTGTTTTTGTAAGTATTATATGAAGTTTCATCATTTCTAATTCTATCAGCTGTCACAACACTATTTGAATATTTTCCATAGTTTAATGTTCCATCCATTTGAAGTGCCATATTTTTCTTTAATCTATTGTGAACAACACTTGCAATAATAGGCATTTCATTTGTTGTTGCTGCCTCTTTTTGTATAACTGAAGCTAAAGATATGTATCTAAACCATTTTTCTTTATCATATTTACCAAATATTTTTTTTGAGAACTCTTCATATTTTTTATTTGTTTGAGAAAATAGATAAAATAAAATATACTCTTCGCTCATTCCAACAGGCAAAGAGTAGCTATCTGCTAATATATTTCCATCTAATTTATATGCATGTTCATCATAGATTTTTTGAAGTTTGTTTTCATCTAAATTAAATTCTTCTGCAATTTTTTTTAAAAAAAAGTATGAAGTTTCACCTGGAATTAGTGTAATTGTTTTTAAAGCAGCTTTTGAAGTAAGAAGTTTTATTAAAAAATCCATTTTTGTAAGTCTTGTTTGTTCAACATCAATCCAACCACTTTGAATGAAGCCCCCAGATTTTAAAATAATCTCATCTATTATATTCATTTCATAGCCATTTTTGTTTAAGTGTGTTACAATACTGCTCGTACTACCTTTTGGAATAAAGATTATTTTATTTGTAACAACTGGTAAGTTTAGATAGTAAAGCACAGCAATACAAAAAATAAGGGATAGATATAAAGTGTTAAAAAAGATTAGAATTTTTGTATTGTTACTCTCGTTATCTCTCTTATTTGTGATGTTTTCTCTTCTATTTTCAGGTATCAAAATCAGCTCTTTTCAGTTATTAAATTTTAAAATTTCGCAATTTTATATGAAATTGGATAAAAAACTCATTTTAAATATTGAAAACATAGAGTATAAATCAGAAAAAACTATGACAAACAGCTCAATTGAAGATATAAAAAAGAATTTAGATATTTTACCATTTGTATTAAAATGGTTTCAAAGTATTGATATAGAAAAATTATCAATAAACGATAATATAGTTAAGATAGTATTAAATAAAGATATTTTAAGTGTTGAAAATAAGTTTTTTTTACTTGATTCAAAAATAGATGTTTTATCAAAAGAGGTTTTGTTAGATATTAATAATTTATATTTAAAAGATTACAACATTTTATTTAAAGGAAAAGCTAAAATTGACTATTTTGATGAAGAGTTAAAGTATTTTGGAGATATTTATTATCAAGATTTAATAGTTTCTGGAAATATTGATATCACAAAAGATAGAGTTAATTTTTTTATAAAAAGTGAATTTTTTAAAAACTTACATTTCTTAAAGAAATATCTTGATTTACCAGAAGTTGCAAACTCTTGGATGTATGATAATGTAACTGGAGATTTTAAGCTAAATTGGTTTTATGGTGAATTTGATTTAAATAAAAATGAGATAATTGAAAAAAGCCTCCAAGGTGATGCAGTTATTGAAAATGCAAAAATAAGATTTGAAAATAGTCTAGAAGAGATAAATACAACTAAAGTTAATGTAAATTTTAAAAATAGTACTTTGCATTTTGATTTAGTAGATGCTATATACAAAGAAAAAGAGCTTAAAAATAGTTTTGTAACAATAAAAGATATTGCAAATGAGAATAGTGGTTTAGTTTTGGTTAATATAGAGGCTAAAACCTCTTTAGATAAAGATATTTTAGGTATTTTAGAAGCCTATGGAATTGTTGTTCCCGTTTTGCAAAAAAATGGAGAAACGCAAGCTAAGTTACTTTTATCTTTTCCTTATGCAGAAGATAAGCCTATGAGTTATAATGGAGTTTTTATAGCAGAAAAATCAAACATTTCTATATCTGGTTTTGATTTTGAAACAAATGGTGCAAAAGTTATTTTAGAAAATGATTTGTTATATATAAATGATGCTAGTTTTATTTATCAAGATATGGTAGATGCAAAAGCAAATTTAAAACTAGATTTAAATAGTTTAAAAATAGAAGGAACTTCACAAATAAATAAGATTTTAGTAAAAGATAGCAAAAATTCTAAAATTTTAAATATAACAAACGCAAATAGTGATATTTTTATGGATTTTAGTAAAAATGTAAATATTGAACTAAAAGATTTAAAAACAACTATAAAATACGATAAGTTTTTAACTATAAATGTAAATGATATTTCAAAGATATATAATTATTCAGATATTTTAAAACAAAATAGTATAAATAGTGGAAATATATCTTTAAAAATTATAAATAAAGATAATATAGATTTCAATGGATTTTTTAGTGGATTTACTATTCCTATAAAAAAAGATAATAAAGAGATAAATAGTTTAGATTTTTATGGAAATATCAATAAAGATAGCGTACAAATCTCTTCTAGTGATAACTCAATAAGGTTAAATTTTAAAGATAATATAGATCTTTTTTTAGATGGATATGATATTTATTATGATGAGAATATCAGTAAAAATAGTAAATTAGAATTTGATACAAATATAGACTTAAAAAATTCTAAACTATTTTTTGATAATCAAGAGTATAAAATAAAAAGTGCTAATTTTAATATAAAAAAAGATTTAATAACTTTTAATGCATCTTTATTTGATTTGGATTTACCTATAAAAAAAGATAATCAAGATTTAAAAGAGCTTGATATTTTAGGAAAATACAAAAATGATATTTTAGATATAAACTCAAAAAAAGATGATATTTTTTTAAGAGTAAGAGATAATCAAACAACTATAAAATTAGATGGATATGATATTTTTTATGATACAAAATATAATGATATTCATGAAAAAATAGGTAATTTAAGTATTATTGGAACAAAATCAAATATAGTTATTAATAATAAAAATAAGATATTAGCAGATTTTTATGAGTTAAATATAAATAAAGATAGAAAATTTTTCTATTTAGAATTTGAAGATAGTAAAATAAGTTTTACAAATCAAAACAATAATATAGATATATATGCAGCAAAGATAAATGAAAAATTTATAAATACTTTTGCAAATAGTAATATTTTAGATGGTGGAAAAATTGATTTTTTTGCAAATGGAACTACAAAAAGTATAAGAGGAAAATTAATAGTAGAAGATAGTAGTTTAAAAAATGTGACTATTTTAAATAATATTATGTTTTTAGTTGAAAGTTCACCAGCTTTTATAAATCCTCTTTTGGCTATTCCTGCTGTTTTTGGCTTAAATAAATTAGGAATTTACAAAATAAAAGAGGGTGTAGTTGAATTTGAATATGATAATGATAAAAATTTAATTGATATAAAAAATTTACACACAGTTGGAAATGGTATGGATTTTGAAGGAAAAGGAGTTTTAGATTTAAATAAAAAAGAGGTAGATGCAACTCTTAATTTGGTATTTTTAAAAACATATTCATCTGTATTTGAATATATTCCAATTGTAAATTATATTTTATTGGGAGATGAAAAGAGAGTTGAAACCCAAATTCAATTAACAGGAAGCTTAAGTGATCCAGTTCTTACTACAAATTTATTTAAAGATGGATTTTCTGCCCCTTTAAATATATTTAAAAGAGTATTTACAACACCTTCAAATATGATTGATAATTTTAATAAATTTAATCAAAAAGATTAAAGGTATTACTGTTTTTACTATAGTTTTAATATAAAAATATAAAATTTTTCATAAGAACCTTATTGCTATTTTGATACAATTCAAACTATGGAAAATTTAATAAAAAAACTAGACTTAAACGAATATATCACAAACTTTTCAAAACTTTTTGCAAGAGAAAAATCTATAATATTAGAAGGTGATATAAATATTCACTATAAAATAATAAGTGAACTTTCAAAATATAATATAAACCAACCTTTAAGTGTACAAAATCTTGATTCACAGTTAATGCATCTTCAAAAACAAGGTGTTTTAAGAGTTTATGAAATTTATGAGTTTATAAAAATAATAAACTATTTTTTATATCTAAAAAGATTTAATTTTGAAGGAAAACTTTTTGAGTGGATGGATAAAATCATTATTCCAAATGATATTTTAAAAATTTGTGAATATTTTGATGATAAAGCAAATCTAAAAGAGGGTGTTGATGAAGATTTTGACAATATAAAACAAGCTATTTATAAAAATAAAGAAGAGATAAAACAGAGCCTTTATAAAACTATAAACTCATCAAAAATAAAGCCTTATTTAGTAGATATGCAGGTACATTTTATAAATGAGCAGGAGTGTTTATTAGTTCGTGGAGGATTTAATCATATACTTAGTGGAAGTGTTATAGATAGGTCTAATTCAGGATTCTTTTATGTAATTCCACATAGTGTTAGTGATTTAAAAGAGAAACAGAGTGATTTAAAAAACAAACAAGAGGAGATTTTATTTAAACTTTGTAAAGAAATTTCTCATATTTTTGAAAAAAATCTACTTTTTTTAAAGTTTATAAATAAAGAGTTTGATAAGTTTGATCACTATCAAGCTAGGATATTTTTCTCAAAAATAGGGGATAAAAATTTTATTTTACCTTCTAAAAAAGATGAGAACAGACTTGTTGATTTTTGTCATCCAGCTTTAAGTAGTCCAAAACCTATTTCTATTGATTTTTCAAAGAGTGTTATTATGATAACAGGAGTAAATGCAGGTGGAAAAACAATGATGCTAAAATCGATTTTAAGTGCGATTTTTCTATCAAAATATCTACTTCCCTATAATGCTCATAAAAGTACAGTTGTAAGTAATTTTAAATCTATAAATGCTGTTTTAGATGATCCTCAAAGTGTTAAAAATGATATTTCCACATTTGCTGGTAGAATGTTAGAATTTTCAAAGCTTTTTGAAGTAAAAAATGCAATAGTTGGAGTTGATGAGATAGAATTAGGTACTGATTCAGATGAAGCAGCAAGCTTATTCAAAGTTATAATTGAAGATTTAATTAAAAATGATATAAAAATAATAATTACAACTCATCATAAAAGATTGGCTGCTTTGATGGCTTCAAACCCAAATGTTGAGTTAATAGCAGCACTTTATGATGAAGAGAATCAAAAACCAACATATCAGTTTTTACAAGGAACTATTGGTAGATCTTATGCTTTTGAAACAGCATTGAGATATAAAATTCCAGCGGGAGTTGTAAAAAGGGCAAAAGAGGTTTATGGAGAAGATAAAGATAGATTAAATGAGTTGATAGAAAGAAGTAGTGAGCTTGAGCGTGAGTATAGGCAAAAAATAGCAAATTTAGATAGTGAAATAGAAAATTATAAAAGATTATCAAATAATTTAAAAGAGCAAAAAGAGAGTTTAGATTTACATATTTATAGTGAAAAATCAAAGCTTCATAAAGAGTATCAAGATGCACGAGATGAAGCAAAAAAGGCTATAAAAGCAAAACTTGTTAGTCAATCACATCAACATTTAAATATTTCACATAAAATAGCAAAAGAGATAGAAGTTGAAAAAGTACAAGAAAAAATTGAGCTAAAAGTTGGAGATAGAGTTAAATATAGAAATACAAAAGGAACTATTGTTTCAATTAAAGGTTCTAAGGCATTTATTGAAAATGATATGGGAATGAAAGTTCAAGTTCAACTTAATGATTTAAGTAGAAGTGGAAATCCTCCACCAAAAATTCCTACAAAAAAAGCTGTT
>ERZ724515.236-NODE-236-length-20263-cov-13.385293_pt1 | contig 20263 bp, 21 predicted proteins | sample MGYA00376048_ERZ724515 | MGnify/ENA primary metagenome ERZ724515 (study PRJEB28724, sample SAMN07190885) | wastewater metagenome | isolation source: influent of sewage treatment plant in Hong Hong | place: Hong Kong | collected 2016-03-17 ... | reverse complement strand
GTAGTTCTTACAAAAGAGTTTGGTTTGCTTCTCATGTGATTCATAAGTTCATTTAATTTTTCAACACCTTTCCCTCTTTTCATGATTTTAAGCATTGAAGGAGTTATATGTTGTAAAGGCATATCAAAGTAGTTTACAAACACTTTTGAGTCAGCGATTTTGTCAATTAAACTTATAGTTGTAGTTGATGGGTAAAGGTATAAAATTCTAGCTGTTTTAATTCCCTCAATTTTTTCAACTTCATCAATTAAAAGTTCAAGACCATTTTTTATATCTTGGTCTCTTAAAAAAGATGATGAATCTTGTGATACAAAAGAGAAATCAACATAACCTTTTGATACAAGTGATTTAACTTCTTTTACAAGTGATTCTAGAGTTCTTGAGTGAAGTTTCCCTTTAAATGATGGAATTGCACAAAATGAACAAGTTTGATTACATCCCTCACTTAGTTTCACATAAGCGTGGTATGAAGAACCTGTGATAACTCTTTCATTTTCATCTGAAGCCAAAAATACTTCATTTGAAAAAGCACTTCTTTTTTCATGTACAAGTAAATCTATTTTGTCATAATCTCCAACACCTGTGAAAACATCAATTTCAGGTAACTCTTTTTGAAGTTCACCTTGGTATCTTTCACTTAAACATCCAGCCATTACTAAAACTGATTCTTTTTTTCTTTCATCGTGAAGATTAAAAATTGTATTTAAACTCTCTTGTTTTGCACTATCAATAAATCCACATGTATTTACGATGATTACATCGGCGTTTGCTGCATCATCTGTAATTGTATAATCTTTTAATTTACCTAACATTACTTGCGAATCTACAAGATTTTTAGTACAACCTAGGCTTACTAAATGTAGAGTTTTTTTAGGATTTCTTACTGAAAATTTCATATTTTTATTCTTTTTATCTTAATTTTTCTGCAATTTTATCATAAACTCTTATTAATACAAAATGTTAAAGCCAAATGTTATCAAGAAGCCTAGTAGTTCCAAATCTAGCAACCACAAGAATAACTGTATTTTTTGGCTCAATTGTAGTTAATTCGTTAAACTCTCTATCAACAATTGCCACATATTCCACATCTAAAGTTTTCATAATTTCATAAATTTTATCTTTTACAGCTTGTACACTTCGCTCACCACTTGCAATTAGTGAACCTGCCATATATAAAGATTTTGAAATAAGAAGTGCATCAACTCTTTGAGTAGAATCTAAATATACATTTCTAGAACTAAGTGCTAATCCATCAGCTTCTCTTACAATATCACAAGGAACAATATTTATTGGTAAAAACAAATTTTTTACCATTTGAGTGATTAATGAGAGTTGTTGAGCATCTTTTTTTCCAAAATAGGCATTTGTTGGCTGAGTTAAATTAAATAGTTTTAAAACGACTCTTAAAACTCCATCAAAATGCCCAGGTCTTGTTTTACCTTCTAAAATATAACTTTTATTTGGAGCTTTAATTAAAACTTCTTCCTTTGCATACATAGTAGAAATTTCAGGCATAAAAAGATAATCAACTTTGCATATTTCACAAATTTTTTTATCTGCTTCATCCTTTCTTGGATATGCGTCTAAATCTTCACCTGGTAAAAATTGAGTTGGATTTACAAATATTGAAACAATTACAATATCATTTTCATCTCTAGCTTGTTTGATAAGTGAAATATGACCATTGTGTAAAGCACCCATTGTTGGTACAAATCCAACAGTTCCTGTTATATTTTTTCTAACTTCTTGCAACTCTTCTATAGTTTTTAAAATTTGCAAAATTTTTCCTTGTAGTAAAATCTATTTTTCTTCATAATTTGGATTTAGTTTTAGTAAAACTAAATCTGCAATCATATTACCAATTAGTGTCAAAAAGGCACCAATTATCAAAATCCCCATAATTACGGGATAATCATGGCTTAAAGCACTCTGATAAAACAATAATCCCATTCCATCTATTGAAAAAATTGTTTCAAGTACAACTGAACCACCTACAATTCCAGGAAGTGAAAGTCCTAAAAGTGTAATAACAGATGGGTATAAATTTGGTAAAATGTAGTATCTTAAAATCTGTTTTTGAGTTAATCCTCGGGCTTTCGCAAAGAAGATATAATCAGATTTTAAAATCTCAATAGTTAAGCTTCTAATATATAAAATTAAGCTTCCAATTCCACCAAAAACAATGATAAAAATAGGTAAAACTAAATGCCAAGCATAGTCTAAATAATATTTTAAACTTCCATCATTTGGAACACTATGAAGACCTGCTATTGGTAAAATTTCAAAGTTAATAGCAAAAATTAGTACAAGTAAAAGTGCTAGATAAAAAGATGGCATTGAAAAACTTAAAAGTGATAATTGCCCTGTGAATTTATCAAAAAAGCTATTTTTATTCAAAGCTGATTTTATTCCAAAATATAAAGAGATTATAAATATCAAAACCATTGAAACAATATTTAAAATCAAAGTAATTGGCATTCGGCTTAGAATTTCATTTTTTACCATCTCTCCACTTGCAAACGAAATCCCAAAATCAAGTTGAATAATAGAAGTAACCCATGAAAAAAACTGAACATAAAGAGGTTTATCAAGCCCATAAACAGCTTTTAATTGCTCTATTGATTCAGGTGTAATATTTGGATTTAACTCACCACTAGCAAAAAAAGAGTTTGGAGCTAAATTTATTGCTAAAAATGAGATTAAACTAATAATAAATAGCATTATGATTAGATAGAAAACTTTTTTTATAAATAGCTTCATTTACTGATTTTTACCTTGATTATTTTTATTAAGAATTTTGGATTATATAATAGATAGGTTTAATATATGTTTTTTAAGTGGAAAGAGTTTTAGAAACTCTCCCACTCATCTTCTTCATGTTTATGTGATACTATTTTTGTTTCAGTAGGTTTTTTAGAAGCTACATTTGGTGTATATTTTTTTTGTACAGGTTTAACTATATTCACTTCGTAAGAAGAACTTTGTTTAGTATTTACATTTTTTCCTTTTACCTCATTTTTCCCTTTAAACTCTTTTTTATTCGCATCATCTAAAACAAGTTTAGCTATTTCATCTGTTACTCCAGCAGCACTATGTGTTTCAGATGCAATCATTGCATTTTGTTGTGTTTGTTGGTCAAGGCTATTAACCGCATCATTTATTTGTTCTATTCCAGAAAGTTGCTCTTTACTTGACATTTCAATATCAGAGATTAAATTGATAGTTTGTTGGATACTTTCATTTAGCTCTTTATATCCATCTATCATATGTCCTGCTATCTCTTTTCCTTCGTCTGCTTTATGTTTTGCATTTTCAACTATAGTTTTAATCTCTTTCGCTGCTTCTGCACTTCGTGATGCTAGATTTCTAACTTCTGCTGCAACAACAGCAAATCCTTTTCCAGCTTCTCCAGCAGTTGCTGCCTCAACAGCAGCATTTAGTGAAAGAATATTTGTTTGGAATGCTATTTGGTCAATTACACTAATAGCTTCAGTGATTAGATTTACTTGATTATTTATCTCATCCATAGCAATAGTTGTTTTATTTGCAAGTTTTTCACCAGTAGATGCAGACTTAGTTACACTATTTGAGTATTTAGACATTTTTGCAATATTTTCTGTTGTATTTCTAATATTTGAAGTTATCTCCTCTAAAGCTGCTGCTGTTTCTTCTAAAGAAGCTGCTGCTTCATTTGAACTTACATTTAATTTATCAACATTTGATAAAAGTATATTTGAGCTTTCATCAAGCGTAAGACCATTTGATTTATTCTCTACTAACATTTGCGTGATTGAATCACCAAGAGTATTAACACCAGTTGCAAGTTTTAATAGATGTTCTTTTATATTACTTGTTGGTATTTTATTTAGATAGTTATAATGTGCATATTGCTCTAATATGTTTAATACATTATCAATATTAGACTCCAAATTATTTGCCATATTATTTAGAACATTTTTTAATTCCATTAAAGCAGGATTAGAAACACTCATATTTAATCTTTGGCATAAATCACCTTGTTCAAATTCATTTAAAACAGATATTGTTTCGTCAATTAGTTTTCTATCTTCATCAATACCTTTTTGAGTTTTTTGAATATTAGAGTTTACTATTTGAGCCATATTTCCAAATTCATCTTTTGAATCTAGTTTGATTAGTTGTACATTTGATGATTCTCTATTTAGATATGCAAAAAAGCTAAATAGACCTTCTTGGAAAGTGATTAAAGATGAAGTAATAGATTTTGTAATTAAAAAAGCCGCACCCACACCTAAAATAATGCTAAGTATAATCATACTGATAATAAGTATTTTTGCTTGAGCATAAATCTCATCACCTGTAGCACTTGCTTTATCTCCACCATCAACATTTATTTTTACAAGTTCTAAAAGTTCTTTTGAAAAATCATCGAATAATACTTCACTATTATGTAAGATTTTTTGAGCTTCTTCAGTTTTATTTTGTCTTGAAACTACTAAAAGTTGTTTATGTGATTCCATGTATTTATCAAATTTTTTTGAAAAATCATCATAAACTGCTTGTTCTTCTGGTGAAGAGATAAGTTTTTCATAATCTGCTCTATTCTTCTTCATAGTTGCTAATACCAAATCCATACTATTTTCAGCTTTTTTCATATCTTCTTCAGTTGTAGATAAAACATGTTCATATTGAGCTATTCTAAAATCTGATGTATTTGTATTTATTTCTTCTGTAACTTTTATACTTGGCATCCAGTTTTCTGCAATAATTGTTGATTGATCATTTACAATATTCATTCTATTTAATGATATTAATCCTGATGCTAACATCAGTACAAGTATAATCCCAAAACCAAGGCTTAGTTTTGAAGCCATTTTTAGGTTGTTTAGCATAATTTCTCCTATTTAAATATATAAATTTATTTTACAAGAAAGAATTATAATTTACAATAGTTGCATAAAGGTATCATTCTAAAGAATTAGTAATTTTTTAAATTGATTATATATTTATTTAACTTCTTTAATATACAATATTTATATTATAAAAATATGAGGGAAACAATCGTGATAGGCATAGATATAACTTCAATAAATAGAATAGAAAAAATGTATGAAAAATTTGGAGAAAAAGCTTATGAAAAGTTTTTAAATCCAAAAGAGATAGAGCTTATAAAAAAAGCTGATACAGCTGCTGGTTTTTGGGCTGCGAAAGAAGCAGCTAGTAAAGCTATTGGAACAGGAATTGGAGCAATTTGTGGTTTTCATGATATAAAAATATCAAAGGGAAAATTAGGAAATCCAAAGATTAAGTATAAGAAAAAAATCAGAGAAAAATTTGGAATAAAAAAATCACATCTTTCAATAACCCATGATGCTGGGTTTGCAATAGCTGTGGTTGTAAATGTTTTTAATTAGATTTTGTATTATCAAACTGAAAAATATTGTTATAGTTATTAACCAAATCTGTAAAACAAGAAGATAGTTCTTTTATAATTTCTGGATTTGGTTCTATATAAATTTTATTACTCTTTTTAGTCATAATTATTATATTTGCGTCTTTTAATTCTTTTAGATGTCTTGAAATTGTTGGAAGTGAGAAATTAAAATGTTCTGCAATAGTTGTTACACATGTAGCTTGAGCAATAATATCATCTTTTGGTTTACTCTCATCAATAGAACAAGCATATCCACCTGTAAAAATATTTTTGAATATTAAAAACCTAGTTTCATTTCCTAAAGCTTTAAATATTTTTATTTTTTCTTCCATTCCTAACATTAAATAATTGCCTTAAAAATCAAATTTTTTTATTATATTTAAACTTGACAAATAATTAGCTTTTTTGTTAATATTATTTTGCTATTTAGCAAATTAGCTAAATAAATTATGAAGGAGTTGAAATGATACTATTTATATTAAATAATCAACCATATGATGGTAGTGATAAGGCATATAATATTTTGAGATTAGCAAAAAATCTTAAAGATAAAAAAGAAGAAATAAAAATATTTCTAATGAGTGATGCAGTTGATTTAGCAAGAAATGCTACAAAAAAACCAGATTTTTACGAGTATGATTTAGTTCAAATGCTAAAAGAATTATATGAAAATGGTGTTGAATTAAAAGTTTGTGGAACTTGTATTGCAAGATGTGGATTAAATAAAAATGAACCATACTTTAGTGATGATATAAAAGGAACAATGGATATTCTAGGAGATTGGACAATAAAAGCTTCAAAAGTTTTAACTTTTTAGAATAAAAAATAAAAAGTAGATTTTTCTACTTTCTAGCCAAAAATCTTTCAAGTATTATTTTAGCAGCAAGTGAATCAACTCTTCCATCTCTTTTATATTTGATTTCACCTTTCATCATCTCTTCTGCTTCAATAGAACTCATATTCTCTTCTTGAAATTCAAAAGGGATTTTTAGTTCAAGAAGATTTACGAAGTGTTTAATTCTATTTTGAGTATCTTCACTTGAACTTGGAAATCCAACGATTAGTTTTTCTATTTCCCACTCTTTTAAAAAAGTATTTACATCATTGGCTGCTTGATTTCTATTTTTTCTTAAAATTGCATTTTGTGGAGTTACTATATTTGAAGCAAGACAAATAGCGACTCCAATTCTTTTAAGCCCTACATCAATAGAGGCTAATTTCAAGAGATAATCTCATTTGCAATATCAAATCTATTTGCTGTCATTAAGTGAATTTTTGGATGAAGTTTATTTATTTCATCAAAAAGATTTTTACTTAATTGCATTCCTACTTTATACTCTTCTTCTTCAGAAATATGATGTGCTGCTTCAAGAGCATCTATCCAAAATTGAGGTACATGAATACCTGGAACTTGAGCTGATAAAAATAGTGCCGTTCTAAGTTTTGTTACAGGAAACAGACCAAAAATTAGTTGAGCTTTTTTCTTATCTCCTTCAACATCTTGTTTTGCAATTTCAAAAGATTCTAAAAGTTTTTTTGCATTTTCTATATCAAAAACAGGTTGAGAGATGATTCCTACTGCACCATTTTGAATTTTTTGATTCATTTTTTTCTCTAAACTTGAGAAGTTTTTAGCATAAGAGTTTACAACTGCAAATGGAAAAATCTCTTTTGGTTCTATTTTAAAAGGTCGTCCAGCAAAGTCCATTCCACAATTAAATGATTTAATTATTTTTAAAAGCATAAGTGAGTTTGCTTCAAATACACCTTTTGCGTGTGGTTGATCACTCATTTTTGCTGGGTCTCCAGTAAGTGCCAAAATTGCTCTTACATCAAAATCATTTGCAGCCATTAGGTCAGATTGAAGTGCAATTTTATTTCTATCTCTCATACTCATAGTTGCAATTACAGGTTTTTTGAACTCCATTTGAAGTTTAAGTGATGCAAAAAGTGCATTGTATTTTAATTTTGCAAGAGGATTATCTGTACACGAAAATCCGTCAACTCTATCTTGTAGTTTAAATTTTTTAATTTTTTCAATGATATTGTGCATAGATGGTTCATGTTGAGGTGTCGTTTCAAGTGTTAAGTATCTATCTTCTTGAAGTTTTTGAATAAGTGTTTCAAACATTGTAAAAAGCTATCCTTTTAGATATTTAGTTAATTTTAGATAATATTATATCTTTTAAAGAATAAAACTAGGGAAAATTGATGAAATTAGCTGTTTTTGATTTTGATTCAACACTTATGGATGGAGAGACTATTGACTTTTTAGCGGTTGAATTAGGTATTGGTGAAGAAGTTGCCAAAATTACAGAAGAGGCAATGAGTGGAAGATTGGATTTTTTTGAATCTTTAACTACTAGAGTTGCACTTTTAAAAGGGATGGATTACCAAAAAGTTGTTGATATTTGTGCAAATCTTCCTTTAATGCCAGGAGCTATGGAATTAGTTCCAGCACTTCAAAAAATGGGATATAAAGTAGTTTGTTTTTCAGGTGGATTTAGACTAGGTACAACACCAGCACTTAAAAAACTAGGACTTGATGCAGATTTTTCAAATGTATTACATGAGAAAGATGGAAAACTAACAGGACTTGTTGGTGGAGATATGATGTTTGGCTATTCAAAAGGTGATATGCTTCAAAGATTACAAGCACTTTTAGGTGTTACAAGAGAGCAAACTTTAGTTTGTGGAGATGGTGCAAATGATTTAAGTATGTTTGCTCATGCTGATACAAGAGTTGCTTTTTGTGCAAAAGAAGTTTTAAAGAAAGAAGCAAATATAGTTATTGATACAAAAGATTTAACAAAAATTTTAGATTATATTAAATAGGCTTTATTCTTAAAGCCCTTTAGAGTTTGCTTCTTTAGATGAAATTTATTTTCATCGATAAAAGAAGTTAAAAATGAATAAGTCCCTTTAAAAATGGGACATTTTAAAGGAATAACGATGGGTTTAAAAGAAGATATTAATTTCTCTTTATGGTGCGATTTTATTGAAAGAGATTTTTTAGAGACAAGATTTAAAGAGATTATTAAAAAAGGCATTATTCAAGGAGCGACTTCAAATCCAGCAATTTTTGAATCATCAATTACAAATTCTGTAGCATATAAACAACAACTTGATATGTTACAAGCAAATAGTGCAAAAACTATTTATGAAGAATTAGCATTAACAGATATTAGAAGAGCAGCAGCACTTTTAGCTGATTTACATAAAAATGATGCTGATGATGGATTTATCTCTATCGAAGTTGATCCACTTTTATGTGATGATGCAGCTGGAACAATAGAAGAGGGTGTTAGATTAAATTCTTTAGTTAATACAGATAATGTTATGATAAAAATTCCAGCAACCGAAGCTGGATATATTGCTATGAGGGAGCTTACTTCAAGAGGAATAAATGTAAATGCAACACTTATATTTTCTCCAGAACAAGCTATAAAATGTACTCAAGCTTTAGATGAAGGTATCAAAGATTCAAATAAAGATATAAAAGCAGTTGTTTCCGTATTTGTTTCAAGACTAGATAGATTAGCTGATAGTGATTTTGCATCAAAAGGATTAGAAACTTCAAAATTAGGAATAATAAATGCAACAAAGTGCTATCATGAAATAAATAAATTTGGGAATTCAAATATTAGAACTTTATTTGCAAGTACTGGAGTTAAAGGAGATGAGTTAGCTCCTAGTTATTATGTTGATAACTTAATTTACCCAAATTCAGTAAATACTGCACCACTTGCAACTATTGAAGATTGGTTTAAAGATGGCTCAAAAGTACCAACACCAATTATGAGTGAAAATGATTGTAATAGATATTTTAGCACTTTAAAGCAAAATAGTATTTGTATGGATACTATTTATACAAAACTTTTAAAAGATGGAATTGAATCATTTAAAATTTCATTTAAAGATTTACTTTCAAAATTAATACACTAAAAGAGAGAATATAAAATGAATAATTGGAATCCAAGTAGCTGGAGAAATTTTCCTATAAAACAACAACCAACTTATAATGATTTGGAAAAATTGGCAAAAGTTGAAGCAGAACTTGCTTCTTATCCTCCGTTGATTTTTGCAGGAGAGGCTTTAAATTTAAAAAGACAATTAGCTGAAGTTGTAAATGGAAAAGCATTTTTACTTCAAGGTGGAGATTGTGCAGAGTCTTTTTCATCTTTTAATGCACGAAATATTAAAGATTTATTTAAAGTAATGATGCAAATGGCAGTTGTTTTAACTTTTTCAGGTGGTTGTCCAATCGTTAAAGTTGGACGAGTTGCAGGTCAGTTTGCAAAACCAAGAAGTGCAGATTTTGAAGATATAAATGGAGTATCGTTGCCTTCATATAGAGGAGATATTGTAAATGATATTGAGTTTACTGAAAAAGCAAGAAATCCAAAAGCTAAAAAACTTCTAAAAGCATATAATCAAAGTGCTGCAACAATGAACCTTTTACGAGCATTTTCAAGAGGTGGAATGGCTGATTTAAATCAGGTACATTTATGGAATTTAGATTTTGTTAAAGATAATTATCTAGGTGCAAAATATGAAGAATTATCAAATAAAATAAGTGAAAGTTTGAAATTTATGCAAGCTTGTGGAATTACAAGTGAAAATACTCCTCAACTAAATCAAACAACACTATTTACTTCACATGAAGCACTATTATTAAACTATGAACAATCATTAACAAGAAGAGATTCAATAACTGGGAATTGGTTTAATTGTGCTGCACATATGTTATGGATAGGAGATAGAACAAGGGATTTAAAAGATGCTCATATTGAATATTTTAGAGGAATAAATAATCCAATAGGTTGTAAAGTAGGACCTTCTATGCAAGAAGATGAATTAATTCAATTAATTGATGCTCTAAATCCAAATAATGAAGCAGGAAGATTAAACTTAATTGTTAGAATGGGTGCCAATAAAGTTGCAGATTATTTCCCAAATCTATTACGAAGAGTAAAAGCTGAAGGTAAAAATGTATTATGGTCGTGTGATCCAATGCACGGAAATACTATCAAGGCAGATAATGGCTATAAAACAAGAGATTTTGAAGCAATTTTAAGTGAAGTAAAACAATTTTTCCAAATTCATAGTGCTGAAGGTACTTATGCTGGTGGAATTCATCTTGAAATGACAGGACAAAATGTAACTGAGTGTACAGGAAGTGCATCTTCAGCTATTACTCAAGATGGATTAGCAAGTAGATACCACACTCAATGTGACCCAAGATTAAATGCAGATCAAGCTTTAGAGTTATCATTTATGATTGCAGATACATTAAAAGAAGCAAGAAAAGATTTGATTTAATGGTAAATAGAAGCTTGAAATTTATTATTTTAGCTTTTGTTCTATTTGGAATTAATAGTTTTGCAAGAGATTTAAACTCAATATCAAATTCAAATTGGGAAACATTGCATTTGTATCATGGTGAAAATCAAAAAGGTGGTCCATTCTCTTTTGATGATACTTATGTGGAGCTTGAATTTGGTGGAAGATACGAATGGCTTGATTTATATGGATATGTTGATTTTATTGATGCGTTAAATAGTTCAAGTAGTGATAAACATGGAAGTAATAACTTTTTTGTAGATATAGAGCCTAGAATTTCAATAGATTATTTATTAAATAAAGATTTATCTTATGGTGCTTTAAAAGAGTTGTTTTTTGCATTTGACATATATTATGCAGATGCGAGTCCAGGAACAAAAGATGGTTTAAAGATTCTTTGGATGGGACTTGGAAGTGATATAGACATTCCGTGGTTAGGTAAAAGTGGAGTAAACTTTTATACTAGATACATAGAGGAAAACTATGGTGCAAGTAATGAAAATAGTTTTGATGGATATGTGGCTCATATAAATTGGTTTAAACCTCTTTATAACTTTAGTGAAACTAAATTTGTTGCATTTCAAGGTTATTTAGATTATGAATTTGGAAGTGATTTAGACAATAATTCTTTTGAAGAAACTTATAGAACAAGTGATTCTTTACAATCTTATTTAGGTTTATGGTATCATGAAAAGAAATGGGCAGTTGGATATGGACTTAAAGCTTATAAAGATATGACACAGTGGAAAAACAGTGAGGTTTTAAATGGAAAAGAAACTGACACAACAGGTGTTGCTCACTATTTCAATATAGCTTATAAATTTTAATAAAAATCTTTTAATAAAAAATAATAGAACAGAGCGAGAAAAACTTATAGTTTTTCCCAAACTGTTCCATTTACTGTATCCATTAAAGAAATTCCAAGTTTAGATAATTCATCTCTAACAGCATCTGCCACTTCAAAATTTTTCTCTTTTTTTGCTTCATTTCTTTTTGTAATTAACTCTTCTATTTTAGATTTTGTTTGTTCATCAATTCCAAATTGGAAATATTCATAAGCATCATTAAACCCAATTCCTAAAATTTCATTGATAAATAAAATATTTGCAATAAGCTCTTTCTTTAGATTTTTATCTTTTGGATTAGCATCTAATTTATCATTTGCATTTCCAATCATTTCATCAATAATTGAAAGAGCTTTTGAAGTGTTTATATCATCATTTAAAGCATTTAAAACATCTTCTTTGAATTTCTTATTTACTAATGATGCTTCAGCTCCATAAACTCTTTTTTTAATTCTATAAAGTTTATCTAGTCTTTTTTTCGATGCCGTTAAATCTTCTTCATTAAAATTAAAATTTGCTCTATAATGTGCAGACATTAAATAAAATCTAATAACCTCACCAGAGTAGGATTTTAAAACATCTTTTAGGAAAAAAGAGTTTCCTAAAGATTTACTCATTTTCTCTCCATCAATATTTACAAAACCGTTGTGCATCCAATATTTTGCAAGATTTTGTCCACTTGAACATCTAGTTTGTGCAGCTTCATTTTCATGATGTGGAAAAAGTAAATCGGCACCACCTCCATGAATATCTATTTGGAACTCTTTATCTTTATAAGCTAAATGTTTTTCAATCATAGCACTACACTCTATATGCCAACCTGGTCGTCCTAAACCAAATGGTGCTTCAAAACTCACATCATTTGTTTTAGCAAATTTCCATAAAGCAAAATCTGATGGATTTCTTTTTTCAACATTTCCCTCAACTCTTGCTTGTGAGTTTTCATCATTTATTTTATGCGACAATGTTCCATAAAAACTATCTTTTGAAGTATCAAAATATACACTATCACTTGTTTTATAAGCAATATTTCTTGAAATAAGATTTGAAATAATCTCTTTCATACTTTCAAGATTTTCAGTTGCTTTTGGTTCTATTGTATTATCTAAGATATTTAAAGCTTTCATATCAGCTTTGTAGGCATTGATGTAAGTTGTAGTGATTTCTTCCAAAGATTTTTGTGATTCATTCATTTTTTTAATGATTTTATCATCAATATCCGTGAAGTTTTTTGTCATTATAACTTCATAATCATTTGCTTTTAAAACTCTGTGAAGTAAGTCAAAAGCTACAGCACTTCTTGCATGTCCTAAATGAGAATCATCATAAACAGTAGGTCCACAAACATAAATCTTTGCTATATTATGAACAATAGAGTTAAACTCTACTTTTTCCTTCTTTACTGAGTCGTGAATATGTAGTTTCATATTATTTAAATAATGCTTCTAAAGATGCAGTGTCTGTTGTTTTTTCTTCATTAATAACAGTTTTTTCATTGTTAGAAGAAGTACTATTTGCAGATGCAATTTCAATTAGTTCAATATCATATTTTGTAAGCATTGATGCAAGTCTAATATTTAAACCAGCTTTTCCAATAGCTTTTGATTTTTGATCACTTGGAATTGTAACAATAGCTTTCCCCTTATCTGCATAACTTGGTACTTTTTCAATTTTTACACTTGTAACAAGTGCAGGAGATAATGCTCTTGAAATAAACATTTCAGGAATTGTAGAGAACTCAACACAATCGATATTTTCACCGTGAAGTTGTTTTGAAACAGCGCCAATTCTAACTCCTTTTACTCCAACAACAGAACCAATAGGGTCAATTTGTGCATCAATAGTAGAAAGTGCAATTTTAGATCTAGTTCCAGGAATTCTAGCACTTGCTTCAATAGTTACTTTTTTATCTTTTAATTCAGGAACTTCAAGAACTAAAAGATTTTCTAAGAATTTTGGTGAAGTTCTTGAAATATCAATTAATAAACCATTTGTTTTATCAATATTTACACCTTTTACAACGGCTTTTACAACATCACCAACTTTAAACGATTCACCTTTGATTCTACTTTTTCGCTGTAGTATACCTTTTACTTCACCAATCTCAATAAAAGTATTATCTTGTCTATCAATTCTTGTAACTGTTCCAGAAATAGTTTTTCCAATTTTATCTTTATATTTACTAACTAGATTTTCTTCAATGAATCTTTGAAGTTTAAATTCAAAATTGCTATGTAAGATTGTCGCAGCATTTCTTCCCATATTTTCGAACTCTAAATCATAGTTCATAAAATCCCCAATTTCTAAATCTGGGTCTATCTCTTTTGCTTCTTCAAGAGTAATAAAATTTTCATAATTAATTGCTTCCCCAAATTTATTAACTGCATTTGCAAGTAATCTTTCATCATCTTCACTTACAACTTCAATTTTTTGGAATAATTCTAATTTTTTATTAGTCCTATCAATATTTGCATCAAATATTAATGTTTCATCTACCATTTTTTGTGCAGTTTTAATTAAAGCCTCTTTTAGTGCATTTTCAACATCATCAATTTTAAGACCTTTTTCATATGCGATTGAATCTAAAATATCTATTATTTTATCCATTAATAACCTTTTATTTTTTGACATTGAAATGATTGTATGATTTTCAATGTAGTGTAGTTTAATAGTATAGCTAAAATAGCCTTTTATAGAAATTAAAGTAATTTTGAGATAAAATATATCACTAATTAAAAAGAAAAAGGCTTAATAAATGGAATTATTATTCGCAAGAAATGAGTTAAATGAAAAACCAAAAAAAGTACAACTAGATAAAATAAAAGAAGATTTAAAAAAAGATGGTCAAAAAATTTTTTATTTTGATAGAGACAACTCTCATAAAGATATGATGGCATTAGTTGATGCACTTGAAGCAGATGGAAACAATGTATATTTTAGAGAAGTGAAATATGGTTTGGCTGATGATGAGTATATGTATGAGGTTCATGCACTTTAATATTTAAGTGTTTTAGTAAAAATATGAGTTCAAACAAAAAATTATTTATACAAACTTTGGGTTGTCAGATGAATGATACTGACAGCCAACATATTCAAGCAGAACTTGAAAAACATAAAGGATACTCTGCAACTGATAAAATAGAAGATGCAGACTTGATTATTATAAACACTTGTTCAGTTAGAGAAAAACCAGTTCAAAAACTTTTTTCTGAAATTGGACAATTTAATAAAAAGAAAAAAGAGGGTGCAAAAATTGGCGTTTGTGGATGCACAGCTTCTCACTTAGGTCATGATATTATAAAAAGAGCACCTTATGTAGATTTTGTTGTAGGTGCTAGAAATATCTCTAAAATCAAAGATGTTGTTGATATAAAAGGTTCAGTTGAGGTATCTATTGATAATGATGAATCGACTTATGATTTTGCAACAGCAAAAACAAATCAATATAGAGCTAGTGTTAATATCTCTGTTGGTTGTGATAAAAAATGTACTTATTGTATTGTTCCAAGTACTCGTGGTGAAGAGATTTCAATTCCCCCTGAAATGATTGTTGAACAGGTTAAAAAATCTGTTGAACAAGGTGCTGTGGAAGTTATGCTTTTAGGGCAAAATGTAAACTCTTATGGTAAAAATTTTTCTGATGGAAGAAAAAAATATACCTTTACAAATCTTTTGCAAGATGTTTCAAAAATAGAAGGGCTTGAAAGAATTAGATTTACTTCACCACATCCATTACATATGGATGATAATTTTATTGAAGAGTTTGCAAAAAATGACAAAATCTCAAAATGTATTCATATGCCTTTACAAAGTGGTTCAACAGAAATTTTAAGAGCTATGAAAAGAGGTTATACAAAAGAGTGGTTTTTAAATAGAGCTGCTAAGTTAAGAACATTAGTTCCAAATCTTAGAATTACAACTGATATTATTGTAGCTTTTCCAGGAGAAACGCAAAAAGATTTTGAAGATACTTTGGATGTTGTAAATCAAGTTAAATTTGATCAGATTTTTAATTTTAAATATTCGCCAAGACCTGGAACTGAAGCTTTAAACTTTGCTGATAAAGAAATTCCTGATGAAATTGGAAGTGCAAGATTAATAGAGTTAATTGAACTTCATAAAAGACATCTTGAAGATACAATGCCTACTTATGTTGGAAAAACTTTAAATGTTTTAGTTGAAAGTTTAAAACCAAATGGTGAAGTTTGTGGATTTACAGATAGTTATTTACAAGTATTTACAAAAGGAAGTGATGAGCTTTTAGGTAAATTTGTAGATGTAGAAATCACTGAAGCTTCAAGAACATCTTTAAAAGGTGATGTTATTCTTTAATGAAAAATTATTTTAAATTTGTTATATTGCCTTATATTATATATTTATTCATAAGATTGATATATTTCACAAATAAAAAGGTTTTTCATCATAAAAAAATCAAAGATGATGAGGCTTTTATCTTTGTAGCTTGGCATGGGGATTTAGTTTTTCAACCATTTAGTTATTTTAAATTAAGACCAAAAGGTAGAGTAAAAACTATTATTAGTCAAAGCAAAGATGGAGAAATAATATCAAAAGTTTATTCATTTTTTGGTGCAGGAGCTATTAGAGGTTCTTCTTCAAAAGGTGGAACTAAAGCATTAATTAGTACAATTAAAGAGATAAAATCGGGTTGTGATGTTGCAATAAGTCCAGATGGACCAAGAGGTCCACGGTTTAGTGTTGCTGATGGTGTAATTGCCGTTGCACAAAAAAGTGGAGCTAGAATAATAGTTTTAAATTCTAAGCCTACAAAATATTGGCAATTTAACTCTTGGGATAAGTTTATATTACCAAAACCATTTGGGAAAGTGGAGTTTTTTATGTCAGAACCTTTTGATATAAAAGAACTCTCTTTCGATGAAGCAAGAGATTTTATTAAAAATAAAATGATGCAAAATGCTATAATTTAACAAAATTGAATAGGAAGTATATGTTTACTAAAGAATCTTTATATATCAATGTTATTAAATATGATAATCAATTAAAGATTGATTATAAAAAATTGAATAATGAAGAGATAGTTAGTACAGATAATTCAGTTTTTTTAGTTGATGAAGATTTATTGCCATTAGATATTGCGTTAAAATTGAATACTTCACAACAAGAGATAGATAATAGCTATATATCAACATTATTGATAAATGATACTACAAAACTTGTTCCTAAAGCATTATCTTCAAAATTAGAAGATTGTGAAATTGGGAAATTTAATAATGAATACGATATTGCAGTTCTTAAACCAACTCTATTTGAAACTAAAAACTACTTTGCAAAAACAGGAGTAGATTATATCTATTCTGCATTTCACCTAATAAATTTATATATAGAAAAAAATACTTCAAGAAGTGAAGTTATTATTCTTTTATTTAATAGTAAAGCCTTTATAGTTATATTAGATGCAGCAGGAATTATAGTTCATAATACTATTTTAGATTTAGCATGTTTTGAAACAATCAAGAAAACTCATTTTTATGAAGATGATGTTGAAGGTCAAAAACTTTTTGACGAAATCTATTGCTTAGAATTAAATGAAATTATTCATAATACATTAAATGCTTTTTATGAAAAAAAGAGCAATACTTTTGTTGAAAAAGTTACAATACTATATGTTTTAAAACAATTAACTCCAGAGCAAATAACTCAATTAGAAGAAGATTTACTTTTAAAAGTTGATTATCATCCAATAAATATAGACGAAGAGATTTTTGAATTATCAAAAGATAAGCATTTGAAAAAAAGCTTTACAAAGCCTAGAAAAAAACAGAAAAAAACAAATTTTACAAATCTTTATATATTCTTATTTATTTTAACAGTTGGATTATTGTCTTATATAGTTTATTTAAATGTTGATTTTAAAGTTTTTTATGAGAAATTATTTAAAAAAGAGGCTTTTATTGAAAAAGCACAAAATATTAAGAAAATTGATAATGTATCAGTATTGCCTGATCATATAAATTCAAATGATAGAATTTATCAAAAAATGAAACTAATTTTTGATGCTGTTTCAAATGATGTAGTAGTTAATGAACTTAAGATTGATAAAGATATTTTAGAATTGAAAGCTAACTTTTTGAAAGAGGATAGCTTTTCAGTTTCTTTAAGACCTAATTTGATTAAATTGTATAAAGATGTTATTCTTAATACTTCAAGTGATAAGAAAGTTAATATTCCAGGAGTAGTTACATCAAGAAATGATATTGATTTAAAAGTTAGTTATAAAACTTATGGGAAAGATTATCTTACTGATGAATTTATGCCATTAGAAACTGTTTTGGAACAGTTGAAAATTTTGTTACCAGTTGGTTCATCAATAAAACTTAATACAACAACAAGTAGTAGTAATATAACTAGATATATGTATACTGTAAATTTTATAGCAAAAGAGCCTAAAGAGTTTTTTGATTTAATAGATACATTAAATAATGAGCTTTATTCTATTCACATATCTTATCCAATAAGTATGGTAAAAATAAAAGATGGTATTGAAACAGAATTTATATTGATATTTAATCAGCCAAATGAAGTAAAATAAAAACTTGGATTAATTACCAAGTTTTTATCTCATTATAAATAGAATCTCTCTCAACAGGTATGAATCCAGAATTTTTAATTAAATCAACAAACTCCATTTGTGCTATCCCATTTGCACTTGAAGCTCCAGCAGCACTTTGAATAGCCTCTTTTTCTATTGTTCCATCTACATCATTTGCTCCAAATTCTTGAGCTATTAGAGCTAATTTAACAGTTGAAGTTGCCCAGTAGGCTTTTATATTTGGAATATTATCAAGCAAAATTCTAGCGATTGCATAAGTCTTTAAAATTTCTTGACCAGTTAAAGGTTCTTTTACTTTTAGATAGTTATTTTCTGTTTGATAAACTAAAGGAATAAAAGCATTAAATCCACCTGTTATATCTTGTAAATCTCTAAGTCTTAAGATATGGTCAATTCTATGGTTTCTATCTTCAACATGACCAAAAAGCATAGTAGCATTACTTTTTCTTCCTTTTTGATGCCAAAGTTTATGAATATCTAGCCATTGTTGCGAAGTTACTTTTCCTCCACAAATTTTTTTTCGTACTTTTTCATCAAAAATTTCAGCTCCACCACCAGGCATTGAATCAATACCATGAGAAATCATCATATCTATAATTTCCTCATAAGATAGATTATATTCAGTACTTAAAAAGTGAATTTCAGCAGCTGTTAGTGCCTTTACATGAATTGATGGAAAAGTATCTTTTATTTTTTTGAATACATCCATGTACCATTGTAAACCTGTATGAGGATTATGAGCTGAAACTATATGAACTTCTTTTATATTGTTTTTTGAAGAGTTTTTAACTATTTCAAGTATCTCTTCATGAGTCATAGTGTATTGATTTGGATTTTTTCTACTTGCACTATAGGCACAAAATTGACAAACATCTTTGCAAATGTTAGTTGGATTTATATGTCTATTTATGTTAAAGTAAGTCTTTTTAGCATGTTTATTTGTTCTAATCTTATTTGCATAAAAAGCAAGTGTAAATAGATCTAAATCATAAAGTTTAATTGCATCTTCATAATTTAATCTTTCATTATTTTCTAATTTTTCTAAAATACTCATTTTTTTCCTATATTTTACTATTTACAATCAAAGTCTTTTGTATATACTGCATTTTTTTCTCTATGAAGAAATCCTATACAGCTTTGTTCTAAGTCATTATCATAAAATAATATTTTATAAACTGTACTTTTATATCTTGTCTCTGCATCTTCAACTTCTAGTTTATTTATTACTTTTAAATTTTTAATACTTTTATGTCCAATAGAACTTAAGACTTCTGCAATTTTTTGCTCTTTAAAATCTTGAATTACATAAAATATTGCAAAAGTAATCACAATCATTATACTAATGATAATTACACTTTTTTTTGGAAGTTTTCTTACTTGATGTGTATTCATTTTATTTTTCCTGTAATGGTTTAAAAGAGCACTCTTCTCCATCATAATATTCAATAGTCCCATCTTCTATCTTATGATACCAACCATGAATTTGTAGTTCTCCATTTTTAACTTTTTTTTCAACATAAGGAAAAGTTAAAAGATTTTCCATTTGATGAACTATAGAAATTCTTTCAGTTGCTCTATATAATCTCTCTTTATCAGATTTATCTTGAATTGCTAAAAGAGCGTATTCTTTTGCTCTTTTTCCTAAATCTAGCCATTTCTTTACATTTACTAAATCAGGAGAATTTCCCAAATCCTGATATAAACTCATACAAGCACCACAATGAGAGTGTCCACAAACAATAATATGCTTAACACCTAAAATATTTACAGCATATTCAATTACAGCTGAACTTCCATGATAGTCGTTATCTGGATTATAAGGAGGTACGAAATTCCCAACATTCCTTAAAATAAACATATCTCCTGGTTTTGTATCAAGCATCAAGTCAGGTGTAACTCTACTATCGCTACACCCAATAAATAAAACTTCTGGTTTTTGTCCTGTTTCAACAGATTGTTCTAAACCATCTTTATATTTTGGAAAACGGGCTTCTCTAAATTTCTTATTACCTTTAATTAAATCATTTATTAACATTTGAATCCTTTAATAAGTTACATACTTTTGTTAAATCA
>ERZ724515.227-NODE-227-length-20483-cov-13.856912_pt1 | contig 20483 bp, 23 predicted proteins | sample MGYA00376048_ERZ724515 | MGnify/ENA primary metagenome ERZ724515 (study PRJEB28724, sample SAMN07190885) | wastewater metagenome | isolation source: influent of sewage treatment plant in Hong Hong | place: Hong Kong | collected 2016-03-17 ... | reverse complement strand
GGCCCCTCTGGCGGCCTGTATGGCGCTGAACCCTGCGGGGGTGAGGTTGCGGTGCGTCCACCTGGCAATCGACTTGGCGGTGTGCCTCACCTCGTTGGCAGGCAGCGGCTGCTCGAACTGGGCGTTGTACCCGGTCGCCCGGTCGATCACTGCGGCCTGCCAGGTATCGAACCCTGGCCAGCCCTGCCGAATGGCCTTGTAGGGGTCGCTTCAGAAAACGGAATTTAAAGTACGTTAAGGCTTTGGTAGCGGTTGTAGCGCTCTGAACTTCCCCACCCCTCGCTTGGCGTTGCTGCGCCAAAGATAATCGCCGGTCAAATTGATGTGTTCCCAGCCCAGTGGCGACAAGTATTGCAACAGGCTGTCATCGACACCATTGCCGTGATTGCGCAATGCGTTCGTCGCCCTTTCCAGATAGACGGTGTTCCACAACACGATGGCTGCCGTCACCAAATTGAGGCCGCTGGCCCGGTAGCGTTGCTGTTCAAAGCTGCGGTCGCGGATTTCACCCAACCGGTTGAAGAACACCGCCCTGGCCAGCGCGTTGCGAGCCTCGCCCTTGTTGAGTCCTGCCTGCACACGGCGGCGCAGCTCCACACTTTGCAACCAGTCCAAGATGAACAACGTGCGCTCAATGCGTCCCAGCTCGCGCAGGGCGACGGCCAAGCCGTTTTGGCGTGGATAACTCCCGAGCTTGCGCAGCATCAGCGATGCCGTCACTGTACCCTGCTTAATCGAAGTGGCCAGCCGTAGAATTTCGTCCCAATGGACACGAATTGCCTTGATGTTCAGCCTGTCGCTGCTAATCATCGGCTTGAGCGCATCGTAGGCAGTTTCGCTCTTTGGAATGTACATCTTGGTGTCGCCTAGGTCACGGATGCGCGGCGCAAAGCGGAACCCAAGCAAGTGCATCAGGCCAAACACGTGGTCGGTGAAGCCAGCCGTGTCGGTGTAGTGTTCCTCTATACGCAGATCGGACTCGTGGTACAGCAGGCCATCGAGTACATAGGTCGAGTCGCGCACACCGACATTGACCACCTTGGTGCTGAAGGGCGCATATTGGTCAGAGATATGGGTATAGAACGTCCGCCCAGGGCTACTTCCATATTTCGGGTTGATATGCCCGGTGCTCTCTGCCTTGCTACCGGTTCTGAAGTTCTGTCCGTCCGAAGATGACGTGGAGCCGTCGCCCCAGTTTCCGGCGAAGGGGTGCCGAAACTGCGCGTTCACCAGCTCGGCTAACGCCGTCGAATAGGTTTCATCGCGGACATGCCAAGCTTGCAACCAGGACAGCCTGGCATAGGTCGTGCCGGGACAGGACTCTGCCATTTTGGTCAAGCCCAAGTTGATCGCATCGGCTAGGATCGTCGTCATCAGCAAGGTTTTATCTTTTGCGGTGTCGCCGGTCTTCAGGTGCGTGAAGTGGCGGGTGAAGTCCGTCCACTCATCGACCTCCATCAGCAATTCGGTAATCTTGAGGTGTGGCAGGATCATGGCAGTTTTGTCGATCAGGACTTGCGCAGCATCGGGCACCGCCGGGTCCAACGGCGTAATCTTCAGGCCAGACGCAGTGGTGATGATGGCGTCCGGCAGATCATTGACCGCCGCCATGCGGTTGACTGTGGCGAGCTGCTGCTCCAACAACTCCAGCCGCTCACGCAGGTACAGATCGCAGTCGGTGGCTACAGCCAGCGGCAATGCGCTGGCCAGCTTCAGGGCGACAAACTTCTCGACCGGCACCAAGTATTCGTCGAAGTCTTTGAACTGGCGCGAGCCTTGTGCCCACACATCGCCCGAGCGGAGCGCGTTCTTCAGTTCTGACAGCGCGCATAACTCGTAGTAACGCCGGTCGATACCCTCGTCGGTTAGGACCAGTTTGGCCCAACGTGGCTTGATGAATGCGGTTGGCGCGTCTGCGGGCACCTTGCGGGCGCAGTCGCTGTTCATGCCACGCAAAACGTCGATGGCTTCGAGCACCCCCTTACCGGCTGGCGCCGCTCGCAGCTTAAGCACGTCGAGGAACTGCGGCGCGTAGCGGCGCAAGGTGGCGTAGCTCTCGCCAATATGATGCAGGAAGTCAAAGTCCGCAGGCCGCGCCAGTGTTTGCGCTTCTGTGACGCTGGCGGTGAAGGTGTCCCACGGCATGATGGACTCAATAGCGGCAAACGGATCACCGCCGTTTTGCTTGGCCTCGATCAAGGCTTGTCCTATGCGCCCATACATCCGCACCTTGTCATTGATCGCCTTGCCGCTGGCCTGAAACTGCTGCTGATGCTTGTTCTTGGCCGCGTTGAACAGCTTGCCGATGATGCGGTCGTGCAGATCGATGATTTCATCGGTGACGGTGGCCATGCCTTCGATGGCCAGTGCGACCAAGGTGGCATAGCGTCGCTGCGGCTCGAACTTGGCCAGATCAGCTGGCGTCATCTGGCCGCCCTCACGGGCGATCTTGAGCAACCGGTTTTGGTGTATCTGTCGTTCGATGCCAGCAGGCAGGTCAAGCGCCTGCCAGGCTTTGAGACGTTCGATGTGTTCAAGCATATGGCGCGAGTTCGGTTTTGCAGGCGATTGGCGCAGCCACGCCAGTTTGGTCGTTTTACCACCGTCCGTGCGCTTGAGGAGTTCGTCCAGGCGCTGACGGTGGGCACTTGTCAGGGCCTCGGTCAATGCGGTGTGAATACGCCGGTTGGCGCGGGTGATCGCCTCGGCGCAGATACGCTCCATCACGCCGACTGCTGGCAGCAAAATGCACTTGCGGCGCAACCCATCGGCCAGCTCACGTGCCAGCACAATACCTTTATCGGTTTGCCAGGCCAGATCATCCAAACTTTGTACGGCAGTCCGATAATGGCTCAGTGTCGTGAATGATTGGAAGCTGTAGGCTGACTGCAACTCCAACAGATGTTCGCGCCGCGTTTCGGCGCGTTGACCGTATTCGTCCCAGATATCGCCCGGCAGCTTGATCTGGTCCGCGACCATGCGCAGTAAAGAGGTGTCCGGCTCTGCGTTAGCTGCGAGCGCGATGCCCGGATAGCGCATGTAGCAAAGTTGCACCGCGAAACCAAGCCGATTTGCCGCGCCCCGACGCTGCCGAATGCGGGCTAGGTCGGCGTCGTTGAAGGTGTAGAGCCGGATCAGCTCATCTTTGGCATCGGGCAGTGTCAACAGGCTTTCGCGCTCAGTGGCGGACAGGATCGAACGGCGGGGCATGCGGTTTCCTTCTTCTCGAAAACGAGGGTTTGTAAGAGCAACGCCAAGAGGTCTCGGGTACAACAGCAGATCAAGGGGTTATGATTCTCGAAAATCATTCTTGAAACATTATTCTCAGTTGCCTATCATTTCAACGAGTTTTGATAAGGAGATACCCATTATGAGGCCATCCGTTGCGCTCGATCTTAAACGAAGCATTATTCGTGAGACGACAAGCCGTTTCCGTGTTGCCAATCCACGAGTTTTTGGTTCAGTGCTGTATGGCACCGACCTAGATGGCAGTGACCTTGACCTGTTGGTCGATGCGCTACCTGGTGCAACGCTATTAGATTTGGGTGATTTGGAGGACGAACTGAAATCGTTACTCGGTGTTGAAGTCGATTTGCTGACCCCTGGCGATCTTCCGCCGAAGTTCCGGGCCAAAGTGCTTGCGGAGGCCAAGCCGGTATGAACGAGAACCGATTGCCCGATTATCTCGAACACATACAACAGGCAGCAATCGATGCACGCAGTTTCGTGGACGGGTTGGCCAAAGAAGACTTCTTGGCTGACAAGCGTACTCAACAGGCCGTCATCATGAGCCTTATTATCATCGGTGAGGCTGCCACAAAGATAATGGATGGCTATACCGCGTTTACCCAAGCACACAGCGAAGTACCGTGGCGCAGCATGCGGAATATGCGGAACCGCATGGCTCATGGCTATTTTGACATTAACCTCGATATTGTCTGGGACACAGTTCAGGAATGGTTGCCAGAACTGCTCAAACAGCTGCCCTCGGTGCTTCAAGATTCAGATCAAGCGAGAAATGAATCATGCTGATCGGCTATGCGCGCGTCTCGACACAAGATCAGAACCTGGAGCTTCAGCTAGACGCTTTGACAAAAGCTGGATGCCAAAAGGTGTTTGAAGACACGATCAGTGGTACTCGTGCTGATCGGCCCGGTTTGGGCAAGGCACTAGAAATGCTGCGTGAGGGCGACACATTGGTGGTTTGGAAGCTGGATAGATTGGGCCGGTCAGTCAAACAACTGGTAGAGCTGGTCAGCGCTTTGCACAAACAAAACGTCCAGTTCAAGAGTCTCACCGATTCTATTGATACTGGAACGCCGTCGGGCCGATTCTTTTTCCATGTCATGGCAAGCCTCGCTGAGATGGAACGAGACCTGATCGTCGAACGAACCAGAGCGGGGCTGGACGTTGCCAGGCAACTCGGCCGCAAAGGGGGTCGAAAGCCGAAGATGACCGACAGCAAGATAGAGTCAGCCAAGAAGCTACTGGCCAGCGGAGTGCCCCCCAAGGATGTGGCCAAGAATCTCGGTGTGTCCGTTCCTACGCTTTACCGCTGGGTTCCTGCCTCGGCGCAGCCTTAACGTACTTTAAATTCCGTTTTCTGAGACGACCCCGCGTCGCACTCGGGCGCAATCATTACCTCTGGCGGTCAGGCTCTGGCTACCATCGCGGGTCTGCCTGACGATGAGGATGACGGCGCGTTGAAGCCTTTGCCAGAGCGCCTGGTCATGGAGCTGACGGCCCACCGTACCCTCGCGTTGCGCGAGGCCATTGGGCGGTCGCCGGATGTCGCCCTGACGCTGCTGCTCTTGAAGCTGGTCACTGATACCTTCCGCACCTCTGGAGCATCAGGTGGCTGCGTCGATGTCTCTGTTCGGCATGTCTATATGTCGGCCCAAGCGCCTGACCTGAAGGACAGCCCGGTGGCCAAGGCGGTCGATGATCGGCATGCCGCTTGGGAGGCTGATCTGCCGATTGGCGATGACGCTGTCCTCTGGGACTACCTCACGGCCCTCGACCAAGGCAGCCGTTTGTCCTTGCTGGCGCATTGCCTCAGCTTTGGGATCAACGCGCTGCAGGAAAAGGTGAACCCCTATGGCGCGGGCATCTCCGCCTCTGGCCTTGCCCGCCGCATGGTGCAGTCGGACATTCTGGCCAAAGCGGTCGATCTCGACATGGTGGACGCAGGTTGGGAGCCGACAGTGGACGGCTACCTCAACCGCGTGCCCAAGGCCCGGATCCTTGAGGCCGTGCGTGAAGCCAAGGGCGAGGGCACCGCGCAATTGCTCGATCACCTGAAGAAGGGCGAGATGGCGACCGAGGCAGAACGCCTGCTGAAAGGCTCTGGCTGGCTGCCGGAGGCTTTGCGGCGCGCGGACTTGGTCGCGTTCGATGATGCGACTGCGGCAGAAGGGCAGGGGGGGCCGGTCGACGATGCCGATGGCATGGTCGCCGAAACGCCTGACGAAAGCGAGATTGTCGAACTTCCGTCCTTCCTGGTGGCCGATTTGCCGGTTCTTGAGGCGTCGATGATGGCTGCAGAGTGAAATGTGCCCCGAGGGCGGGGAAACCCGCCCTCATTCACCATAGAACACAACATAATCAATAAGATGAGTGCGAATGCTCGTATTCAGAATGAGGAATCATGTCTGCATCAACCATCATCGACACCGCGCCCTTGGGCGCGCTTATTCGCTACACCGACGGCAGCCCCAAACCGCCCGCGCGCTTCACAAAAAAGCTGGCAGCCTGGGAACGCTCCAACGGCGTCGGCCGCCTTGTGAAGAAGGAACCGCCCCGGGCCTATCCGACCTGGACCGCTCCGGCCTCCTTCACTCTCCATGAGGGCAACTTCTCCTCCGACGGGGTGATCCTTGTGACCATCATGCGCAGCCACTCGGCCGACAGCCTTCTGATCTTCGAGGTGGCCGAGGAGCCGAAGCCCGGGCAGATCCGGGTGCTTCTGGACTTTGGCGGCAACATGGAACTGCTGCACCTGGCTGAGTCTGTTGGCGCGGCGGAGCTTTGGATCGCCAAGGAGGGCTATCGCAACGCGCGGCTCGAGATGGTCGGTGAAGATATCAGCGAAAGGGCAGGGAAGGCCAACATCGCCGCTTGAGTCACCGCAGGTACTTGGCCCGGCCATTGCACTCCTGCAGTTTGGCCGGGCCTCCTATCGACAGACCAGAGGCATTGGCATATATTGCCAATCAAATGGAGTTTTCGCATGGCCACACGCAACGTTGTTCTGACCGAACCCCAAACAAAGCTGATCGACGATCTGGTTGCCTCGGGCCGATATCAGAACGCCTCTGAAGCATTGCGGGCCGGTCTGCGTTTGCTTGAGCGCGAAGAGGCCGAGTTTTGTGACCTGCGCGCAAGGCTGACGCGTGGTGTGCTGGAAGCCCGGGAAGGCGCGTTTGCGCGCGGGGCGGGCGAAGAGGCATTTGCTGCGGCTTTTGGCCAGCCGATCATCAGAAAAGGGCATTGAAGTCGCATGCAACCCGATCGTGATTTGCCCGGTTTTCTGCATCTTTTGCCCCTTCAACGTGAGGGTGAATGGCTGCACATGTGCATCCGCCACCGCGAGACGCCCGAATACCTGATGGAGAAGGTGGCCCTTGATGATCTGATCGTCGATGCGCTGGTCGAGGAGGATACCCGGTCGCGCATCCGGGTTCTTCCCGATGGCATCATGGTCTTGCTCAAAGCCATGCACCTGCGCGGCGAAGACATGGCACGGCCCGAAGACATGGTTTCGATGCGGATCTGGCTTGGCAAGGACAAGGTCATCACCACGCGCGAGGCGGACGTAGACCCGATCCTCGAAATCGCTAGTCGTCTGGTTCAGGGGGGTGGCCCTGACACGCCTTCCGCATTTCTTGCCGATCTGATCGCAGAGCATCTCGACGAAGTCGAAGGGCAGGTCGAAATGCTTGAAGACGACACAGACCGGATCGGCGTCCTTGTGGCGCAGCACAAAACAGAATTCGCCTGCCCAAACATGGCGGATACCGAAACCCGGATCAGTGGCTTTCTGCGCCATCTTGGGCCGCAGCGCCCGGTTCTGGAAACTCTGTCGACCCTGCAACATCCCTTGCTTGATGACCGGACGCGTTCGCGGTTGGAGGATTCGTTGAACCGGCTTTTGCGGTTCTTGGAAACTCTGCTCAACCTGCGCGAAAGGATCGACATCCTGAACGATCAGGTCACCCGAATACAGGATCGCAAGCTGAACAAAAGCTCTTACGCCTTTGCCGTTGCCGCGACCATCTTTTTGCCGCTTGGTTTTGTGACAGGGCTGTTCGGTGTCAATTTGGCGGGGATCCCCATGAGCGGAAACCCATGGGGATTTTTGATATTGGCAGTTGGGTGCGTCGCTTTTTCTGCGCTGCTGCTGATTCTGTTCCGCTGGCGCGGACTGTTGTAGGAAAAAAGCGGTCATGCGCCGGGTTTTGCTGGCTTGGAATGGTGTTCTACCACCTTGGCGACGATTACATCATATTCAGTGAACACATCCGCTTTGCCCCGTTCTTTGGCGTATTTGTGTTCAGGGTGAGCGTCCCATTCCTCGATAGCTTCGAAGTCGCTGAAATAGCCAATCAGAACTCTCTCGCCATCCTCGGCAGTAAAGACCTTGTGGCTGATGTAACCCTTCAGTCCTTTGACGATGGTCACCATCCGGGCGTAAAGGTCATCAAATTCTCCCCGAAAACTGGGGTCGATACGGTGGCGGAAAACTTCGACATGCAGCGTCATGTGTGACGGCTCCTTTTGGTGGGGTTTTGGTGACTCTTTGGACCGGCTAAAGCATCCACTCGACCGGAAGCAGCCCGATCACCCAAAGCGCCATTCGCTTTGTTGCGCTGCTGCCCGGTTCGGTCGTCAAGGAAACGGATGCGCCATCGTCTTCGCGGCTGTGCCATTCAAGGCGACCATCGCCGCTTTTCACAACCTGCCAGGCGACGGTTTCAAGGCCCGTGTCAAATCTTTGGGTCATGTGTGTGGCCAGCGCCTTGCTGTGCACCAAGAACCCCATTTCGCAGTTGAGAAAAGCCGAGCGGGGGTCAAAATTGAACGAGCCGACAAAGACCCGATCAGCGTCCAGCACGAAGGTCTTGGCGTGCAGACTGGCGGCCGAACTGCCAAGAAAGCCCAACTCGGCGCGGCTCGCCTGACCGGGGGCTTTGCGCATTTCGTAAACCTCAACGCCAGCATCCAGCAAGGGGGCGCGGTATTTTGTGTAGCCGGCATGAACGGGCAAGACGTCTGTCGCTTCCAGCGAATTGGTCAGGGTGCGCACCCTTACACCTGATTGAGCGGCGGCCGTCAGGATATCGGTGCCGGCATCGCCCGGAATGAAATACGCCGACAGCAAGTCAATCGAATGCTCTGCATCGCCGATGATTGCGGTCAGCTTTGAAAGCATCAGCTTTTCGGGCGCAACCTTGCCAAGCCCCTTGGGGGGATCATCGCTTACCAAAGCAACTTCGACCCATTCGACCTGCAGCGATGACGCAACAAGATCGGTGATCAGCTTGCTGCTTTGGATGGCCCCCAGATACAGACCCCATTCAGGCGCAAGGGCTATGGCCTCGGCATCTGATTGCAATAGCGACAATGCCCCGGGGTCGGGCTGAACCAGAAGCTCATGAGGATAGGCTGACAGGCTGTTCCAGTAAAGATCAAAGTCCGCATCCACGTCCTGCGCGGCGTCTCCCATCAACATCAGATCGAAATCCGAATATTGGGTTTCTGCGTCAAAGGAAAAGTAGATGTCCCCGATATTGCGCCCACCGATAATTGTTACGGCGCTGTCCACGGTGAAGGATTTGTTGTGCATCCGGCGGTTAAGACGGAAGAAATCGAAGAAATACGATGCAAGTCGTGGATCGCGCAGATTGAAAGGGTTGAAGACCCTTACCTCGAAATTCTCTAGCTGATTGAGGGCCGCCAGTTCGCCGTCAAGATCAGAGGTTCCGTTATCGTCCACCAAAAGACGCACCCGGACGCCCCGCTCGGCCGCAAGCCGCAGTTCTTGCAGCAGCGGTAGTCCGGTGTTGTCATTTTGCCAAATGTAATAACGTGCATCTATGGACTGCTCTGCCGACCGCGCAAGTACCACCCGCGCTGCATAAGCCTCTGCACCACGAAACAGCGGATATACTCCGGACAGGCCCGAATTCTGGTCCGCAAGTGGGCTGATCTTTGCGCCCAGCGTTGTGTCAGCAGTGATGCCAAGCGCGTAAGACGTGCTGCGCCCATCAAGATCGGGCAAACGGAAAACCAGCCCTGCAATGAGGATCAGGGCAGTCGCGAAAAAGGCCAGTATCGCGATCAGTTTGGTTAACCTGCGCAGGACCCTCATTTTTGCTTCGCGATCCAGTTTGACAGGGGTGTCGACGTCAAGCCATGCAACAAGATTGACAATCCGACCGTCAGGGAAACGCATGCGATCAACTCTGCCTCATTGGGGAAATCAAAGCTGTCTATCATCAGCATCGTAAACAGCAAGGACGCCAACCCACGCGGGCCAAACCAGCCCAAGAACAGTTTTTCAGACGACGAAAGCCCTGTGCCGGTAAGCGAGATAAAGATTGGCAACATGCGCACAACCGTCAGGAACAGCACCGCCAAAGCCACGTTAGAAACGCTGGCATGCGCGATCCCGACGGGCAAAAGAAAGGCACCAAAGGCCAGAAAGGCCGCCATCGTCAACAACTGACCAGCACCTTCCATGAACTCGGAAATGAAATGGGCACCGTGCTTATACGTGTTGCCGAAAACCATCCCGGCGATGAAAGCCGCGATAAAGCCGTTCCCCCCCACAAGGTCCGCCAACACATAGGCGGTAAAGGCAGCCAGAAGAAACAGCACTGCCCCGGCAGATTTCTGCATGACCTGTCGGTCCTGCGCCCAGCTCATCGCGACAGCAGCCACCCAGCCGACCACTATCCCCGCAACAACGCCCAGAACAACTTCGCTCACCGCCTCCCAGGCAAGGGCGGCACCTGACAGATGTTCAGAGGCCATCGACGCAAGCGAAGCGCCCAGCAACACAAAAGGCAGGGCAAGGCCATCGTTCAACCCGCTTTCGACATTGATGGTCTGGCCGATATGGGGCGGAACCTTGGGGTTGACGACTACGGCCTGCCCAAGGGCTGCATCCGTAGGGGTCAGCACCGCCGCCGTCAGCAGCGCCATGGCCAACCCCGCCCCGGGGTTCAGCAAGGTGACAACGACAGTGCCAAGCGCAATGGTCAACGGCATCCCGATCACCAACATGCGCGCCGGAAGCATCCAGTCCATCGCAAGCTGGCGAAACCGCACATGACTGGCATCAGCAAACAGCACAAGGATCAGCGTCACCTCTGCCAACAACTTTTTGCCTTCATGTATCACCTTTGGTGACACGCTGGCCTCAAGCGGGCCTGAAAGCGCAAAACCAACCACCGTGAACAAAAGCGGAAGAGTCAGAACGGTTTTCGAGATCGCGTTGCTGAACAAGGAATAGAAGGCGAACGCCAGTATGATCAGCAAGGTCTCAAACATGGCTCAAGGCTCCGGACTGAAGTTTGGAAAAGCTTTGCCGCAACAGCGCCAGTTTTGGTTCGATGTAGGTGTCGCAAAACGGGCCGCCGCGGTTGTTTTCATAGTAGTCCTGAAACCGCGCGTCTGACGGTTTGAACATGCGGAATGGCAAGACTTGAGTCACAAACGCGCTGTCAGAGTCTTGCCCAAGGCGGTCGATGATCTGCGCGGCCTTGATGCCGCTCTCGGCCTCGTGAACATAGACCGCACTACGATATTTGCCCCGCATCTTGTGATTTGAGGTGCTGGCATGGGTCAGCAGATGGGCCAGGATCAGGTCTTCAAAACTTATGCGGCCAGCGTCCCATGTCACGGAAACGGCCTCGGAATAGCTGTCATGCGGGGCATCGGCCGAAATGAACCCCTGGCGGACGTCTGTAACACCTGCAAGCGATCGAAACACCGCCTCGGTGCACCAATGACAGCCGCCGCCAAAACCTGCGGTTTCTATCATCGTCTATACCTGAACCGGAATGGCACCCTGCGCCAGTTTCAACCGGGTCCAGAGGTTCATGTTGATGATGATGGCGGCGATTTCGGCAATCGCAACCTCATCAAAGTGTGACGCAAGCGCGGCATGCTTGGACGGAAAAGCCGCTAGATCATAGGCCGTCAAAGCCTCGCAATAGGCCAGTGCTGAACGTTCGGCATCCGAAAACATCGTGCTTTCGCGCCATGATGGCAAATGCGCAATCTTTTCAACGCCGATACCACGGTCATTTGCGGCCTTGCTGTGCAAAATCAGGCAATAGGAGCACGGGTTCAACTGTGCGACCCGTAGCCGCAAAAGCTGCGCCAACCCGGAATCAATGGACAAATCAGCGGTGTATCCAACCGCCTGTGCCATTTGCTGCGCAATAGCATGAAATCCCGTCAAATCGGGGTCAAACCGGGTATTTTCAAATGAAACCATAACTCATCCTCCTAAACCAAACTTCGACCGCCATTCGGGCCGGGTAGCAGCGACCCGCCGCAAGAAAGAGCAGGTCAAACGGATTTCGTGTGGGCGATGCACAACCGCATCAAATACCTCTGCCGCGAAACGGGCGCCCAATCCCGTGCCGCGCAGAGACGGATCAACCTCGATGTGGGCCATCACCATCCTGTCACCTTGCCAGTGGTAGCTGACAAAGGCATCCACCGGGGCCATGTGACGGATGAACCGTTGGCTGGCCTCATCATGGACCAAGCCAGGATCATATAACCCAGCGCGGGCCAGTTCCTTGTCCAGTTCCGGCAGCTTTGGGTTGCGCACCTTGCGACCGGCAATCTGGAAGGTCGGAAACTTATCCGCACTGCCTGCAAGGTCGGTCAGCCTGCGTGCAGCATCCGGGTCCTTGTCAACTTCGGCCATCTCATAGTCAAGCCCACGCTCTTCAAGGGCTGCCTGGTAGAACCGGGTCTTGGGGCAGCGCGTTTCGCCGAACAGCGTGATGTCAGCCATCTGCAGCCTCCAGCGGCTTCAGCCCGGCCAGGATCGTCGGCAGGAACTCCGCCACGGTCGGATGAACCGGCAGGGCCTGCTGCATGATCCGGTAACTTGCGCTCGTAGCCATGTAGTTCGTCAGCGTGGCGATGATCTCGTCACCCGCTAAACCGAAGACGGTGGCGCCTAAGAAACGTTCGCTTTCGGCATCGACGATCAACCGGATCAGGCCGGTCGTCTCTCCCTCTTCTTTGGCTCGGCTCACGCGTTCCATCGGCATGTCCGAAATCAGGATGCGCTTTCCCTTCGCCACCAGCGCCTGCGCCTCGGCCCGGGTCAGCCCGACCCGACCAAGCGGCGGATCAGTGAACATGGCATAGGTTGTGACGCGGGCATCCGCGCCCTGCCATTGATGCAGGTCCGTCAGGCCATCTCGGTGCGCCAGCACAATTTCATGGTCGTGGTAAGCCGTGTGGGTAAAGGCCCCGCGCCGGTTGATGTCGCCCAAGGCCCAGATGCCCGGAACGTCTGTTTTGAGCTGTGCGTCCGTCGCGATATAACCCCGCTTGTCGGCGGCAAGACCCACCGAGGCGAGATTCAGCGCATCGGTATTGGGCACCCGGCCTGTGGCGAACAGGATATGGCTGCCGGAAAGCTCCGTCTCATCCTCGAGCGTTACCAGAACACCGCGCATGGACCCGCCAACCGAGCCCACTGACGCATTCAGGCGCAGGTCGATGTCCTCGGCGCGCATGATATCGGCGATGATGACCGACACATCGGCATCTTCGCGCTCCGTCAGACGGTCAGCGCGGTGCAGGATCGTGACCTTGGCCCCCAGACGCCGGAAGATCTGGCCGAGTTCCAGCCCAATATAGGACCCGCCCACCACGATCAGATGATCCGGGCGCTCGGTTAGCGCCAGAAGACTGGCATTGTCCAACGGCATGATCGTGTCGATCCCCGGAACCGGTGGCAAGAAAGGCCTCGTGCCGGTGTTCAGATAGACCTGCCGCGCAAGCAAGACTTGATCGCCCACCATGACACGGAAGCGGCCATCCTTCTCACGCCCGTCCAAGCGGCCCCAGCCGCGGACCAGAGTCACACCTTCGGTGTGCTCAAGCCAACTGGTCAGGCCCTCGCGGGCGGTGTCCGAACGCGCCCGCATCCGCGCCATGGTGGCTGGAAAGTCTATCTCGACCGGGCCGGTTGTGACGCCGAAATCCGCAGCGCGGCGCGCCAGATGGGCAACGCGCGCCGACTTGCGGAGGGTCTTGGTCGGCGTGCAGCCGGTGTTCACACAAGTTCCGCCAAGACGGTCGCCTTCGACAAGGGCCACGGTTTCGCCCCGGCGAGCAAGGCCCGCTGCCAGAGAGGGCGCCGCCTGCCCCGAGCCGATGATGATGCTGTCGAATTCCGTCATGATGTTCCTGCCCCTTGTTTTCTGTTCCGATGTCCGCTGCTATTTCACGCCCGCCCGGAGCCGTTGTAGGGGACGTGCTGCAACCGGTCATCCTTCAGCACTTTGGTGGCCAGCCAGACATATTCCTCATCGGTCGTGTCATACCCAAGCATGGTAAACCCTTGGCCAAATGGACAGGCCGGGAAATCGGGGTACCCCACCCGCAGGACATAACGGGCCGGATCGGCATTGAACTCGGTTTTGCGAACCTTGCGCACGCCGTAGCGCAGATCGTCGGCATTTGATCCTTCGACCACCGACGCAATCGCGCCAGCCCGCAGCTTGTCGATCAAGTCCCCCGGCGCGCCTTCGCCCTCAAAATCCAGCGCATCCACCAGAAACCCGCGCGCGGTGCCGTTGTCCACGTCCAGCGCGTAGATGTTCGACGCATCGCCCGATCCCGCATCGGTTTCGAACCGCAACTTGGCTACAACGGCAACGGCTGCCGGATCGACCGGCAATCCGGTGCTTACGTCCACAAGTTTTCCGCCCTGAATACGGAAGTCGTGGGTGAACCCCATTTCTGACAGCTCGTTCAGTGCGGAAACGGCATCTTTTGCTTCAATCTTCAACGTCATTCTTCCTTCTTCCGGATTTCGCACGCTGGTCGCGCTGGCACGACCTCAGGTGCCGCAATAGGTGGTGAACGTCCCGAAGCTACTGGGCGCGGGGCGGGCATAGTCCTCCGCTCCCGCCTCTTGCTTGAAAGGCGCTGTCACGAGCCCGAGCAGACGGTCGAAGGGGGCCATGTCGCCCGCGACCGCCGCCGATAAAGCCGCATCGACCAGATGGTTGCGCGGGATATATATCGGATTCACCTGATCCATCAGGTCGGCACGGGCCGTCTCGGGGATGGCCTCGTCGCGCGTCCTGCTCAGGTAACGATCCACCCAAGCATCGAAGCCCGCAGGATCTGCAAAAAGGGCACGCACTGACGTGACGTTGCCGCGCACAAAGGCACCCATGGCCCGAAACAGGCTTGTGTAATCCACCCCTTGATCTTGAGCTGCTGACAAAAGATCGTTGGCCAGTTCCAGATCGCCAGGCAGTTCTTTAAAAAGGCCCAGCTTGGCCCGCATCCCCTTCAACCAAAGCATCTGGTAATGGGCTGGGAACGCATTGATCTCGTTCGTCAACTGGCGAACGGCGTCTTCGCTGTCGTCGGGGTTGACCAAGTCGATCAACGTCTCGGCGAAGCGTGACAGGTTCCACTGCATGATCGGCGGCTGATTGCCAAAGGAATAGCGTCCGTGTTCGTCGATGGAACTGAACACGGCCTTTGGATCATATGCATCGATGAAGGCGCAAGGGCCGTAGTCGATGGTCTCGCCGGAAATGGTCGTGTTGTCGGTATTCATGACCCCGTGAACAAAGCCCACATGCACCCATTGTGCGATCAGCGACGCCTGAGCTTCGCGGACCCTGCGAAAGAATTCCAGATACTTGTCGTCGCGGGCAGCGATCTCGGGGAAATGGCGGTTGATGGCATAATCTGCCAGCTGGCGGACCTTTTCCACCTCTCCCCGCGCGGCAAAGAACTGAAACGTGCCCACCCGCAGGTGCGAGGAGGCAACCCGTGCCAGAACTGCCCCCGGTTCGGGCCCCTTTTGCCGCATCACCGCTTCACCCGTTAGAGTTGCGGCGAGCGCCCGCGTCGTTGGTATCCCCAACGCATGCATCGCTTCGCCGAACAAATATTCGCGCAGCACCGGCCCCAGCACCGCCTTGCCATCGCCGCCACGCGAAAAGGGCGTGCGCCCCGATCCTTTCAAATGGATGTCGCGCCGCTGTCCCTTACGGTCGATCACTTCGCCCAGAAGCAGCGCTCGGCCATCTCCCAACTGCGGAGAGAAACCGCCGAACTGGTGCCCGGCATAGGCCATGGCTAGGGGCACGGCAGCTTCGGGTGCCACGCCCCCGGTCAGCATGACCGCTCCCGGTCCAGAGGTCAGGGGCTTGCCATCAAGCCCCAATTCGGCCGCAAGGGCCGTGTTCAGCCGCAAGACTTCCGGCGCAGGGGCCCTAGAGCCGGTCCATGGCACATAGAACCCCTCAAGATCGCGGGCATAACTGTTGTCAAAGGCAATGACGGGTAGTTGTTGCATGGGAACTTTCTCGGAATGATCTGACTTGAAGGGGTCTCAGGCAAAACTCAGGTCGGCGTCATCCGCCCCGAGCGCGGCAAGGAAGCGGCGCGCGTCCAGACGGAAATCAGCATAGACAACGTTCCCTGCCGGATCGATGATGGTGAACCAGGGCGTACCGCCGGAACGGTAATCCTCCATGAAGGTCGGATAGCGTTCGCCTTCAGGGGGCAGGTCCTGACCAAAGGGAATGGCCAGCCCATAGCGTTCTTGGTTCAGCCGCAGCTTGTCGAATGTGTTTTCTTCGGCACCCTCAAACACGGTCTGGATGACGGCAAAACCGAAACCCTTGTCCTTCAGTCCGTCGTGCAGAAATTTCAGGGTCGGAAACCCGCGCGAATGACAGCCGGGGCACCAGTCCTGAAAGCAGAAGATTACCTTGTAACCCTGCCCCAAGTCGGCCAGGCGCACAGGTTTGTCCATAGACATGCCGTCTGCGTCGATCCACTCGTTCACTCGCAGTTCGCGGGCCTTGTCGTGCAATCCACCGAAAGCCATTGTGTTTCCTTTCTGCCCCCAAGGGCCTCAGGCTGTTTCAATGGGATCACCTTCGAATGATCCCACAAGTTCTTCCACGCGTTGCCTCACCACACCTTCCGGCCGTCTATTCAGAATGGCTACCGCGTCCGACGCGTAGCGAACCCCGTCCATATCGGTTGCAAACCTCGCACCGACATCGATCCGATTTTGTGCCGAATTCAGCTTCAGCCAGCCTTTCGCAATCATTCCGCTGATCAGAATATCCACCAGAAGCTGATCTCCAGGCCCCGCGGTATTGATCGCCAACGGCACCGTTTTCTCCTGGCTCTGGCACTCTTTCCCGGTAATCCGCAGCCGTACGTTTCCCGCAGATTCGGCATAGACCCAGATCGGTCGGCCTACCTCTTCGACGATCCGCCCTGCCGCGCGAAGACGGCGGTATTCCGGATCGCCATCAAGCGCGGGTGTCGCGCGATCGCGCAGAACCCGCAGACGCAGTTCCTGTGTCGGCCAGGCAGCACGAAGGAAGTGCATCACGTCCAACACCTCTGTCGAGGCGCCAAGGCAGGTCACCTCCCACCCTGGCTTCAGGACCCTCGCAATGGCCTCTTCATTGTCGTAAAGCGTCGTGAACGCCGTAGGCCCCGCATCCACGCCAAAGCGCTGGTTTGCCGGGCCGCCGGTGGCCACGTCCACCCGGTCCGCCTTGATCACCTCGCCACTGGCAAGTGTGATCCGGAACTGGTCATCTGCCCGTGACAGATCGGTGGCCAGCCCCGTAATCAGCTGCACCTGCACCCCGTCCTCGACAAGCTTCGCCAACCGCTCACTGCTGCGTCGGGCAAGATAGCGGCCATAAATCGCGCGGGGCGCGGCGAAGTCGCCGAATGCCCCTTCAGACAGCGCCTCAGACCAACGCCGGACGTGAAGCGGCTGCGCGACTGCGATTTCGGGAAGCAATACGGGCCATTCTGCCGCCAGCCAGTCGGCAAAGCCCTCTGTCATCTCGCCGTTCGGACGATCTAGCAGATAGGCCAGCCGCCAGGGATGGCGGGCATCGTGGTCCGCATAGAACCGCCCGGCCCCGAACCGGTGGACATTCGGTCCGATCAAGGTCAGCCGGTCGCCCGGCACCAGTCGGGCGACCGACAGAAAGGCCGCGGCGACTGCACCGTCCCCGATAATTGCCAGGTGCTGTCGGGCGCCCATGGCTTATTCTGCAGCGGCGCGCTTGGGCAGGACCCAATCGGGGCGGACGAAATGGCACGTGTAGCCATGCGGGATACGTTCCAGATAATCCTGATGCTCTGGCTCGGCTTCCCAGAAATCGCCTACGGGTTTCAACTCGGTCTTCACCTTGCCCGGCCACAGACCCGAAGCCTCGACATCCAGGATCGTATCCTCTGCCAGCCGTTTCTGGTCGTCAGACGTGTAGTAGATGCCAGAGCGATAGGAGGTGCCACGGTCGTTGCCTTGCCGGTTCAGCGTGGTCGGGTCGTGGATCTGGAAAAAGAACTCCAACAGTTGGCGATACGACATCTTCGCCGGATCGAAGATCACCTCGATTCCTTCGGCGTGGGTGCCGTGATTCCGATAGCTGGCGAATTTCACATCGCCGCCGGTATAGCCCACGCGGGTGTCAATCACGCCGGGCAGCTTGCGGATCAGATCCTGCATGCCCCAGAAGCAACCACCCGCCAGAACGGCACGTTCGGTCATCACTTTTCCTCCACTTGAATCAGATATTGCCCATAGCCCTGAGCCTCCATCTCGGCCCTCGGCACGAAACGCAGGCTGGCCGAATTTATGCAGTATCGCAGGCCGCCCTTCTCGCGAGGGCCATCGTTGAAGACATGGCCGAGATGGCTGTCGCCATGCTTGGACCGGACTTCGACCCGACGCATCCCGTGGGTAGTGTCGGAAAGCTCGGTCACATTGTCGATCGGCTTCGAGAAGGCGGGCCATCCACAGCCCGAGTTGAACTTTGCGGACGACGCAAACAGCGGCTCACCCGAGACGACATCGACATAAATGCCCGGCTCGTAATGCTTGTCATATTCCCCCGTGAAGGGACGTTCGGTGCCGCTTTGCTGCGTGACCCGGTATTGTTCTGGGGTCAGTTTGGCTATGACGTCATCAGTCTTCCGGTAGGTCATCATGGTTCTCCCGGTTCAATTTCCATGAGCGGAAGATAGGCGATTGCCCCAAAAAACGCCAATAGCGGGGGGCTATAGTTGTGATAGCCGCGCGAGGACGGTGGGCTTTATCCGGCCCAGTCGAACTGTCGAGCCATGGTCAGGATCTGGCGCGCTTCGCGTGGATTGCCCGAGCCCGAGACGGCAACAAGAGACACCTCGCGCGACAGATCCAGCCCCGCCACCGGGCGCAGCGCAATGCCCCCGACGATTGCCGAGCGTTCCGGCAGTGCACATATCCCCACACCGGCAGCGACCATCTGTTGCAGCCAGTCTTCGCGCTCAGAATGAACGCGCGGGCGCATGACGATGTTGCGATCCATAAAATGCTTGATCAGCGCAGACCGGAATTCGCAATGCAGCCTGTCCAAGTAGGGTTCCTCTGACATTTCGGCGGGAGTTATCTCCGCCTTCCGCGTAAGGGAATGGTCAGCCGCCATCGCCAGGCGAAGGCATTCGCGGAATAACGGCAGAACGGTCAGTTTCATGTTCGGTTTGGGAGGGTCGGTCAGAAGGCACAAATCGTACCGGCCCGAAAGAACCTCGGCCTCAGCTTCGCCGGGCCGCATCGGGAAGAACTGCAACTCCACCATCGGCAATTGCGTCAGGACGTGGCGCCAGAAGCCCGCCATCACTGCTGGGGCTATCGTAGTGGCGATCCCGATGGCCAGCCGCCGCCGCTGGCCCATGACAGATGTGTCGACAATCTCTGAGACGGCATCCAGACTGACCTGAATACGCATGAACTCAAGCTGAATATCTCGCCCCAACGCGGTAAGCCGAGTGTCTTTGCCATCCCGATACAAAAGTGGGCCGCCCAACTCTTCTTCAAGCCGTTGGATCGCGCGCGTTAGGCTGGGCTGGGAAACCCCGCTTTGTCGTGCTGCCTCGGTAAAATTCAGGGTCTGAGCAAGGTTGAGGTAGTATCGGATCTGATTAAGGTCCATTGCGAAGCGCCTGTCTTCATTAGTCTTTGCCGCTGATATCTATTACAGAATATCTCGGGATTTCCATGGGCAAAAGCCGGCTCCAAGCTCCTTCCACTTCGCCAAGAGGCGGCAACGACACCCTTTCCTGGCCTGACAGATGATAATCTATCCGGCCCCCACGGTGATCGGTCGCCACATTCGAAATCGTCCCTGCCCTGTTACTTCGCGAATCAACCCATGCGCTTCCATCCAGGCAAGGTTTCGCTGGATGGAAGCCCGGCTGACTCCGATCAGAGTCTCGACCATTGGGGCGGAGACGAGCGGCCATTCGATAAGTGTGGCACGCAAAACCGGCGGTGTCTTGCCCGAGAGCGATGACATCTCGGACCGTGCCCGCGCCGACCACGCCTCAATTTCGTCCAAGTGCCGCATTGCTGACAAAGACGCCGTCTCCATCCCGTTGAGCCAGCGCGCCAGCCGTTCGGCAGGCAGGCCTCCGGCACGCAGGCCCCCTGCCCCGCCCATGGCTAGAGGCACGAAGACAGCCCCCTTTCCCTCGCTGGCCGCGATGCGCGCCGCCGTGACCGCCGCTTCCATCCGGTCGCCCTGTTGCCCGAGGCCCGCAAGGCTCCAGAGGTGAAACCCCATGCAGGCGCGTGTGATCGGGTGCAGGTCGGCGGCTTGCGCCATCAGGTCAAGCCAACCGCCCGCGCGATCCGCAAAGGGCTCGGCTTCATCCGCCATGTTTTCAGGGTCACGGCGATCGAGGAAAGCGGACAGGTCCACCTCTGGGCCGGGACCGCCTGTAAGACGCCGCAACGCCCATCCGACACGCGCGAGCGCCGCGGTGTCGTCCTGAACTCCGGACAGGCGCATGGACATCCAGAGCGCCAGCCGATCCGGGCTAATTCGGTCGCCCATAAACCAGCTGAGGTCTGCCGCCTCCATCATCGCGAGCCTGTGCCGCCAGCCGTCCGGGCCACGGTGCAGACGGTCATCCAGCGCGCCAATCCGGCCAGCCACACGGGCGAGATGGGCGGAATTGCCTGCCTCTGCCTTCCGCCAATCGTCGAGGACTGCGGTTTCACGCAGCTCTGCCCTCGGTCCGGGCGGCAGATAATCCGGCTCCACTTCCATCGGACCGGGCAGGAACCACAGGTCGTCTTCAGACGTCTCTTCAAGCCCTTCCGCATCCACTAAATGATCGTTTGGCGGACAAGGCGACTGGCATCAGCCGAACAGCTCGCTATGGGA
>ERZ724515.214-NODE-214-length-20705-cov-52.073220_pt1 | contig 20705 bp, 20 predicted proteins | sample MGYA00376048_ERZ724515 | MGnify/ENA primary metagenome ERZ724515 (study PRJEB28724, sample SAMN07190885) | wastewater metagenome | isolation source: influent of sewage treatment plant in Hong Hong | place: Hong Kong | collected 2016-03-17 ... | reverse complement strand
AAATACTCTTTTAATGAAAAAATAAATGAAGGTGTAGTTTCTGTTGGTATTTTAATGGCATTTTTATCAATTTGTATTGGTCTTTTAAATGCTGGTTCTATGAGTTATTAAAACTTATAAATTTATCTATCATTTTGAACTAATTTCAAAATGATAGATAAAAAACTATAAATCTACCATAGCTTTAAAAGTAACTCCAACTCTTCCAATACTCTCGATTTTTGTATGATTTCGCTCATTTATTCTATCATCTTGTATATATTGAAAATTTATCTTTAAAACAACTGGTGTTGTATCTCCATCAACTTTGTAAGTATCATAATATTCACAAAAAAGTGCAGTTTGAGTAGAACTTATCATTGGTGGATAATCCTCTAACTCTTTTTTTACATCAATTTGAAACTTCTCTATTTCACTTTCGCTTTTACATAAAGGTGTAGCACATTTTTGTAACTGTTCAACATTATCTTTATTTGGAAAACAAATAGTTGCTTTTTTTGTTTTTAAAATATTTGCTAAACTATCTTTTGGGCTTCCATCATCTTTTTTTCCAATAGCAACTATAACCAAAGCTGGGTTTGTTGAAATTGGTATAAAATAAGAAAATGGAGCTGCATTTAAAACTCCATCATCATCTGTAACTATCCAAGCAATTGGTCGTGGAACTATACTTCCTGACATTATTTTGTATCTATCTAAATCATTTACATCTTTGTAGTCTAAAATCATAATTTTCTCCTTTTAAATCATTATACAATTAAATTTTTGAATAAATCTTTGTATAGTAGTAAGCATAAAGTAAAAATGCAACTCCTAAACATATCGTAATAATTGAAGTTGTTGTAATATGTGCCATAGTTCCAATAAACAGAGTTGTTAGAACATTTGCTAGCATAAAAAACATATCATTATATGATATTACTCTTCCTATGTATCTTTTATCGCAATGATTTTGTAAAAGAGCATAAGTATAAGACCACAAAAATGCTGTACTAAATCCTACAAAAAACAAAGCACCTAAAGATAAATAAAAATCACTTTGAGCAAATGCCCAAATTATTATTGTAATTCCTTGAAAAACTAAAAGATAGTGAAGATTATCTTTTTTGATAATCTTATTTAAAAATATTGGTCCAATCATAAGAGCAACTGCTCTTACAGCATTTGAAAGCCCAATAGCAAGAGGGACAGCTATAATCTCTTTATACTCATTTTTTGCCAAAATAGTAATCAAAGCATCATAACTAGTAAGTCCTACACTTGCATGTAAAAAAATCAGATGTAAAATAATTTTATTATTTTTAATATATCTTAAACCATCAATCATAAGTTCCAAAATTTTCTCTTCAACTTTTTTGTATTCTATATTTATTTTAATATTAAGAAAAACAAAAAAAGCGAGTACAAAAATAGCAACATCTATCAAAATAGCAGCTTTTACACCATATAAATTTACTATAAAACCACTAAGAGCCATTCCAACAGCATAAGTAAATGACCAAATAATTGATTGTATCTCATTTGCTGTTTGAAGATCTTTTCCAGTAGCAATTTTTGCTAAAAGTGACATTTCACTTGAAAAAAACATTGAAGCAGCACTCATTCTTATAAAAATAAAAATAAGAAGTAACCAAAGTTGCGAGGCTGTTTCAATTAACAAAAAACAAGCCGTCATAGATAACTCTATAAAAAGTAAAGTTACCATAAGTGGTTTTATTTTTAATCTATCTATTAAACTTCCACTAAATGGGGCTATTAAGATTGCTGGAATAAAATGCATAGCTGTAACAATTGCAATAGCAAATTCACTTGAACCAAACTCTACAACCATAGTATAAATTGCAACAGTAGAAAACCATGCACCAAAAGATGCAATAAAGTTCACCAAAGATAAACTTCTAATAATAGGTTTATCTCTTAAAAAATTAATATAATATTTCAAAAAAATCCTTAAAAAAATGAAAAAAAATTAGAACTCTAAAGTTCCTTCAATAGCAAAATTTGCTTTTGAATCAAGTTCTGCGTGAGATAAAACAGGAATAGAAAGACCAAACTTCTCATAAATTTCTGATACTCTTTTTCTTAAAACAGGATCAACAACCATTGCAACTTTTGAAAAACCTTTTTTCTCAATATCATCTAAAAGTTGTTTTGTTTTTGTTACAAGATTATTTATCTCTGCAATACTTAACATCAACTGACTTGCACCATGATGATCTTGAAGTTTTCCTATAAACTGTTGTTCAAGCTCTGGTTTAATAGTAACTATATGTAAAACTCCATCTGTATCTTTATATTTTTGAGTAATAAGTCTAAAAAGTTTTGCTCTTACATGCTCTAAGAGTATCTCTGGAGCTTTTGTAAATTCTGCAATATCAGCTATTGCCTCAATTATTGTAAGCATATCTATAATTGGAATTTTTTCATGAAGCAAATCTTTACAAACTTTTAACAAACTTCCATATGAAGCAACTTTCATAGCCTCTTCAACAACAATAGGGAAATCTTTTTTCAATCTCTCTACAATATCAACAACATCTTGTCTTGTAATAATATCTTCTGCATATTTTCTAATAATTTCTGATATATGAGTTGATATAATTGTTGGAGCATCTACAACTGTAAACCCTTTCATCAAAGCATCTTCTTTTAAATCTTTTGAAATCCAAACAGCATCTAGATTAAATACAGGCTCTTTTACTTTTATTCCATCAAGGTGTTCACTTGATAATCCACCCATTGCAAGAAGTTTATCTACTTCTATTCTTCCTTTTACTATTGGAATTCTTTTTAGATAAAATTGATACTCATTTGCTCCTAAAGTTGTATCATCAGAAATTCTTATTTGAGGTATTATAAATCCTAACTCAGAAGCTATATTTTTTCTTATCGCTTTTATTTTATCAAGAAGTTCTGAGTTACCTTGAACCAGTTGTAAAAGTCTAATTCCAAGTTTTAACTCCAAAACTTCAAGTTTCATTACAGTTTCTATACTTTGACTCTCGTCAGGAACAGCTGCCGCTCTTTTTTTCTCTTTTAAATCTTCTGGTTTTTCAATCTTTTTAGGAACTTGTGGTTTAAAAAATCTTGTAACAATATTATCTTCACCCTTATCAATCATAATAATAGTGTAACCTAAAGCTGATATCATAAGTCCCATAGTCATCAAAATTCCTGTAGGGAAACCTGGAACTAGTCCAAAAAGCATTAAACCAATACCTACTAAAACAAGAGATTTTGTATCTTTTAAAAGTTGATTTACAGCTCTTGTTGCAAATCTTTCTTCATCTGTATTTGATCTTGTTATTATAATAGCAGTTGCAGTTGATGTTAAAAGAGCTGGGATTTGTGCAACAAGTCCATCTCCAATAGTTAAAATTGTGTATATACTTGCAGCTTCACTAGCTGGTAAATCGTGTTGAAAAATACCAACCAAAAGTCCACCAACAATATTTACAACTGTAATAATAATACCAGCAATTGCATCACCTTTTACAAATTTAGATGACCCATCCATTGCTCCATAGAAGTTTGCTTCTGTTATAAGTGCTTTTCTTCTCTCTTGCGCCTCTTTATCATCAATAAATCCAGCATTTAAATCTGCATCAATAGCCATTTGTTTACCAGGCATTGAATCAAGTGTAAATCTAGCAGTTACCTCAGCAACCCTTGTAGCACCTTTTGTTACAACCATAAAGTTTATCAAAACTAAAATTATAAAAATAACAACCCCAATAACCATATTTCCGCCAACAACAAACTCTCCAAAAGCTGAAATAATTGTACTTACAGCATCTGGTCCATTGTGTCCATCTGCTAAAATAGATCTCGTTGTTGCAATACTAAGGGCTAACCTAAATATAACCAAAATTAGTAAAAGTGTTGGAAAAGTTGTTAAATCTGCTGGCTTTTGTATATAAAGAGAAATTAATAAAATTAAAAAAGATAGTGCTAAAGATATAGATATAAAAAAGTCAATAGCAACTTGATTTAGAGGTATGATAATAATAGCAAGCATTGATAAAAACAATGCTACTGCTATTAAATCCCTAGAGAAAATATTTTTAAAACTAAACTTCATATACTAAATAAACTAATTTATCTTAAAAAATTAGTTAAAGATAACTCAAATGTTCTATTTATTGTTGAATAAAGTGCTGTATAAGATATTTCAAGAGCCTTTAACTCTACTGCAACTTCTGATAGATTTGAACTTCCAAGCTCTTTTTCAAGAATACTTAGTTGTGTAATTTTAGACTCCGCTCTCTCTTTTGATACTTCAAAAGTTTTATTTTTTGCTCCCAATTCTGAATGAGCAATAACAGCAGTATCGTAAGCTTTTGTAGATTCATCAATAGCTTTTGAAATACCAGTTCTTCTATCTTCATAAGTTAAAGTAGGATTTCCTGCACTATCAAGACCTCTTAAGCTACTAATTGCCTCATCTAACATATCAAACATATTTCTTCTTGCTTCAAATTTTGTACCATCTGTATTTGGCACAGTAGTTGTATATTCAGTTGCTGGAGCAACGGGAGGAGTTACTGCTAATGTTTGAGTTGAACCATCCCAATTTGTTTTAGTAAGTGTATTTGCAACATTATCAAAAACCCACTCTTTTCCATCTTGGTCTGTAATTCTATCACCAGCTTTAAAAGTTAAAGTAGCGCCCTTTGAAGCACTATCAGCAACATAAAAGAAAGCATCTATTCCGTTTATTCCTCTTTCTCTATAAGAACCCTCATCAACTGCAATTTTTCTTAAATCTGAATCTCCATTGTATGTTACTTTTCCAGATGCATCCATAGAAAAAGGTTTAACAGAAGCATCACTTCCTGCAAAAACATATTGACCTTCTGTTTGAGTATTTGCTAGATTAAATAAATTTTGCTTATAACCTTCAATAACTCCAGCAATCGCCTCAAGACCTTCAATACTAGTTGTAGAAGTATTTGCTTTTATTAGCTCTTCCGCTTTTATCTTTTCTAAAAGAAGTTTTACCTCTTTCATTGCAGTATCTGATGTCTTGTTTAAAACATCAGCTCTCTCTATTTGCTCTACAATTCCCTTTTGAGTTTTTATTTTATCTTCTGTATGAGTTAATCTTCCAAAAGTAACAGAATCGTCGCTTCCAAATTGAAGTTTACTTCCACCCATTTGAAAATTAAGTTTTGCTTGATAATTATCTAAATTTCCTAATCTATATGTTGTAGAATTTAATGATATCATATTAACACCTTTCTTAAATTTGCAACAATTTCATCAAAAGAGTACTTTTCGAGAGTTCCTTGTGTTAAAAACTCTCTTGCTTTCTCTTTTTTCGCTATTGCACTATCTAACTCAAGATCCATACCTTTTTTGTATGCACCAACTCTAATTAAAACTTCGTTCTCTTTTATTAGTGATAATACTCTTTTTAACTTTAAAAAATCATTATAATGCTCTTTTGTAACAACTTTATCTATTACCCTAGAAGCTGATTTTAATATATTTATTGGTGGATAAAAACCTTGTTCTGTTAAATCTCTTGTTAAAACTATATGTCCATCAAGAATAGACCTACTTTGATCTGCAATTGGATCATTTAAATCATCTCCATCAACTAAAACTGTAAAAAATGCTGTAATAGAGCCTTTTTTACTATTACCTGCTCTTTCCATAAGTTGTGGTAAAAGTGCAAACACTGATGGTGGATAACCCCTACTAACTGGTGGTTCTCCTGTACTTAGACCTATCTCTCTTTGAGCCATAGCAAATCTAGTAACACTATCCATCATAAGAAGTACATCATGCCCTTTATCTCTAAAATATTCAGCTATGCTCATAGCTGTAAAAGCAGCATATTTTCGCATAAGTGGTGACTCATCTGAAGTTGCTGTTACAATTACAGTATTTTCTAAATTGTTATTTAAATTATAGTGAATAAATTCAGGAATCTCTCTTCCTCTTTCTCCAACAAGTGCAATGACTTTAATAGTTGCTTCACATCCTTGAACTATCATTCCCATAAGAGTTGATTTTCCAACTCCACTTCCTGCAAAAATACCTACTTTTTGACCTTTACCACATGTAAGCATTGAGTCAATAGCCTTTACACCCGTTGCAAATTTTTGATCAATAATTCCTCTATCAAGTGGCGACATACTCTCTTTATTTATAGGTGCATTTGTATCTAAATCTCTTATTTTTCCCAAATCATCAATAGGTTCTCCCAAAGCATTTACAACTCTTCCTAAAAGACCATTTCCGCACTTTATAGTAAGTCCATCTCTTTGTAAAAATACTTTATCATTTATCTTAAAACCATCAATAAATGAAAATGGAACAATGACAAACATATCATCATTTAAAACTGTAACCATTCCTAAAACTGTATATAGCTTTTGTACTGATTCAATTCTTACAATATCTCCAACAGCAACATCTAAACCAACAGCAGTTAAAGTAACAGCAGAGATATTTACAACTCTTCCAAAGGCTATATTTAAATTATTTGAATCTATGTTATCTATAATTTCGTCTATATTCATGGATTCATTCCGTTACACATATTTTTATAAAAATTATCTTCTATATTTATATTTTTACACTTTTGTAAATATATCTCTTTTTGTTCTTTTTGTCCCAAATTATCATACAAAGTTAAAATATCGTAGTAAAGTTTTACCTCATCCTCTGGTTTTATATTTTTAGCATGCTCTAAGGCAAGTACTAGATAGTTTACTGCATCTTGGAAATTATTTTGTTTTTTTAATAATCTTGATAATTCACTCTCTACAAAAGGAGAATAAACAAAAGCTTTAAACTCATTTTGCTTATTATTTAAAGAATTTAAAATCTTAAATGCCTCTTCCTCTTTTCCCTCTTTTATTAAATATAGATATAAATCATAATAAAAATCAATAATTATTGGTTTTTCTATATTTGCCTCAATTAAATCATTATTTTCCAAACTATTTTTAAAAAATTTATCTAATTTTGCTGTATTATTATCAATTTTTAAAATCTGATATTTATACAAAAACTCCTCTTTTAAAATCTCTTTATCTTTAGATTTTTCTATTTTTGATGAGTAATACAAAGCATCATCTATCTCTTCAACATCAAGAGCCATAGCTTCTAAAATAAGATAAATATCTAAATCTTTTGTATCTTTAAAGATATCTTTAATTTGTTTATAGTTTTCAATAGATGGAACTTCTCTCATACAACTAATAAACTCTTGTTTTAAATTATCATCATTAACTATATCTTTAAAAATATCTGTTTTTAAATCTTTTAAAATATAACTTAATTTAATACAATCTTCCTCTTTTAAATACTCTTTAATAAGTCCTAAATGTGACATATCTAAAAGTTCATCAACATTTTCATAACCAAATCTTTTTAAGACATCCTTTGGAATATCTTTATAGACTTTTTTCATTTTTATTACATCTTCATATTTTTTATTAAAATTATTATTAATCAACTCTTGAAGAAGTGCCTTATTTTGCATAGTTTCATTTTCTGGATATTTATCTGCTACTACATTTGGTAAAATAGCTTTTTGTCTCATTTTTATCTCATCATAAAACATAGATGCATTATCAAAATTCTCACTTTTTGGATAGTTATCTATAATATCTTTATATAAAATTTTTGCAAGATTTAAGTAAGTATCTGTTTTGTCGTATAAACTCATATATAAATTTGCCAATTTATATTTTGTTTGCTCTAAAACATCATCTTTTTTTGAAGTTAATATTAAATTTTTTAAAATATCTATAGCAAAAGTTTTCATATCTAGTTTTAAAAGTAAATCAACTCTTTGATTTGCCACTATATAATCACTAGAGTAAAAAGATGGATTTGTCAATAAAATTTGTCGCATAAGTTCACTTGCTTCATCTTTTTTACCTTCAAGCAAATATATATCAAAAAGTTCATTTGCAGCAATTGAGGCAATATTTTTATCCTCTGTACTGTTTAATACTTCAAAAATAGTTTTAGAAGCCTTTTTATAATCTTTTTGGTACTTAAAAATCTTTGCTAAAGATATTTTTCCTCTTGATTTTGCCTCTTCATCATCAAAAATATCTACTACTGTTTGAGCATAATATCGTGCATCTTCTACTTTATTTATATTTAGCTTTAAATCTATCAAAATTAAATAGGCTTTTAATAAATCCTCTTGATCTATAAGTGATGAATTTATAGCTACTTCAAGCTCATTTGAAGCACTATTAATATGCTGTTTTGAGTTTGTTTTTATAACTAACTCAGAATAAAGTATTAAAATATCAGAATTTAAAAGTGATACTTTATTATTATCTTTTATAATTTTTAATTTCTCAAAAGCCTCATGAAGTTTTCCATCAAGTGCTATTGCTTTAACCTCATCTAGCTGATTTAAAGTATTTATTATTGTCTCTTTTGTTTTTGTTGGAATCTGCTTTCCATTTGAATCTATAAAACTATAATAGAAATCTCTATCTTTAGCATTTAAAAGAGAGACAAGAAGTATAAATATAGTTAAAAATCTCAAATTCTACCTTTTTTTCTTTAATTCATAAACATAAGAGAAAATCTCAGCAATTGCTTTATAAAACTCTGAAGGAACTTCTCTTTCTAACTCAATTTGATCATACAAAGCCCGTGCTAGACTTGGATTTTCTATTATAGTTACACTATTCTCTTTTGCTATCTCTTTTATTCTTAAAGCTAAAAAGTCTATACCTTTTGCAACAACTAAAGGAGCTTGATTTTTTGAACTATCATATTTTAAAGCAACAGCATAGTGTGTTGGATTTGTAATAACAACATCTGCATCAGGAACGCTACTCATCATTCTTTTTTGTGCCATTTGCATCTGAATTCTACGAATTCTTCCCTTAACTTGAGGGTCTCCTTCCATATTTTTATACTCATCTTTTATCTCTTGCTTACTCATTTTCAAAGATTTCATATAATAATGTTTAGAAAAATAGAAATCTATTATAGCAAAAATAATAATAATAAACAAAATGGTAAAAACAAATATAATAATCAAGTCTATCATAGCTTCTATAGTTGCATTTAGCTCTTTATTCATCATTGTCAAAAAATCTTGATATGTTAATGAAAAAAGTAAAAACATAACCCAAACTATAACAGCTAATTTAAGGGTTAATTTAAGAGCCTCCATCAATTTTTTTAGGCTAAAAACATTTCCCAGTCCCTTTATTGGATCTAGTTTTTGTAAATCAAATTTCAAAGGAGTTGCAATAAATCCAAACTGCATCCAATTAGCTGCAAGTGCTAAAACAAAAACTAACAAATATATCGGAGACAAAGCTTTTACAAGTGTTGTTGCAACTGTAACAGTAATTGTAAAATATGTGCTTTCATCTATTTCTTGTCCTATAAAACCATAGATATACAACATCACTTTTTTTATCTCTAAAAACATAAAACCTGAAAGAAATATTAAATAAACAGAACCCAAAGTTAAAATAACAGCACCAGCTACTTCAGCAGATTTACCTACATTTCCTTCAGCTCTGGCATCTTCTATCTTCTTGGATGTGGGTTCTTCTGTTTTTTCTTCATCATCAGCCATAAAACTTCCTACTCAAATTTACTAATAAAATAGTTTGTAAATGCATCAAAAAATATCTCTAAACCAAATATTAAAAACAAAAATATTAAAGCAAACTTCAACTGAAAAGTTATAATAAATGGAGAAAATGCTGGCATTGACTTTGTACCATAACCATAATAAACATCCAAAATAAATCCTATAAAAAATAGAGGTAAAGCAAAAGTAAATGCAAAGGCAAACATTCTATTTATCTCACCAATAGCAAGTTTTATACCATTTATAGAGAATATATCAAAAGTTCCTAAATGTATCATAGAGAAACTTTTTGCTAATAAAACCAATGTCATTTCATACATTCCTGTTTGGAAAAATAGCATCAATGATATCCAAAAAAGTAGTTTTGCTACCAAACCTTCTTGAGAACCTGTTGTTGGGTCAAACATCATAGCCATAGATAAAGCAGTTGAATACTCAACAAATTCACCTATAATCTTAACAGATGAAAATATTATATTTACAAGCATTGCAGCAACTAATCCCAAAGTAATTTCAGATAATAAAGATACTATAAATGAAGATTCACTAATATATTTAACATCACCAATAAAAGGAAAAAGAAAAATTACTAAATAAAAAGCAAAAGCAACTCTTACAGTAACACTTATTGCTGTATGTCCAAAAACTGGCATAAAGGCTACAAAAGATACTACTCTTGCAAAAAGAAGAAGAAATTTAACAAGAACATCTTCATTTAAAAGTGAGAAAAACTCTTCCATTACATATAATCGTTTTTCTCTTCGTAATCTTTGTTCTCTTTTTTAAGCTTTAATATCTCTTGAGTGTTTGAATCTCTTTTATCTCTTTGATTTTGATTACTTGAAGAGTCTCCTTGACTTTGACCACCTTCTCCTTTTGAGAAATCAAGATTAAAGTTTGCACTATCATTAAATGTTTTTGCCAATGAGTTTCTTAACATATTTTGATTTTCCATTAAAAGCTCTAGTGTTGCAATATTAGAAACACTCATATTAATAGTTAATCCACTTGACTTATCTTGTTTCATTAAAACTGAAATAGTTCCTAAATCTCCAGGATTTAAATTCATTCTAAAAACAGTAACAGGCGGTTTATAGTTTTCATACATCTGTCTTGCAACATCTGACATCATAGAAGCCATTTGCTGTTTTGCTCCAACAATTCTTGATTGAATTGAATTTACCAAATTTGGTTGAATATCCAAAATTTTATCATCTAAAATATTTATAGTATCTTCCAAAAGGGCTTTCGAAGCCTCTATTGAGTTTGTTATAAGATTTCTAACATCTACACTTCTTATATTTTTTTCATTTAAAATACTATTTAAAATATTTTTTCTATCTAAAATCTCTTTTTCATCTACACTTAAATCATTTAAACTCTCACTAGAGATATTTTGTTCAACTTCTAAATTATTTGCATCTAAATCTAAGATATTTGCACTTTTTTCTATATCTTCAATACTTGAAGCATTTTTTAAAATATTCACTGCTTCATTTTTATTAAAAAGTAGTTGATTATTCAAACTATTTTTTTGCTCAGCTAAAAAAATATTTGAGGCAACATCTTTTGAATTTTTATTAATTTGCTCTACACTTTGAGGATTTGAAGTAGCAGATTCTTCTATTTTTGTTGTAATATCTTTTTTACTGTTTGTTTGAATTAATTGATCCATAAGAGATAATTTTTGATCTACTTTCGTATTGTTTTCAGTTTTTACAACTTCATTCTCAACAATTAAAATATTTTGCGAATTTAAGTTGTTTTCATTTTTTACAGTTTCATTTTTGATAGCATCACTATTTGCAACTTCATCTTCAACAATCAAAATATTTTCAAAATTTAAACTATCTTTTAAAACTGTAGAAGTTTCAATTTGATTTTCTATATTTTGTCTATCTTCACTATTTACTATTATTTGCGATAAATTTTGAGTTGTTTCTAAAGTTACATCATCAAGATTTTGACTATTTTCATCTTTTATTTGTAAATTATTTCCATTTATATCTTCTATAAGAATTTCTTGCTCTTTTATTATCTCTACTAATTTATCATCTTTAGAAATTATAATTTTTTCACTATCTAATTTTTGTTCTAAATTATTTTGATTTTTTAAGCCTTCAATAACTTTATCTAAAGATTTTATAAAACTCTTATCACTATTTACAATATCAACATTTTCCAAAGGTTCACTTAAAATTTGCTCAACTTTAGGTACTTGTTCTAAATTACTATTTTTTACTTCCAAAACTAACCTATCTAGTAATGAGTTCTTACTACTTATACTATTTTGAATATTTTTTGTAGGTTCTTTTATCTCATCTTTTTTTGTATTATCTTTATTTAACTCATTTGTTATGTTTTTTGATAAATCTTTTATAACTTCTTCACTATTTGAATTTTCATCTAAATTAATAGCTTCAGAATCTAAACCTTCATCAATCAATTTTGTATTAACCTCTATAACTTCTGCATCCAAAGAACTCTTTTCTAAATTTGAAGTAATATTTTGAGATACTATCTTTGAATTTGTATTTTGTGCTGAACTGTTTTCAATATCTTCTATTGAAGTTTTTAGAAGAGAATCAAATAAAGATGGCTTATCTTTTGGCAAATCTTCACTTGTGCTTAAAACTGTTGTTTCACCTTTTAAACCACTTGATTGTGTAAAAATATCAACTAGATTTGCCATTTTTTAGTCCTTAATTTCCAGCTAATATATCTAGAGTTTTTGTATCAATTCCCCTATGAGTATTAAATGCAGTAACATTTGCTTCATAAGATCTCATAGCCTCTATTAAATCAACCATTTCGATAACAGGATTTATATCAGGATATGCTACATAACCTTTTTCATTTGCATCTGGATGAGTAGGATCATATCTTAATACAGGTTGTGCATCTGTATGAATAATCTTTTTTACTCCAACAGCTCTAAGAGCTAAATCAGATTGTGGAGAATTATTTACTTCAATATCATTTGAATTTGTTCTTCTAGTTTTATTTGCTAATAGAACATCTTCAAAAACAACTTGTTGCTTTTTATATGGTCCACCCTCTTGAGTATGAGTTGTTTTTGCATTTGCAATATTAGCACTTACAACATTTATTCTTGTTCTTTGTGCACTCATTCCTGAAGTTGATACGTTATATCCATCAAAAAAACCCATAATTTGCTCCTTTTACTAAATTTGCATTCTCATAATTTCTCTATAAGCATTTATAGCTTTATTTTTAACTTCTAATCCCAATTTAAGACTTAATTCTGCTTCTTCAATTTTTTGAACAGCCTCTTGAAGATTTGCAACTTTTCCTGTTGCAATCTCTTTCATAGAGTTATATCCTTCTATTTGAGAATCATTTACCTCATTTATAGCCCCATTTAACAAATCTTTAAAAGATTTATCAGCATATTGACTTTCACTTAAAGTTTCACTTTGTTTTACATTTGCACTATCAATACCTTGCAATGGATTTAAATAGTTTATAGCACCTACTATGCTCATTTTTTAATCTCCTATTTTAGCTTGCAGCTTCTTCTTTTTTATCTTGAGTTGAATTTTCATTTGATTGCTCATCATTTTCTTTATCTTCTTTTATATCTTTTACAACAAGTTGATTTAAAAGCAAGTTGATTTTATCTTCATTATATCTATTATCAAACTCCATTCTCTTTTGATCTAGACTAAAATTATTAACTATAAAAGATAACATTAAATTACTAAAACCTTTTAAAGTAACAGTAACTAAAATAGCTCCAAAAAGCATTTGAAGAGGTGAAAAAAGTTCTGAGTTGAATGTAAAAAATATTATTGTAGCAAAAAAACCAATTGCTATGTATATCTTAAATATTCCAGTATTTATTAGATTTTGCGAAAATCTTTCTACTACCACTTAAACTCCGATTTTTAAATATTTTTTAAAACACGATCTACAATACTATGCAACTTAAAAGAAGCTTCCTCTTGTGGAAACTCATTAACAAATATTCTTCTAGCTCTAGCTATTTTTGTAATGTTCTCACTGCTTGGTACACTTCCTATATATTTTATCACAAATTCGCTTTTTAATCTGTTTTTTTTAGCTAAATTTATCAAAGAGTTTGAAATTGTTTCACCAACTAGATCATTTTTTGTATGATTAAAACAGAGCATTAAACTCTTTTTATCGATTGCTAACATTTTTATCAAAGAGTAGACATCAGTTAAAGCACTAGGATCTGTTGAAGTTATTGCTAAAATATTTGTTGATACTTTTAAAAACTCTTTTACATAATCATTTAATCCAGCTCCAGTATCAACAATCAAAATATCATAAAAATTTAAATCCAATATATCTTGAACTAATCTAGAAAATATAAAACTACTACTATTTGTTGCATATTGGTAGCCACTTTTCCCAGCAATTAAAGATAAATTTGGGTATTTCGTTTCTATTATTACTTCTTGAAGTTTTTTATGCCCATTAATATAGTCAAAAAGAGTAACTACTGGTTTTACATCAAAAAGTACCTGCATATTTGCCAAACCTATATCTGCATCTAAAACCAATACTCTTAAATTTTTTTGAGATAATATATAAGCAAAATTAGCTGTAAAAGTAGATTTTCCAACTCCACCTTTTCCAGATGTTATTGTCAAAAGTTTTGTTTTTGAGCTACTTACTTCACTATTTACTTTTGAAGTAAGATTTATTAATTTTTCGGCTTGAGATAGTCTAGCATCTAGCATTATATCTCCTTACTGCACTCATTATTCATAAAACAATCTATTAAAAATGAAGCATCAGCTGCAATTAAATCATCAGGAACATTTTGTCCAATAGAGAAATATGTTATTGATTTTTTTGTTTTATGTGAAAAGGATATAACATTTCCAAAACTTTTTGTCTCATCTAATTTTGTAAAGATTAAATTATCAATATCAAGTATTGAATAGTTTTTATAAATCTCCATTAAATCACTATGTTTTACATTTGAAGGTAAAACCAAAGTTTTCTCAATAGGAAGTTCATATACATGATTTCTGTACTCATTTATAAGTTCTATTTTATCTATATCATATTGACTTGAACCTGCTGTGTCAATAAAAATATAATTACAATTTTTAAGTCTTAAAAGTGCTTCAGTCAAATCTTCAGGCTTCTTTACTATTTCTAAAGGAAGCCTCATAATATTTGTATATGCTTGTAACTGTTCTATTGCACCTACTCTAAAAGAGTCTAAAGTAATTACTCCAACCTTATGGTTTTGTTCCATTTTGTAAGCAAATCTTGCAGCTAGCTTTGAAATAGTTGTAGTTTTTCCAACTCCTGTAGGACCTACCATCATCATAATTTTTCTTTGCTCTTTTCTTAAAGGTTGCTCCATTTTAATAGGAATAACTCTTCTTAAAACTAATTTAAAGAAATCATTTACTTTTTTTTGATTTGATTTTAGTGAAACTGGAAGTTCTTTTATTGTCTTTTTCATAATAGTGTATGTCATCTCACTATCGAACTCATTTTTTTCAAAGATAGTGTAAACATCTATAAATTCTGGAGGTATAAGCAAATCGTATAGTTGGCTTTTTGGTTTCCAAAGAGTTTTTTGTACTTGTTCAAGAAGAGATTGCATTTTTAAAATCTCCTCTTTATAGTCATAAACTTGTGCTTTTATAGGTTGAGATTCAACAGTAGCTTTAGTAATTGCTGTTTTTGTAAACTCCATATTTTTTTGAATCTCTTCATCTTCAACAGCAACAACTATCTCATACATATCTTTATTATAACCATTTGCATTTGCTATTTTTTTTGTAGAGATTACAATAGCATCTTCTCCACACTCTATTTGAGCATTTCTTAAGGCTTCTGTTGGTGTTTCCCCTAAAAAAGAGAGTCTATTCATTTTTGTCTTCCATCTTTATATATTTGTTCAATAGTTCCATCTAAATTCTTAAATCTTATAAACTCTTCATTCTCATAGATAATTTTTCCTTTTTTTACTATTTTAACTCCGCCAAAATTAAAAATTATCTCATTGTTTTCAGTAGATCTTACACTTTTTTCACAAACTATACTATTTTTATTTATATGATGAGTTGTTATAAATTCACCATTTTGCAAATCTTCCAAAGTCAAAGGAGTACAAGTCCTAGGAACTGTATCAAACTCTTTTTGTTCTAGTTTAGAAATATCTATTTTCTCTTCATATTTTATTGCTTCTTTTGTTACAAAAACAGAAATTGCAAATAAATATGAAGAAAAAACTAAAGATAAAAAACTAAGCCTTAATATCAAAAATCTGTCCTCCAGATTGCTCACTTATCTCATCTAAAAGCTCTTTATACATCTGTTTTATTGGTAAAACTATGTTTGCTAATTTTTTATTTAGCTCATATAAAGTTCTTAACCCTTCTTCTAGTTCATTTACTTTATCTCTATAAATATTAACATCAAAGTTATTTTGAATAAGTGTTGATAACTCTTTGTTTAATTCAACTTTTTGATTCATAATCTCATTTATGATTGAATTTTTTCTATCATTTCTTCCAAAAAGCTCTTCGTGTTTTGATGCTTTTATATCTTCTATATCTTGATTTATTGCATTTTTTAACTCAAGTATTAGTTGTTGCATATTATCTACAATTTTATCAACCATATTTTAACCTTGCTCTTTCTTATTATTTTGTGATAAAAAGTTATAAAGCATATCACTAATTCCGAAATTACCACTAGAACTATCAGAAATTGATTGTAAATACATACCTTTTATAATATCACTACCAGCCTCTTCTCCTGCGATGCTAGTTGATTTTAAAGAAGTTTCCAATATTTGATTTATAAAAAATGCTTCAAAATTATTACTTACTTCTCTTAGTTCTTTATCTTCAACTTTTTCAAGACTACTACTATTTAAATTTTCAAACTTATTTGTTTTTAGAATATCTTTGTTATATAAATTGCTACTATTTATCTCCATTTTACAATCCTATTTTATCTAATTTCAAATCTTCATTTATAATTTTTTTAATCTTTAATCCAAACTTTCCTTCTACAATTACAGCTTCACCCTCACCTATTTTTACACCATTTATAAGAATCTCAAGTGGTTCATTTACCATCTGTTCAAGCTCAATAATCTCACCAACATCCCATCTTAATATATCTTTTAAAAGAACTATTTTTGTACCTAATCTTACACTTAATTTTAATCTAACATTATACAAAAGTTCAAGATTTTTAGATGGATTTGGAACTCCTACAATTGATTGAGTTTGAGTTATAGTTGGTGCAACTGGAGCCGTAGGAGTTGAAACTACTGGTTTTTCGTCATTTACTCCTGTAATCAAAGAGAAAAAAGGAGAAAATGTTTTTTCAAAACTGATTAAAATAGGTGTTGCATCTTCTTCTAAAGATATATTAAAAAGATATATCTCTTTTCCACTTAATGCACTTTTTTCTACCTTTTTTGTTCCTTTAATCTCTGATTTCATACCTACAATATCTGGCATACCTTGAGCATTTGAAGCAGTACAAAAACTTCCACAAATATTTGAAACTATCTCATTTACAGCATCTGTTGTTTCATCATCAATATCTTCTTTTAAATCACCCATTCCACCTAACATTAAATATTCAAACTTTGTAGCACTAATAGTTGGAATATAAAAAACTATAGCTGAACTTAAACCTTTTATATCAAATTTTACATCTGCTTCTATAAAACTTGAAGATTCAAAAATATCATCTAATTTTTTTGTTTCAGAAATTTTTGCTTTCTTCCCTAATAACTGTTCTAGTGTATTTGATAGCTCGTTTTTAAATACATTTGATAAATCTGATGCCAAAATATCTTACCTTTTTTTAATTTTTAATACTTTTTTCTAGCTCTTCAATTAAAAAAGCTTTTATTTTCATCATATCTTCTGTTGGATATTTATTTTCAATATCGCCTCTTGTTATTTTTACAAAAAAATCTTTTGACTCTCTGTTGTATCCAAACTTAATATTATCCAAAATAACCTCATTCAACTCACTTACAGGCTCTTTTGAAGAGTTCTTTTTATACTCATCTTCTTGTATTGTTTTAACTTTTTCTTCAACACTGCTTACTTGTTTTGTCTTTATCTCATAGTTTTCTTTTGCGTTATCAATTTGTGCTACTCTTCCAATTTCCACTAAAGACCCCTTTGTAAGAATTTTAAAACATTATAACAAAAAAAAATTAAATAGTATTATAAAGAAAGCATAAACTCTTCAAAACCAACAATTCTAAAATCTATATATGGGTTATTATACTTATTTACTAAAAATTGCTTTGCACTTGAAATGTTCATATTTTGTAAAAGTTGAATTGCAGTTAAAAAATCTGTATCTTTATCTTTATAAAATGCTTTTATTAAAGATATTTGAATAGATGCCTCTTCAGGTCTTAAAGATTCTAAAAAAGATGCAGTTGAAAGATACATTGTAAATCTATTTTCATATCCAAACTCATCTTTTAGCCTCTTTAATGTCTCTATAGAAGTAAGTGGTTTACTCAAATATAAATCACTATAAGCTTTTGTTACCAAATAGCTTGGGTTATTATTTCCATCTATATTAAAATCTACTCTTGAAAAAACACCAAATGCTCTTAAAATATCAATATAATATTTTGAAGTAATTAAAGAGCTATCTAAAAAATTATTATTATATTTCAAAGTTACTGCATCTTGAACTCTTGCTGCGTATCTATACTCATCTTCATTTTTATTTTTTTGAACAAGTTTTAAAAGATATATAAAAGGGTCTCTCTCATAATCTTCAAGAAGTTGATGATTACTTAAATTTTCATTATTATTCATTTTCTTTAGAAAATCTATAGCTTTATAAAAAACTGTTTTTTCATAAGATTGTGATGCTTCAACAACATTGTAAGTACTATTTACAAATAATTTATATAACTCTTTTGCAAAGTAGCTATATAATCCTCCACTATCTTTTATATTTTTATCCAAAATAGCTCTTTGTTTATCTGGCATATCAGCAGATATTTTATTTGCTGTAATTAGGTACATAACAGAATATAACTTATTACCAGGACTTAGTTTATATGCTTTTTCAAAGTTTTTATAAGCATTTGTAAAATCATTGATTTGTGCATAAGATAGAGCTAGGTTATAGTAAATATATGCTTTAGAATCTGTTTTTATAATATTTTTTAATTCATTTACTCGTTTTATTGGATCTTGTTTTACCAAACGAATAAATTTTGTATTATACTCAACCATATTTTCTAAATTCTCTACACTTTGTGCTTTGCCATATATAAAACCTTTTACAGAATCATATATTATCTCTTTTGAATCTGAAAATACAAAAGGAGCAAAATAATATATAAAATCATACATTCTATCTTCATCAAATTTCATAATACTTTTGTAGTAATCTTTGTATGTATATAAATCTTTATTAAAAAATATCTCTAGAGGCATTTGTATATTTACATTAAAATCTTTTTTTCTATCATTAATTAAATCAAGTATCTCTTGTGCATCTTCAAAATTATTTTGTTTCAAACTAGAATATGCTGAAATCCACAATACTTTATTTAAAATTTCACTATTTTTCTCTTCTTCTCTTATCTTTTTCAAAATTGTTGAAGCTTTTTGAAAATTATTTAGTTTTATCAAAATCATAGCTTTTTTTAAATCTAAAGAGTAACTCATTGCATTTAAAGCACCTAGAGCATTTTCATAATCTTCTATCATCAAATATCTATTTGCCAACTCTTTCAAAATAGCATCTTTTATATCTGTTATAAGTTCGTTGTATTCACTTAATTTTTTGCTATTTTGAAAAATTGTCACTAAATCTAGCATATATTTATCATCTTTAGTTATCTCAAAAAGATAGTAACAAGATGATATAAATGAGTATGGTTGATTTATTAGATTTGTCTTTTTTGAATATATTTTATTAAAAAACTCTTGTGCTTTTTTTTCATCTTTTTGTTTGTAATATATTATTCCCATATTCAAAAGTGATGGAGCTTCAAAAACTTTTGAAGTTTTCTCAAAAAGTCTTAAAGCATCTTTATATTCACCTTTTCTAAAGTGTAAAACTGCTTTATTAAAATCAACTTGTATCTCTAAGTTTTCATTTGAAGCTTCAAGTTTTTCTAGTTCAAAAATTATTTGTGGTTGTGATTCTATAATATTTGCGTATAAAAAATTATTTAGTATAAAAAAAATTATAACTATTTTATATATAGATTTTTTCAAATTATTCCTAAATAATTGCATTTACCTGAGCAAATAACTCTTCATTTCTTCTTTGTAAATCGTTTATTTTATTTTTTAAAGTAATATTCTCAAGTCTAAGATTTTGTAAATCATCACGTGCAACTTGAAGATTTTCTTGATTATTTTTAAGACTACTTGTACCTATTTTAACCTGCTTTTCATATCTTTGTATTAAAGCTTCAAGCTTTGTAACTTCTTCTTCTATAATCTCTTTTTCTTCTTTTATTTTTTTATACATTGATTTATAGGCACTTGTACTTGAAATAAAGTAAAGTAAAATGATAGCTAAAACTGTTGATATTAAAAAATCCAATTTTTTTCCTATAATTAATATTTTTAAATAGAGCAAGAAAAAATCTTGCTCTAATTGTAATATTATCTTTTTAAGTTAATAAGTGTACTTAAAAGCTCATCTGATGTTGTTATAGATTTCGCATTTGCTTCAAAAGCTCTTTGAAATACCATCAAGTTTACTAAGCTTTCACTTAAATCTGCTTTACTAAGCTCAAGTGCTTGTCCTTTTACACCACTTGTATTGTTGTTGTTTATACTATAAATTGCATTTCCAGACTCTTGAGTTCTTTGGAAGTTGTTGTTTCCAACTGCTTCAAGACCTCTATTATTTGTAAATCTTGCAATTGATACTTGACCAACAGCATACTCAACTCCACCCTCTTTTATTGTTACAAGTCCTGTATCATCTATTTTAAATTGTCCAAATTTACTATCAGAGATATTTAAAACATCTAGTCTTAACTGAAGACTGTTTTGAGTAGAAGTTTGATCAACTCTTGTAGTTATCTCCATAAACTCTCCACCAGCACCTCTTCTTCCAGAGTAAT
>ERZ724515.205-NODE-205-length-20866-cov-7.879006_pt1 | contig 20866 bp, 21 predicted proteins | sample MGYA00376048_ERZ724515 | MGnify/ENA primary metagenome ERZ724515 (study PRJEB28724, sample SAMN07190885) | wastewater metagenome | isolation source: influent of sewage treatment plant in Hong Hong | place: Hong Kong | collected 2016-03-17 ... | reverse complement strand
TTCTTCTGCGACCACAGGATCGGACTGCCCCAGAAGAAGGCGCGCGTGAGGATCGATGAGAACACCTCGATGTCCGGCCAGCGCAACGCCAGGCCCGCTTCGAACAGCGCGAAACCCAGACAGAGCAGGAACTGCAGGACCATGGCCACGGGGAACAGGACCGTCCCCCAGGTCAGGCTCGCCCCGCCAAGCACGATGAAGGCGAGGATGATCGGGATGGACAGGACGAACTCGAACATGCCCACCAGGACGATCCGCAGTGGCCACGTGGCCGGCGGCAACGGACTGTTCTGCAGGACGTCCCCGAACCTGCGGAAGGACCGGGGGCTGCGCCGGATGGTCTGCGACAGCCAGGTGAAGGGGTAGATACCGGTGATCAGGAAGACGATGAACGGCTGCAGCCCGATGCCGCGGCCCCCGGCGAAGATGAAGGAGAACACCGCCCACATCAGGACCGCGAGCAAGAACGGCTCACCGAGGGTCCAGATGAAACCGAGGCGGTAGCGCCGGTACAGGAACTTCAGGTCCTGCCGGACCATGATGCCGATCGTCCGGCGCCTGCTCGGCAGGCGTGCGATACCGGAGATCATGCCCTGATGCTAGTTGTCCACCGGCGCCGATTCGTCGCTGGACACCGCAGGTGAGTCCGGGTGCGCCGCCATGTACTCCTTGGCCCAGCCAGTGGCCTTGTGCTCGGCGTAGAAGGAGAAGAACGGGATCGTGCCTGCCAGCATCACCAGCAGCGTGCGGGGCCACACGTTCCATTTGCAGCGCAGGGCGAGGTCCAACACGGTGATGAGGTAGATCATGAACATCCAGCCGTGCAGCACCGCCACCGGGGTGTGGATGTCCCAGATGATCCGCAGCGGGATGTGGACGAAGACGAGCAGCAGCAGCAGAACGCCAACCACCCACGCCATGACGCGGTAGCGCGTCAGTGCACCGGACATCAGTCCACCATCTCTTCCTCGTCGGCACGCTGCGCCTCGACAGCCCGCTGATCAGCCATGACCTTGTACCAGAACCACCACACGAAACCGATGAAGACCAGCCACTGCACGGAATAGGCCGCGTTCTGCCAGTCGAGGTCCTGCTGCCGGTGGGCGACGTCCCACTGCCAGCTCGCCATCCGCACGAACACCAATGTGACCACCAGGCACAACAGGTGCCAGGGGATCCATCGGGGTTGCAGGATGAAACGGGTCATCAGGTCGAAGCGGGCTTCTCGGTCGTGTCCTTGGGTTCATCTTCCGGGAAGTCCACTCGCTTCAACTGCTTACGCATCGAGCGCATGAGGAAGAAGCCAGCCACCAACAAGAAGATGAAGACGACCAGCGCCGCCATCCCGGGGCCGACCGTGTTCGGGTCGGGCAGTTCGCCCTCCGCGAGCGGAATCATGGGTCCGAGTCTACGCCGGATGTCGCCACACCGAATCCGGCGGTGGTCGCCGGCTCCACCGAGTGCTGCAACGCTGCAGCCTCGCCGCGCGAGTCCATCACTTGACGCGACCCGCGGTCGCTCACCGAAGGCCGGCGAACAGGTCGTCCTCGGGTCCGTCGTAGGGCAGGACACTCACCGCGAGTTCGAAGTCCTCGGTGGGCCACACCTCGCGGGCGACCTCGGCAGGCAGCGCGAACCAGTGCCCCGAGGGGTCGATCTGCGTCGCGTGGGCTTTGAGCGCCGCATCCCGCACGTCGAAGTAGTCCGCGCACTGCACCCGGGTGGTCACCCGCTGTCCGTCATCCGGGCGTTTGAGGATGTCGTCGATCCACTGGGCGTAGGGCGAGTCGAACCCACGGGCGATCGCTGCCTCATGCAGAGCCAGGACCTTCTGCTTGTGGAAGGTCTGGTGGTAGTAGACCTTGCTCACCTGCCACAGCGGAGCGGCCGCGGCGACTGCGGCCATCGTGACCTCGTGACACCGGATGTGATCCGGGTGCGGGTATCCGCCGTTCTCGTCGTAGGTGGTCACGACGTGCGGACGGAACTCGATGATCTGCTCGACCAGCGGGGCAGTCGCCTCCTCGAGGTCGATGGCCGCAAAGCAGCCCGGGGGCAGTGGCGGCGGCGGGTCACCCTCCGGGAATCCCGAGTCCTCGAACCCCAGCCACGCATGTTCGACGCCGAGGATGGCCACAGCGCTGGCCATCTCCTCCCGACGAAGCTCCGCCATGCGCTCGGGGTCCACGGTCAGGGTGGGGTTGAGCACATCGCCACGTTCCCCGCCGGTGCACGTGACAACTTTGACGCGCACCCCCTCGGCCACGTACTTGGCGGTGCTCGCCGCCCCCTTGCTCGCCTCGTCGTCGGGGTGAGCGTGCACGTGCATCAAGCGCAGGCCGTTGTCCACCCGACCACGATACGCATGGCCGGGATGTTCACGGCACCGTCAGCCCGCTCATCGGTTAGTCCCACGCCCATCCGTTAGTCCCACGCCCATCCGTTAGCCAAAATCCTGCGCGAACCACTAACCGGAGTGCACAACCTCTAACCAACAGACGGACCTCTAACGTCCGCGGACTCAAGACCGCTGGCCCTCCCGCCCAGGGCTCTCACCCATCGACGACGCGACGGGATGGCCCAGCGGGAGAAGGGCCTTGCCGGAATCCGCGTGCGTAGTCCGGCGTCTTACGGGCACAATTGGTACAAACGGCCCTCCGGTCCTCCCATGAGACCGGTGGGCCGATCCATCGATGAGGAGACACCGTGAGCGAGCAGAAGGTCCACTGGCTGACGCAGAACGCCTATGACCGGCTGACCGAGGAACTCACCGAGCGCACCGAGGTGACCCGGCCCAAGATCAGCAAGGCCATCGAACTGGCCAGGGAAGAGGGCGACCTCAAGGAGAACGGCGGATACCACGCCGCCAAGGAGGACCAGGGCCGCAACGAGGCACGGATCCGCGAACTCAAGTACCTGCTCGAACATGCCCAGGTGGGCCGGCCGGAGGACACGGCAGAGGGAGCGGTCAGCCACGGGTCGACCGTCACCCTCGAGTTCCCGGGCGGTGATCAGGAGACCATGCTGGTCGCCTCGCGCGAGGAGAAGGCCCACACCGACCTTGAGATCTGCTCGCCCGACTCACCGCTGGGCCGGGCCCTGCTCGGCCAACACGCCGGCGCAGAGGTGTCCTACGAGTTGCCCAACGGACGCACGATGGCGGTCAAGGTCGTCGAGGTGCACGACTGAGGCGTCGGCCTACTGGACGACGGGAAGTCCCTCAGCCTGCCAGCCGACGATGCCGCCGTCGAGGTCCTGGGCGTTCTCGATCCCGGCTTCCTTCATCTGGTCAAGAGCGACCTTCGAACGGTTGCCGCTGCGGCAGTACACCGCGTAGGTCGCCTCCGGGTCCAGTTGCGACAGACCCGTCGCGAACGTGGGCGACTCGACGTCAAGGTTGACGGCGTTCGGCAGGTGACCGGAGGCGTACTCGGCCGGGGTGCGGACGTCGAGGACGACGACCCCCGGCTCCTGGGTCAACTGCTCGAACTCGGTGGGGCCTACGGAGGTGGCCGTGCCAGAGGAACACCCTGCGACCGTGAACGCCACGAGACTGATCAGAACAAGAAGTACTTTGCGCACACTTCAGCATACCCCCTACCCGTATAGGTATGTCTAGTTGCCCAGCCAAGGGGTAGCGCACGCCATGACTCACTCCGCGCAGTTGCTCGACACCTTCCCCCATCAGCCGATCCCGGACCGCACCGCTCTCATCGCATGTATCGAGGCCAGTGCCTCCTGTGCCCAGGCATGCACCGCGTGCGCCGACGCCTGCCTCAGCGAGGACGACGTGGCGATGCTGGCCGACTGCATCTCCACCAACCTCGTCTGCGCCGATCTCTGCGCCGCCACCGAGCGCCTCCTGTCCCGACGGACGACCGCCGACGCACGGCTGATCAGGGCCATGGCGACCACATGCATGCTCGCCTGCCGGATCTGCGCGGTGATGTGTGAGCGCCACGCGACCCGCCACGCCCACTGTCAGATCTGTGCCGAGGCCTGCCGGGAGTGCGAACAAGCCTGCCTCGACCTGGCCCGCAGCATCGAGGTCTAGATCACCCGACCGTCACAGCCAGGCCGTCGGCCTGGAGCGCAGCGACCAGTTCGCCGGTATGGTCGGCGCCCCTGACCTCGACCTCCACGACCACCGCACACTCGTCCACGTGCAAGCGCGGGTCGACCCGGTTGTGCGAAACGGTGACCACGTTGGCCTTCATCTCAGCGATCCGGGCGAGGAGTCGCTCAAGGGCACCGGGGGTGTCCGGGATCCGCGCCGAGATCACCACATATCGCCCGGCCGCGACGAGCCCACGCTGAATGATGCGCAGCAACAGCAGCGGGTCGACGTTGCCCCCCGACAGGGTGATCACGACCGGCGGTTCGAAGGCTCCCGGATCGGCCAGTACGGCGGCGATGCCTGCGGCGCCTGACGGCTCGACCACCAGTTTGCTGCGCTCCAGACAGGTGAGGACCGCACGCGCGATCTGCTCGTCGTCGACCGTCACGATCTCGATCCCCGCCTGCTGGATGATCGAGAACGGCAGGGAGCCGGGCTTGGCCACGGCGATCCCGTCGGCCATCGTGTTCATCTCCAGCAAGGGCACGGGGCGCCCGGCTTTCAGGGATGGCGGGTAGGAGGCGGCCTGCGCCGCTTGGACACCGACCACGCGCGCGTCCGGGACCGCACTGGAAAGGCCGAGATGAACTCCGGCGAGCAGGCCTCCGCCGCCCGTGCACACGACGACGGTGCGTGCCTCCGGGTGTTGTTCTGCGATCTCCAGACCGACGGTCGCCTGTCCGGCGATGACATCGGGGTGGTCGAACGGATGGATCAACTCCGCGCCGGTGGCTTGCGAGAACTCCGTCGCCGCCTGCAGCGCGTCGTCCACAGTCGTCCCGCTGAAGCGCACGTCGGCGCCGTACGCCAGGGTCGCCTCGATCTTCGGCAAGGTCGCGCCTTCCGGCATGAAGACCGTGGCATCCACCTCAAGTAGTGAGGCTGCGAGCGCGACACCTTGAGCGTGATTGCCGGCGCTTGCCGCAACCACCCCATTGGCCCGCTGCGCGGACGAAAGGCCCGCGATGCGGTTGTACGCGCCGCGCACCTTGAACGATCCGGTGCGCTGCAGGTTCTCGCACTTGAGATAGACCGGGCCTCCGACGAGTTCGCTGAGCCACCGCGCGGGTACCGCGGGCGTGCGGAACACAACCGGCTCCAGGCGGGCTTCAGCCTCGGCGAGCGCGCCGGCATCGATCACAGTTCACCCTCATCGGGCGGATGTGCCAGCTCGGCCAGCATCTTGTGCACCTCGCGGGTCATCGGGTCGACTCCCGCGATCTGCTGTGGTCGCACGGCGACGTGATGCCCGACGACGGCACGTGGACCTGCACCGATGGCCACAACGGTCGCAGTCTGGTAGTTCAGGCAGATGTCGCCCCCGAGTGGCGCCATCTCCGCCTCCGCGAAGAACCCCGTCACCGGCACGGCGAGGCGCCCGTGCGCCACCGCAGCATCGTGATCACGGTTGCCGAACATGAACCGGCCGCGGGTTGTGGACGAGAACATCAGCGCCCCCTCCAACCTGGAGCCCATCCGTGCCGCGACACCTTCGAGGGTGACGTTGAGATCCTCATCAGCGGCCACTTCATCGCGGACGTGGAACTGCACAGTCGCACCGACCGGGACCGGTGCCACCATCTGCAGCGCCCCTCGTTCGCCCTCCGCGGCTTGGAACTCGTGGATCACGAAATCCCCCATCCGTGGATCCTCCGAGTCCACCGCCACTCCGAGTTGCATGCCTCCGAGAGCAAGCGCACGATCGGGCTCGTCGAGAGCAGCCACGATCTCCTGTGCACGCAGCGCGGCCGGGCTGCCGGCCAACGACTTGAGCAGGAAGCCCTCCGCGTCCGTCACCGTCAGCACCGGACCCACAGGCCGGCAGGCCGGGCTGGTCAGTGTGGTCACCTCCACATGGCCGCCGAGCATCACCCCGATCGCGCCACGGTTGTGGATCCGGCCGTCGAGCAGGAACCTCGTCGCGCGCGCCGGGGCGGGCCCGGACGCGACCGCACCGACGACGGGAAGACTGTTGAGCAGGACGCGGGCATGGGCCGCGAAGTCCGTGGCGGGGAACGACCAGGGATCCGTGAACAGCAGCGCGATGACGTCATCGCGGCGCCTTCCAGGCAGCCCCACGATCTGGTGGCCCTCCGGATCGGCCATCACTTCGAGGTGGAAGGACCGCGCACGTAGACCCGGGATCCGGGCCGCCCACACGGCCACCGCGGTTCCCTCGTCCGTGCCGCGGCCCGAGGCGATGACCCCTGAGGCCGACGTCCCCAGCACGGTGGCCGAGGGGAGTTGGGCATGTGCGGTCAAGAGGGCTTGCTCCGCGTCCTCAGCATCGCTGGCAGCGACGAACACGAAGACGAGGTTGGGCGTGGACCCCAGGTGCATGAGTGCCTGCCGCACCGCCTTACGCGCCAGCGCCGTCATGTCCACTGGACCAGGCGCGGTCGCGACCGCGAGTCCTTCTCCAACCAACCCCACTCATGCATTCTGACCGATCACTGGCCGTGGCGGGGCATGTGGGAGGCATGGACACACGCAGCGTGACGGGTCAGTGATCACGCACCTTCAGCTTCGCGACCATGTAGACGGGATCGCCCTGCGCCTGCGCATCGACCCGGTAGCGCATCCCGTTCATGCTCACCTTCGCCTTGCCGACCGCCACCTTGCACGAGGTCTTCGCCAGTTCATGCCACGACCCGGCCGGGCGGCGCACCGACCAGGCGCACTTCGAGAACGACTTCGGGGCCCGCAGGACGAGGCGTTCGCCACGGTGCAGACGAACGTGCACATGGCCCCACGACACCGCCGCCGAGGCGCTCGGGGCGGGGGCTTCACCCGGCTCGTCGGGGATGACCGCGCCACTGTGAGCGGCCACCGCGCATGATGCGCACACCAGCCCAGCGCCCGTCGCGGTGTCCACACCTGCAGCGTCGATGTCCTGCGCGGTGCCGGTCAGCAGGCCCAGCATGTCGACCTGGCGGGAGAGATCAACGGCCCGCACCAGTGCCGCCACACCCGCAGCGAACGGTGTCGCCATCGACGTTCCCGACTCATAGGCGTAGTCGTCGCCGGGCAAGGACGACAGGATCATCGTCCCCGGGGCGGCGATGTCGACGTAGGCGCCGCGTGTCGAGAAGGACGCAGCCTGGTCCTCCGGCGTCGTGGCGGCCACAGCGATGACCCCAGGCAGCGCCGCTGGGTATTCGGGGGCCGCCCCGGGTCCGCTGTTGCCTGCCGCAGCCAGGACCGTCACGCCCTTCTGGACCGCGTATTCGATCGCCGCCTCCTGCGCAGAACTCGGTATGGGGCCACCCAGACTCAGGTTGATCACCAGCGCGCCGTGATCGACCGCGTAGATGATCCCCTCCGCCACGTCACTGGCGTAGCCGGCGCCGTCCTTGTCGAGCACACGCACGGGCAGGATCTTGGCCTCGGGCGCGACGCCCACTCCACCCACACCGTTGTCGGCCGCGGCGATGATCCCTGCCACGTGCGTGCCATGTCCATTGGGGTCGATCCCACCGCCAACCACCGGGGTCCGGCCCGAGAGGTCCACACCGGTGAGGACCTGCCCAGCGAGATCCTCATGGCGGGCATCCACACCGGTGTCGACCACCGCGACGGTGACTCCCGCACCCTTGGTGACCGACCAGGAGGCTGAGGCCTTGACCGCGTCGATTCCCCACTGCTCGGACATGTAGGGCTCGGTCACGACAGTGCTGTGGACGCGCGAGTCGAGCTCTACGCTGCGCACATCCGGGTCGGCGAGCCGGCCGGACACCTCATCGAGGGCGTCGGCACGGCCGACGACCGCGGCGACCTCGATGACGGGACCTTCGGCGGTATCGACCACGGAGACCACGCGACCGGCCTCGCGCACTCCGAGATCCTCCACGACCGCGGCCGCGCCATCGTCGCTCCAGGCGGGGGACGCCGGAACGGTCAACAGCGCCATTGCGGCTGTTGCTGCTGCCCAACGTCCTGTCGAAACCATCTGATGCCTCCACAGAAGGCATCGGCGTTGGACCATTCGGGTCGCTATTGGCAGCGCGGATTAACCCGTTCGGAGTAACGGATGGTCACGTCCGAGACGGTTTGCGGAATACTGGCGGGCCTCGTATCGTTAGCAAAGGTAATGAGTATTGCTAATGATGTCGCCGCACCGGAGGAGAACTGTGCCCAGCAACGCTTCGGATCTGCGGATCGCGGTCATGCGCCTGGCACGCAGGCTGCGGACCGAGCGGGCCAGCGACACGCTGACGCCCAGTCAACTGGCGGTTCTCGCCACCCTGGTGCGCGAGGGGCCGCTGTGCCCGGGCGACTTGGCCGCCGCCGAGCGGGTGCAGCCGCCGTCGATGACGCGCATCCTGAACAGCCTGCAGAACGCGGGCATGGTGAGCAGGACCAAGCACCCCTCCGACGGACGCCAGGTGCTGTACGCGGCGACCGGGGTGGCCGAGGAACTGGTGATCCGGGACCGGGAACGCCGGGACAACTGGCTGTCGCAGCGGCTTCAGGACCTGTCGCCGCAGGAACGGGCGACGCTGGAGGCCGCGATACCGGTGCTGAACCGGCTCGCTCTGGGCTAGCCAAGACCTTCTCCGCTCTGCGGGTTCCCAACTACCGCAGGTACGCCACCGGGGCGCTGGCCTCGAACGCGGGGACCTGGATGCACCGCATCGCGCAGTCGTGGCTGGTTCTGGAGATCACCGGCGACGCGCGGATGCTCGGTTTCGTCGTGGCCGCCCAGTTCGCCCCCATGCTCTTCCTGGCCCCGTGGGCCGGGGTGCTCGCCGATCGCTACGACCGGCGGCGCTTGCTCCAGCTGACCCAGATCGGCATGGGCCTACAGGCCTTGGCCCTGGGGCTGCTGACGCTGTCCGGACATGCCACCGGCGCACTCGTGCTGGTGTTCGCGGCGATCCTCGGTGTCGTGACGGCACTCGACGGTCCGGCCCGGCAGTCGATCGTCTCCGACCTGGTGCCCTCGGATCAGGTGGTCAACGCCGTCGCGCTGAACAGCGCCAACTTCAACGCCGCCCGGCTGGTGGGCCCTGCCATCGCGGGGTTGATGATCGCGGCCTGGGGACCGGGGTGGGTGTTCCTGGTCAACGCCGCGACCTTCGCAGTGATGTACCTGGCGCTGACACGCATCCACCTGACCCACCGGGAGGGCAGCCGCCGGGCCGGCGGTCTGCGCGACGGACTGCGGTATGTGCGGGCGCGCCCGGACCTGTGGTTCGTCATCGCCACCGCTGGCGCGGTCGCGATGCTGGTGTTCAACTTCCCGATCACGATCGCGCTCATGGTCTCCAACGAATTCGCCGCGGATGCCCGAAGTTACGGGATCCTGGCGTCGCTGATGGCAGTTGGCTCATTGGCCGCCGCCCTCATCCAGGCCCGCCGCGGGCGCACGGATCTGAAGTTGGTCGCGGTGGCGGCCGTCGCGGCCGGTGGCGCAGTGATCCTTGCTGGACTGATGCCCACTGTTCCGACGTTCGCCGCGGCACTTGTGGCCTGCGGGGCTGCGGCGCTGACGATGATGACCGGCGCCAACTCCTACCTGCAGACGCACACGGATGCCGAGCACCGGAGCCGGGTCATGGCGCTGTACATGGCGGTGTTCTTCGGTACCACCCCCGCGGGCGCGCCGCTGATCGGGATGCTCGCGGATGACTTCGGACCCCGAGCCGCGATGGTGCTCCCGGGGGCAGCGAGCCTGGTCGTGACGGCGGGCCTGGTCGCGGCATTCGTGTGGGCCCGGCGGCGCGCCTGAGACGGCGAGTGTGACGTTGTTGCTGCCCCGAATCGACGAGTGTTGCGCCGTTGCTGGATTTCGGGCTGAGAACCAGCAACAGCGCAACATTCGCGATGCAGCGGTCGCAACAAGGTCACAATCGCGCTGAGATCTGCGTCCGCCGCGCAGCCCCGAGCAACAGCCCGATGCCGCCAAGCACGGCGGCGAAGACCATGAGATACAGCGGGATCTCCGTGGGGATACCCAGGTGCACGGTGATCCCCAGGATCTTCGACAGCCCCAGTGGAAGCAGCGCCATCTGATTGTTGAACGCCGTCAGCGCACTCTCAAGCCCGGACCAGAACATCAGGCCTCCGAGTGCCAACATCGGGACTGCCACGGCCACCAGCACTCGCCCTGTCGCCCGCAGCCGGCCGCAGCCGTACGCCGTGCGCATCACCACATAGGTCACCCAGAACAGCCACAGGAAGAGCGCGAAGCTCACTGGCACGTAGGTGTTGCGGAACTGCTCGTCGGTCCAGAACCGGTACCAGTAGGACAGCGGCCCCCGCAGGAGGACAACGAGGCTGAGTAGCAACGTCTTCCACAACAGCGCGGCGCCTGCCCCGGCGTACAGAGCGAACGGGTTGTGCCCCCTGATCAGCACCCGTGCAGTGAGCACGAACAGCGCGATGGACCCCACGGTCGCCAGCAGATAGGTCCACGACAGCCAGCCCGAGAACGACCCTCGGCTCAGGATGAGGAGCACCGCCGGCATGAGCCAGACCAGCAGACGGGCACCCCGCGGCCGATCCGGCTCACCGACCAGCCGCCACGGCCGGGTGGCCCCGATCCACAGCCCCCGCGCCGCGAGACCGAGCGCCCCGCCGCGGCCCTTGCCGAGGAGCCCGAACGCCAACAGACCGAGGATGCCGACGATGACCACGGCGGTCACCACCTGCGACGACCTGGTCCGCTCGGCGTGCGCGAAGCCGGCCTCTGCGGCGAAGAACGAGTAGGCGGGCGTGTCCAGATCCTGGCCGTAGGTCTCGACGTGCGCGGCCACCGCCGTCTCGTAGGCGGCCTTGTTCACCTCCCAGGCGTCCCACGCGGCCGGATCGCCGGTGTCGACCCAGTCGTAGTACGAGAGGAACGCAGCACGGTAGGCGGCCAGCGTCGCGAAGAGGTCGGCCTCGTACTCCAACGAGTGGATGAGGCGGTCGCGCAGCGCGGGATCCTTCCACGCCTGGGGATCCGTGCTCTTCGCCTTGGCCAACATCTCCTCGGCGGCCGCCTGCGCGTTCTGCGCGCCCGTGATGGCCTCGTCGATCCGGTCGCGGGACGCGTTGTGGATCACGCTGAGCGCCGCGGTGTCTCCGCTGACGATGTCCCACTCGAAGATCCACATCATGGGCGGCGGCTCAAGACCGAGGGCGAGCACCCGCTTATCGGCGTACGGCGGGATGTAGAGGCCCTCCTTGGCCACCTGCCGTGACTGCGCGAAGATCTCCTGGATCGTCTGGGCGGTGGCAGGGTCGTCAGTGAAGTTCTGCGCGATCCAGCGCTGATTGACGTCGGCAAGGTCGGCGTTGCTGTCCCACGCCAACTGCCCGGTGGCATAGACGTCGAGGTCGTAAAGCTGCCAGAAGCCGGTCTTCAGGTACAGCGACATCGGTCCTGCCCGCCAGGGCCCACCGTCCTGGGTCCACACCCAGACACCGACGATGTTCGGGTTCTTCTTCTCGAAGTCCTGCAGCGCTTGCTGATGGTCGGCGGACAGGTAGTTGGGGAAGGAGCTGAACGCCTCGAACTCGCGACGGGACTGGAACTCGACGATCCGCGGGTGCTCGCCCTGCTCGAGGGTGGGGTTCAGCGGCAGCCAGGAGTAGAAGTCCCCCTGGGTGAACTTGGTGACGACCACGAGGTTGTCGGCCGGGATCCCATCGAGCACGGTGTCGTAGGACGCCGGGTTGGTGTGCATGTCGCCCACTTCGCCCACGCCCACCGACCAGGTGCGGAAGTAGATGGTCTTGCCGTATTCGCCCGCGGTGTCTGTGAATTTGGTCAGCATGGTGCGCACGGAGTCGACGGTGGTCACCGCGAGCGTCGAGAAGTAATCCCAGCCCGGGCTGTTGTAGACGGTGCCCGCCTCTCCGATCCGGATCATCAGGCCGTCGACGAACGGCATGTTCTCGAAGAACTCCTCGAGGCCCGCCTGATAGAGCTCCCAGAGCCGCGGATCATCGACGTCGAAGCCGCCGAGTTCGCGCTCAACGTAGTCGTTGAGCGGGCCGGTGTTGGCCAGCATGTCGGTCTTGAATACGACCTGCATGCCCATCTCGTCGGCGTACTTCCACATCGCCCCGAACTGCTCGACCATCGCCTCGTGGCGCGCGCGGTAGGGGCTGTCCTCGGGGTAGATCTGATACCCGTCACCCACCTTGTCGAAGTTCACGTATTCGAGGAAGCCGCTGACGATCACACCGTTGTAGCCGTAGGCGCGGATGTGGTCGATGTAGTCCTGCCATTCCCGGGTGACCTCGGCCAGCCCGGCGGGGTCGACCCACGGCTCCTCGGACAACACGACGTCGGCGAACTGCCGGGAGTTGTGCGAGTAGTCCTCCTGCTGAGCCCATGCCGCCGGGTCTGGCTGCACTCCGACTGCGCCGTAATCGGCGAAGCGGTACTCGAGCTTCGGCACCACCGGCGCCCCCGGACTCGCGGGCAACTCCTGACCCGCAGCCACTGAGTCGGCGGCGGCCAGCAGACCGTTGGCCATTCCCTGTCGCCCGGCGCCGTTGACTCCCTGGTCCCACATCTGGAATCCCTGCGGCGGCAGATCCTTCTCGCGCACGACGAAGTCTGCGGACCCGGTCACAATCTTCGGACGTTCTCCTACCGTGGCCAGCGCATCCTGGAAACGTTCCACCGCCATCGTCAGTAACGCGTCGTCCGCGTACCCCTTGGGCATGGCGATGGTGGCGATGTCGGGCGGCTCAGCGGGCTGTGTCGGCGCCGAAACCGGCACCACCACCTCCTGCGGAATCTGCTTGGTGTCGACGGACAACGCAAGCAGACCGTTGGTCGCCGACGCGACACCGAGGCCGACGAGCAACGCGATAAGGGCATAGATCACGGACGGGATCCACCATCGCCGACGTGCGGTCACGAGTAGCAGAGTAGATGGTTCGCCACTGACGTTGATGCCCGTTTGCGACGTTGTTGGCACCCGCGACGCCCGGTTGCGACGTTGTTGCCCTTTCAGGGCACCTGTGGCGACAAAAACGTCGCAAACCAGCGCAGACCGCGACAACAACGTCGCAACCGATCAGCGCACTCGGCGGAACCCGTCGTGCTCGCCCAACGCCGGCACCTCCCCGGCCACGAAGTCCGCCAGCAAGCGCGTGCACAGCGCCCGTGCGGCATCCGGCTCGTCGCCTCCCCCGCACAGTCGCCGCCCCAGCGACCTCGACCTGCCCTGCAGCATGTCGGCATGGCCGAGGTCGTGCACCACGATGTGCACCGCCTGTGGGGTCGCCCGGGCGAACTGCTCGTGGTTGGCTCCCACCGGGGCGCACGCGCCGCCGACCCCAGCGCCAATGATCCAGGCCGGACCGTGGTAGGCACTGGACAGGCGGGTGGACAAGTCCGTCTGCGGCCTGCGACCCTGCCCGTCCACCGGATCGAGGAGAAAGAGCCCTGCCACCCGCGCCTCGCCGGCTGCCAACCAGGCGGCCTGACCACCTCGGGAGTGACCCCCGAGAAAGACCGGGCCGGAGACCCCGCATGCCAGTTCTGCGGCGTCCGCCGCCTCCTGCCGGACGGAGTGCTTGCCGCGCAGCGCACCGAGTCCTCGCGGATACAACTGCGGCACGAGCAGTTCGACCCCGCGGTCGGCCAGTGGTTCCAACAGTGCGTCGTAAGACTTGGCACTGGCCATGAACCCTGGCAGAAACACCAGTGTGCATTCACGCCGCGGCACCGGCCGTGCCCTTCGGGAGTGTCTCCGGCATACGGATGGCGAGCAGCAACGCCAGGGCGGTGACGACCGCCCCCGCCGAGAACGCGATGTGGAAGCCGGCGGCGTCCAGCAGCAAACCAGCGACCAAGGGCCCGATGATCGAGCCGACGTCGGACATCATCTGGAATCCCGCGACCACCGAACCGCCGTGATGGCCGCGCGCGACATCACCGACGATCGCGGTGGGCGAGGGGCCGAGGAAAGCGCCTGAGATCCCGGCAACGGCCATTGCCAGTAGGAACAACCCGACGTTGGGCGCGATGGCAAGCATGACAAGCGAAAGCAGGCCGACCCCCAGTCCGATGGTCAATGCCGGCTTGCGACCCCGGTGGTCCGCGGTGCGACCGCCGATCGCCAGCAGGGCCGCCTGCAGGCCGGCAGCGACGACGAACCCGACGCCCGCGAGACCGGGCCCTTCTCGCAGTCCCTCCACCACGAACAGCGGGACGAGCGACGAACGCAGACCGAAGAACACGAACCCGTTGGCGAAGTTCGCGCCCAGCGCCGCCTGATAGGCGGGCAGCCGCAGGGTCGGGAGGAACTTGATCGGCTCGGCATCAGCCGGGGTGTCCGGCTGCTCGACCTGTTCGAGCCGGGGCAGCAAGGTGATCGCGACGATGAACGCGGCGAGCAGCGTGCCGGCATAGACGAAGAACGGCGCCCTGATGGATAGCCCGATCACCAGCCCACCGACCGCCGGGCCGGCGACACCGCCGATCAGGAATCCGGCCTGGAACGCGCCCGAGGCGCGACCGCGGTACTCGGTGGGCGTCACCCTCAGCAGCAGCGCGGTGGCGGAGATGGTGAACATGGCCGAGCCGGTCCCACCGACGCCGCGCAACAGGAGCAACTGGACGTAGTCAGTCGCGAAGCCTGCCGCCAGACTCGACAGTCCCACGATGGCCAGGCCGGTGGACATCACGTTGCGCTCACCGAAGCGGTTCACCATCCAGCCCGCGGCCGGGCTGGACACCAGTCGCATGAACGCGAAGACGCTGATCACGGCACTTGCCGCGAATGCGGAGACCCCGAAAGTGCGGGCGAACAGGGGGATGGCCGGGATCACGATCCCGAATCCGAGCGCTACACAGAAGGCGATCGCGGCGAGAACCGTCACCTCCCGCGGCAGCCCGCCGATCCTCGGCACCCACAACTTCACGCGTGCCACTATCGCAGCCGCTTTCGCGCTGCCCGGAACTGGGCGAGACTGGGTGCATGGACCTGCGCGACTTCTTCAGCAGCAAGCGGACAATGGTGAACCCGGAGAACGCGATGCCGGACCGGCCGGACTACCCGTTCAGCGTTCCCGATCAACACGTCGTCCTGGGCACCCCACTGCACGCACCCTGGCAGGACGGCGTTGAGGTGATCTATCTGGCGATGGGCTGCTTCTGGGGAGCCGAGGAGTACTTCTGGAAGACGCCGGGTGTGGTGTCGACCGCGGTCGGCTACCAAGGCGGTTTCTCAGCGCACCCCACGTACGAGGAGGTCTGCACGGGCCGCACCGGTCATACCGAGTCCGCACTGGTCGCCTACGACACGGCGGCGATCTCAACCCTGGACATCCTGCGGATCTTCTGGGAGCACCACGATCCGACCCAGGGCTACCGGCAGGGCAACGATGTGGGAACCCAATACCGCTCTGCGATCTTCTGGACGACCGACGAGCAGCGGGCGATGGCCGAGAAGACACGGGACGCCTACCAGGAGGTCCTCACTGCCAAGGGCGTGGGCGAGATCACCACGGAGATCGCGCCGGCGTCAGAGCACCCCTTCTACTACGCCGAGGACTACCACCAGCAGTACCTGCACAAGGTGCCCCACGGCTATCGGTGCCACGCGAACACGGGGGTCGCACTGCCGTTGTAAGCGTGCCCCTCCTGCCACCTGATCGCAGATGACGACCCAGTCAACTGCAGGCGCCCGGTTGCCGGTCTGAATGGGCACGCGCCACCCAACAGCGTTTCGCGCGCGTCCAGATCACTGGGCCAGCAGCGCCTGCATGGTGGTGATCTCTTCCTCCTGTCCGGTGATGATGGCGTCGGTGACGGTTGTAACTTGACTGCTGTTCGAGGCCTGGGCCTGTTGGGCCATCGAGATGGCGCCTTCATGGTGCGCGATCATCATGGTCAGCCACATCTGGTCGAAGTCGGTTCCGCGAGCCTGCTGCAGTTGCTGCATCTGCTCGGCGGTCATCATCCCCGACATAGCTATGCCGCCCATGTCGTGACCGCTGTGATCCATCCCTGCCATGCCGCTGCCGTCGGTGGCGCCAGGCATCGCGGTCGGCGCACCCCACGCCTGCAGCCACTGGGTCATCTGCTGGATCTCAGGGTCCTGCGCCGCCTTGATCTGTTGGGCAAGTTCTTGCACCTGCTCCGATGCCCCCGACTGCGGGGCGAGCGCAAGTTCGGCCATCTCGATCGCCTGCTGGTGGTGGGGGATCATCGACTGCGCGAAAGCAATGTCTGTCGGCGTTCCCTGCATCATGGGAGCAGTCGCCACGGATTGCTCCGGCGTCGGTGCGCTCTCGGGGGTGCTCGAGCAGGCAGCCAGTGCTGCCACCCCCAACGCGGCGGCGGCGGACAGGGCGATTGTGCGTCGGATCTGCACGGACTTCTCTCCTTCTCAGGTGGTGTAGTCGAGGCGGGTCATCATGCCCGCCTCTGCGTGGTAGGCGTTGTGGCAGTGGAGCATCCAGCGCCCGGGGTTGTCGGCGACCAGATCGACTTCGGCCCGGGTCATGGGGGGCAGGAGCAGGGTGTCTTTGCGGGGACCTGTGCCTCCGGCCGGCCCCACCTGGAACGTGTGGCCGTGCAGGTGCACGGGGTGGGTCATCATCGACATGTTCGACATGCGCAGCCGAACGGCTTGGCCCGTCTCCACCGTCAGCGGTTGTGCCCTGTCGTACGTGGCACCGTTGATTGTCCAGATGTACGGCGCCATGGTCCCGGAGAGAACGAGGTCGTAGTTCTGTTGGGGATCGCTGCGCGGCAGCCGCACGCTTTCGACGGATTGCAGCATGTCAGCGCCGGCGGGGTAGGCGGAGAGCTCGGCAGGAATGGGATCGGTGGGCAGGCGGCCCGCGGCACTGCGCAGAACCGCCATGCCGTAACCACTCTTGCCCGCCGGCTGTGCGACCACCGGGAAGACGCCGTCGCCGGCCTGTACGAGGACGTCGTACCGCTCGCCCATCCCGATCCGCAGTGACTGGGCGTCGACGGGCTGGACCGGGTAGCCGTCGGTGTGGGTGATGGTCATGCGGTGCCCGCCCACTGCCACGGTGAAGATCGTGTCCGCGGCGGCGTTGATGATCCGAACGCGGATCCGGTCACCGGGCCTGACGCGCAGGACGTCAGGGTCTGTGGCAGCCCTGCCGTTGATCACATAGAGGGGGTAGATGACGTCGCCGCCGTCGGAACCCATGCCCATCCCGCCCATGTGCATCATCCCGCCCTGGTCGCTGCGCTGACCAGCGGCGACCAGATCGTCGAAGATCTGTTGCGGGTCCTGGCCCACGCCCTGTGTCCAGTCGTCCAGCATGAGCACCCAGTCGTGGTCGTACCGAGCGGGCCCGCCAGGGTCCTCCACGATGAAGGGGGCGTACAAACCGGTGTCGAGTTGCAGGCCGGTGTGGGGGTGGAACCAGTGTGTGCCCGCGTCCGGGACCACGAAGTCGTACGTGAAAGAGTCACCGGAGGCGATGGCCGGCGTGGTCACTGCGGGGACCCCGTCCATCGGATTGGGGATCGCGAGGCCGTGCCAGTGCACGCTGGTCTCCTCGGGAAGGTCATTTGCGACGGTGATGCGCACCCGTTCCCCGGCCTTCGCCCGGATAGCCGGACCCGGGACGCGGTCGCCGAACGTCCACGCGGTCGCTTCCCGGCCACCCAGGTCGATCTGTGCCTGCCGGGCGCGCAAAGTGATCTCCTGGGCGACGGGTCCGGTGGCGGAGGCCGTCGGCGCGACCGCGGTCGTGCTCTTCACCGATGTGCACGACGCCAGGGCCGCAGCGCCGGTGGCGCCGAGCGACACGGCCAGAAAGCGGCGCCGCGACATCGGTGAACTCACGACTCGACCGTGACAAAGGTTCTTGGAGGTGCTGCCCAGGTTCGATGAAGTTTCGATGAAGGGGGAACTTCATGGAGTCTTCATGGAAACCCAAGTCCGATCGCCATCGGCGGCCCGGATGCTGGAGGTGAAATCGATGCACGGAGGTGGCTGACCATGATGAACCACTACGGCTCCTACGGCTGGAACGGCTGGATGCTGATGGCGATGGTTCTTTGGCCGGTGCTGATCGCGGCAGGGATCTGGGCCGTGGTCGCCGTGACCCGGGACCGCCGGGCCACACCGGAGCGGAAGCCGGAGGGCTCACCGTCGGACATCCTCAAGGAACGCTTGGCCCGTGGGGAGATCAGCCAGCAGGAGTACGTTGAAACGGCCGCGATCCTGGACAATGACACCAGTCGCGCCGCCCATGGGTGATCGTCACGCGGCGGAATGGAGAGTGTGTGTCGGCACAACTTCGGGTCCTGGTGGTCGAGGACGAACCCGATCTGGCTTCGGTGATCGCGGCTTACCTGCGGGGTGAGACCTTCGACGTCGACATTGCCGGGACCGGTCCGCAGGCGGTCACAATGGCCAAGGACCTGCGCCCCGATCTCGTCGTGCTCGACATCATGTTGCCCGGTTTCGACGGCCTCGAGGTGTGCCGGCAACTGCGCACATTCACGGACTGCTACGTGATCATGCTGACCGCGCGCGACGACGAGATCGACAAGGTGATCGGCCTGTCCGTCGGGGCCGACGACTATCTCGTCAAGCCCTTCTCGCCGCGAGAGCTCACCGCGCGCATCCGGGCCATGCTGCGCCGGCCTCGTACGATCGGGCAGGACTCGACAGGTCAGCATGCCAGGCTGTTCGGCCCGATGCGGCTCGACCCGGATGCCCGGAAGGTCTGGCTCGACGACGTCGAACTGGAACTGACCCGCACCGAGTTCGACCTGCTCGAGAGCCTCACCAGCGCACCGAAGCGCGCCTTCACACGCAGGCAACTCATCGATGCGGTGTGGGGCAGCGACTGGTACGGCGACGAACACATCGTGGACGTCCACGTCGGGCACCTGCGCAAGAAGCTCGAGGACGACGCCGCCGCGCCCCGTTTCATCAGGACGGTCCGCGGCGTCGGTTACGGGATGGTGTCGTGAAACCGCGCAGTCTCGCCGCACGGCTGTTCACCGCGCAGTTGCTCGTCATCGCCATCACGTTCGCTGCGTTGCTCATCACCGTCGTACTCATCGCGCCGGGCCTCTTCCTGCATCACCTGCGGATGACGGGGGAGGACTCGCCGGTGGTGCAGTCGCACGCGCAGCAGGCCTTCGAAACATCGGTCGGCCTGGCTCTGCTGGCCGCGGCGGCGGTGGCCATCGTCGCAGCCATCCTGCTGTCGTGGTTCCTGGCCCGCAGGGTAAGCCGCCCAATCACGGACCTGGCATCTTCCGCGGAGGCCGTGGCGCACGGCAACTACGACGTGGTCGTGCAGAAGACCGGGTTCGGCGCGGAACTGAACACCTTGTCGCAGTCGTTCCAAGACATGGCCGACAGCCTGGCGACCACCGACGAGGCGCGCACGCAGATGCTCTCCGATCTGTCGCATGAGATCCGCACCCCGCTAGCCACTCTCGAGGCGCACATCGACGGCCTCGAAGATGGGGTGATCCTGACGACCACGGCGACGTACGAGGTGATGCGGGGACAGGTCCACCGCCTGCGCCGCCTGGCCAGTGACGTCCGCCTGGCAGCACAGGCTCAGGAGCACGCGCTCGACCTGCACCCGATCCCCACAACGGTCGGCGACCTCGTCGAATCCGCATGCGCGCTGTACGCGCCGCGCTATCGGGAGAAGGACGTGCTGCTCGACGACCGCTCACGTCGTGATCGAGAGATGGTCGTCCTTGTGGACCGGGACCGGATGCAGCAGGTCCTCGGCAACCTGCTGGACAACGCTCTGCGGCACACACCGCATGGGGGCACCGTCCGCGTCGAATGCCGCCAGAACGGGAATGCGGTCGAGATCTCGGTGACAGACACCGGCGAGGGCATCGACCCCGACGACGTGGACCGCGTGTTCCAGCGGTTCCAGCGACTGGACACCTCGCGGGATTCGGATTCCGGCGGCAGCGGCCTGGGATTGACCATCGCGCGCGCCCTTGTGCAGAGTCACGGCGGCGATCTGACCGCGCGCAGCGACGGCCCCGGGACCGGCAGCACGTTCACGATCAAGCTGCCCCAGCAGGTGTGAGGGCCACTGACGCCGGTCCGCGGGTCTCAGGTGTGGTGGGTGATCGCATTCATGTCGGACCTGACGTCCACCTCTTCGACAGGGCCGGGGGCGGTCGCCTGCGGCAGTCGCAGTCGCTTCAACATCAGGGCATTGACGGCCACGATGATCGAGGAACCGGACATGGTGAGTGCAGCGATCTCCGGTCGCAGCATCAGACCGAAGGCCGGCATGAACACACCCGCCGCGATGGGCAGCGCGAGGGCGTTGTAGCCGATGGCCCAGCCCAGGCTCTGCCGCATCTTTCGCAGAGTGCCACGGCCGATGGTCACCGCTGTGGCCACGTCCAACGGGTCGGAGCGGACCAGCACCAGATCCGCGGTCTCGATGGCGACGTCGGTGCCTGCACCGATCGCGACGCCGAGGTCAGCCTGCGCCAAGGCAGGGGCGTCGTTGACCCCATCGCCGACCATCGCCACCCGCTTGCCCTGTTCCTGCAGGCCGGTGACGACGGCGGCCTTACCCTCGGGCGGGACACCCGAGATGACGGTGTCGATGCCTAAGCCGGCGGCGACCCGGCCTGCAGTGGCCTGGTTGTCCCCGGTGAGCATGACCACATCGATGCCGAGATCACGCAGCGCTGCGACTGCGGCGGGGGCGGTATCGCGGGGAGCATCGGCCAGGGCGATGACGCCCACGGCCCGGTCGTCGACGCCCACGAGCACCGCGGTGCGTCCCTGCCCAGCGAGGCGG
>ERZ724515.201-NODE-201-length-20903-cov-5.077130_pt1 | contig 20903 bp, 17 predicted proteins | sample MGYA00376048_ERZ724515 | MGnify/ENA primary metagenome ERZ724515 (study PRJEB28724, sample SAMN07190885) | wastewater metagenome | isolation source: influent of sewage treatment plant in Hong Hong | place: Hong Kong | collected 2016-03-17 ... | reverse complement strand
AATACCGGAACATGTATCCGAAAAAGCTGGGCATTTTGACACCGGCCTCTTCCGCGATGGATTTCACCATGAAATTGGGAGCATTGCCGATGTAGGTGTTGGCGCCCATGAAAACCGCACCGGCGGAAATGGCGGCCAGGTAGGGAATTTTTTCAACGATCAGGCCGGCAACCGCCTGAGCTTCCGGCATGCCGGGATAAAATTTGCCCAGCGCGCTGTTGAAAAACGTCAAATAAGTCGGGGCGTTATCCAGAAAACTGGACAACAGGCCCACCGCCCAGAAATAGTCGGCCGGCGTGTTGACCGACCGGATCAGCAAATGCAGCGCTCCCTGTTCGCCCGCTTTCAGAATCGCCAGCGCCGGAATGATGGTGATGAAGATGCCGGCAAACAGATAGGCGACTTCCAAAATGGGCGCCCAACTGAATTCGTTTCCTTTGCGGACCTCCCGCGCGGTCAGCCAAAGCGATAACATTCCCATGATGATAAGGATTGCATCCTTGATCAAATTTTCCACCGTCTGGTGAATGCCGAGAATGCTGAGCTCGCCCAGTTTGACGGACCCGCTGAACAGGACCGCCCCGATGACACCGGCCAGGAAAATAAAATTGCGTTTCCCCTCGATGCTCAGTGGCTCCGACTCATCTTCCGGCACGGCGGTCTTGCTTTCTTTTCTGTAATAGTAGGAATCCAGAAGAAAATACAAAACCAGAAGAATCACGCTGGCAAACGCCGTTTCCGGCAGAATGTGCAGCGTCCAGAAGAACGGGACGCCGTGCAGGAATCCCAGAAAAAGGGGCGGATCCCCCAGCGGCGTCAGCGATCCGCCGATATTGCTGACCAGAAAGATAAAAAATACAATGGTGTGCACCTTATACACCCGCCAGGCGTTCGATCGCAAAATGGGCCGGATGAGCAGCATGGACGCGCCGGTCGTGCCGATTAACGACGCCAGAACCGTCCCGATGAGCAGAATCACGACATTGACGGCGGGAGTTCCCTTCAGCGTTCCTTTGACATAAATGCCGCCCGAAACGGTGAACAGGGCCCACAGAAGAAGAATGAAGGGAATGTAGTCCACGATCATAATGTGGCCGATTTCATACAGGGCGGTTTCGCGGAAAAAGTAAATGAACGGAACGGCAAAGACAATCGCCCAGAAAGCGGAAACCTTGGGGAAGTGGTGATGCCAGAAGCGGGGCAGAACGAGAGGAACGAGCGCAATCGAGAGCAAAATGCCCGCAAAGGGCAGCATCGACCACAGCGGCAGAACGGCGCCGATATTGGGGGCGGCCCCGGCGGCAAGACACAGATCCGGCGCCAACATCCACGCCATGCAAACTGAAAAAACAAGAATCCAACTTTTTTGTTTCAAATCGCGCGGGCACCTTCTTTAAGAATTTTGGATATAAATCGTCTGCGTCGGATAGGCAAATTCAATGCCCTCCTGCCCAAAGCGCCGGAAAATTTCCAGATTGATCGCCTCCTGAACATCCATATAGAGCCCGTAATCCGGCTGCGCCACAAAATAAACCACTTCAAAATTCAGGGCGGAATTGCCGTATTCCTTGAAATGAATGCGATCCAGGCGGGCGTTCTCCGTTGCGTTCACAATGTCGCCGACCATTTTTTTGATGAGCGTCAGCTTTTCCAGCGGGGTGGAATACACCACGCCAAATCCGAAAACAATGCGGCGCTCCTGCATGCGCTTGTAATTGCGGATGCGGCTCTTGAGCAAATCATTGTTGGCAAAGACGAGCTGTTCGCCGCTGATGCTGCGAATGCGCGTCGTCTTCAGGCCGATATGCTCGACCGTGCCGGAGAGCGTATCCACGACAATGAAATCGCCGATGACAAAGGGCTTGTCCAGAACAATGGAAAGGGAGGCCAGCAGATCGCCCAGGATGTTCTGCACCGCCAGCGCCACGGCGATGCCGCCGATGCCGAGGCCCGCCACCAGGCCGGTGATGTTGACGCCCAGGTTGTCCAGAATCAACAGAAGAACAATCACCCACAAAATCATCCGCGCGATGAAACCCAGCAGGGTCAGGGTTGTGGCGCTCCCCGCATCCCGGTCCATCTTCTTTTCGATCGCCCGGCCGAGCGCAAAGGAAACGCCGGCGCTCGCCCACAGCCCGAACTGAATAATCACAATCAGGACGACGATCTTTTGCCACACCGCCTCGACGGAGGGCTTGATAGCGATCACCTGGGACGCCACATACGCGGAGGCCACCAGCAGAATCAGAAACTTGGTCTCACGGAGCATGCTGACCAGAAGGTCGTCTAACTGGTTGTCCGTGGCCGCCGCCAGTTTGGAGATCCTGTGAATGGCGACGCGCTGAAGAATTTTCAGCGCGCCGAATACGCCGATCAGAACGCAGACGCCGATGATCCAGTTCTGCAGCGTATTGCCCAGATAGACTTTGTCCATGAGACCCAGCAACTCCATTGCGCCTCCTTTTCCGTCCGGGACGTCTTTATTCCCGAATGCGCTTTTTCAGTTCCCTGATCAGGTGGTTGAGCCAGTCCCCGGCGTCGGCCACGACGGCGACGTCGGCCATCTTCATCATGGTCGCCTGGGGATTCTTGTTGATCGCCACGATGAAATCCGCTTCTCCCAGGCCGGCCGTATGCTGAATCGCGCCGCTGATGCCGAAGGAAAACAAAATTTTGGGCTTGATGTGTTTGCCCGCCTGGCCGACCAGGGATTCATGTCCGGCCCATCCGGAAAACACCACGGGGCGGGTCGCGCCGACGTCCCCGCCCAGCAAACGGGCCAGCTCGTCGAGCTTTCTGAAATTTTTCTTGTTGCCCATGCCTCGTCCGCCGCAGACCATCACGGTCGCGTTTTCGATCGTATGCTCCTTTTGCGCGGCGCGTTCATATTCCACCAGGCGCACGCGGGGCGCGGTCAGATGGGCGGGCAGGGGCAGGCGCTCAACCACGGCGGTCCTTGTATTGTCGTGGGGAATTTCCCGGAAAGTCCCGGGGCGCACCGTGGCCATTTGCGGCCGGTGATGCTCCGTGACAATTTCCGCCAGCATGTTGCCGCCGAAGGACGGCGCCGTCTGCACCAGCAAGCCGTCGGGCGTGATGTCCAGAGCCACGCAATCCGCGGAAAGTCCGGTTTTCAGCCGTTTGGCCAGACGCGGCGCAAATTCCCGGCCGAAATCCGTCGCACCGATCAGAATAATGTCCGGGTCCCTTTCCCGCGCCAGCTTTTCCATCAGCGCCAGATAATGCTCCGTGCTGTAGCTGGTCAGCGACGGATGATCAATGGCCAGAATCCGGTTCGCGCCGTGTGAAGTGTATTCCCAAATCCATTCTTCCAGGTCATGGCCGACAACCACCGCGCAGACTTCCGCGGAAATCTCGCGCGCCAGATCCACCGCGCGCGCGATCAACTGCAGCGTCACGCGGTTCTGGTAGTAGTTGCGGTAATCGCCGAATACCCAGATGCTTTTCTTTTTCATCGCCATACGCTTCAGGACTGCGCCTGCTTTTTCGTTTCGATCGACTTTCCGATCACCGCGCTGATTTTGCGCTGATATTTATCCAGAAATTCGGCCGCGGCATTGGCCGCCGCCCCCGTGATCACGACATTCCGCTTCTGCGCGCTGCGGACAAATACCCTGCGCACCCGTGTGCGCGATCCGCACGCTTCCAACTGGACGGCCGTGATGCCCAGGCCTTTTGCGTCAACGACTGCAAGATCCGTCTTGGCAAACGCCTCGTTGAGGCCGGCAAAGGACGCATAGCGCGGGTCGTATCTTTCCATGGAAACTGTTATCAGGGCCGGACATTCCATTTCCAGCGTTTCGCGGAAATTATCCACCAGGCGGCGCACTCGCAGCGTCCGCCCGGAAATCTCCAGATGTTCGGCATACGCCGCCGACGGCACCTTCAGCTCTTCCGCCAGTTGAGGGCCCACCTGCGCCGTTTCGCTGTCGGACGTGTAGGCGCCGCACAGGACCAGGTCGCAGCCGGGAATTTCCTTTTGAATGGCCCGGGCCAGGATATACGAAGTGGCATACGTGTCGGAGCCGGCCAGCGCGGCATCGCAGATCAAAACGGCGCGATCGGCGCCCATAGCCAGCGCCTCGCGCAGGACCTCTTCGGCCGCCGGGGGCCCCATCGTAATCGCCGTGATGGACGCGCCGTATTTTTCCCGAAGCTGGAGCGCCGCCTCCATCGCGTGTTTGCAGGCGGGATTCATCATGCCCGCCGCCAGGTCGCGCCTAAGCGTGCCGGTTTCTTCATCCCAGGGCAGTTCGGTGACCATCGGCACCTGTTTCATACAGACAACAATCTTCAGCATAATTTCTCACAAAATGGACTGGGACAGAATGGCGCGCGCGATGACCATGCGCTGGATTTCGCTGGTGCCCTCGTAAATCTCCGTCACTCGTGCGTCGCGAAAGTACCGCTCCACGTCATATTCCTTGCTGTAGCCGTAGCCGCCGTGAATCTGAACGGCCAGCGACGAAACTCTGGAGGCGACGCTGCTGCAGTACAGCTTGGCCATTGACGCTTCGCAGCCGAAGGGCATTCCCGCGTCCTTGAGATCGCAGGCGCGGTAAAGCAGCAGGCGCGCGGCCATGATCTCCGTGGCCATATCGGCAATATAATTCTGAATCGTCTGCAAAGACGCAATCGGCTTTTTGAACTGCTGCCGCTCACGCGCGTATTTCACCGCCGTTTCCATCGCGCCCTGCGCAATCCCCAGCGCCTGGGCGGCCACGCCGAGCCTACCGTTGTCCAGCGTGGCCAGGCCGATCTTCATGCCGTCGCCTAACTTCCCCAGCAGGTTTTCTTCCGGCACGGAACAGTCCTCAAAAAACAGCGAGGAGACCGGGTTGGCGCGCATGCCGCAGAGATCTTCGCGCTCCCCCCTCAGAAAACCGGGGTATTTGCTTTCGACAATGAATACACTGCTTTGCAGTTTGTGCTCCGGCGATGAAGTGAGCGCAAAAATCAGCGCTACGTCGCAGACCCCGCCGTTGGTCACAAAAATTTTCGTCCCGTTCAAAATGTAGTTCGATCCCTGCTTGCGGGCGGTGGTTTCCACGCTGCCCGCGTCGGAGCCCGCATTGGCCTCCGTCAGACTGAACGCCCCTATCGCGTTTCCCGAGGCCAGCTCGGGCAGATAGATGTCCTTCTGGCGGGCAGAAGCAAAACGAAGGAAAGGATAAACCGCCACGCCGTTGTGGACGGTTACGCACAATCCCACCGCCGCGCAAACGCGGGAGAGTTCTTCCACCACAATGGCGGAGCTTACCGAATCCAGCTCCGCGCCGCCATACGCTTTCGGCGTCTGAAGGCCGAAGTAGTTGAGTTCCCTCATTTTCTCGATGATTTCGCGGGGAAAAATCCTCTGCTGATCGATTTCTGCGGCAATGGGCGCCAGCTCCGCTTCGGCGAAACTGCGCGTGGAGGCGCGGATCAGCTTATGCTTCACGCAAGGATTGTATTGCAAAATTCCTCTCCCGGAATACCCAGAATTTACGGGTCTTTTCTATAAAGTAATGCACCGGCTGTCAAGATGAATAAGGATCCAGCCGGAAAATAATGATTGACAACCAAAAGCACTTTGCATATGTTCCTGCCAACTCAAATCTTGTTCTTATCTTCAGTCTGTTTTTCTCGCTATTCACCGGGACCCGATCAGAATCAGGCAATAAGAACATCTCAACTTATTCCGCTCTCGCAGGAGAGTGTTTCAATAGAGGAGCTACGGGTAGGCAAAGGTAGCCATAACCCAATCTGTGCAAAAGAGCGATTCGGCTCTTTTCAACACAAGGAGGTCATTATGACAAGAATTAACCTATTAGTAGCAAGAGCTGTGCTTTTAGGAATCTGCATCTGGTGCGTTTCTTCCGGCAGTGTATGGGCGGAAGAAATCAAAATATCGGTAACCGCGTACACGTTGAAGGAGTGTTTCCACAACAAAGGCGTAACCGCTTCCGGAGAACTCGTCAGAAACGGCATCGTAGCCGTCTCCCGGGATCTGGAACGAAAAGGTTTGACATTAGGAACCAAAATTCAAATCGGCAATATGGGGACTTTCGTCATCAAAGACCGGATGAATCGCAGAAAAAAGGGAAACATTGACATTTACATGACATCTTACACAGACGCATTAAAATTTGGAAAACGGAAATACGCTCTGGTTCGAAAGCCGAAAGCGTCCGCGCTCCCGGTGAATCTTAAGCAGTATGTCTGGGTTCTGAATTAACGGTGGGTCAACCGCAGCACAAGGCCATCCAGGGGTATGAGCTCCTCACCCCTGGATGGCAAAAACCCCGAACCCCTCGCATCCTTGCCGCGCCTCGCCTGAAATTGATAAATTAAGTAAATTAAGGGGACGGTTCTATTTTTCATTGACTGGCCAATTGGAAACCAATAGAATGTTCTTCAATTACGGTTTTCGGGAGGTTATCCCTATGCGTAAAATCTTTGTCTGTGCCGTCATTGCCGCAAGTCTTGTTTTCGCCACATACCAAATCGCCGGCGCCAGCGACCTTTGCTGCATCGGCAATACCGAAAAGCAGATTCAAGGCGTCTGCGTGGTCAAGAATTTTCAGGAAGGCCGCATTTGCCTGGAAGAGATTCAGGATGCGAAATCCAAATCCTGCTGGGGATTGTCCGGGTGCTATCAGTTGAAGGATCTGGGCAGCGCCAAAGCAGGCGATCACGTCATCGTGACGGGCTGGCGGGAAGGCGACATGAAATGCTACCAGGGACCGAACTGCGGCAAGGTCATCGTCATGAAATGAAGAAAAGCGTTTATATCGGAAAGCTGTTGTCCGGATTATTGTTACTCATCTCGATAACAGGCAATGCTGCCGTTTCCATGGAGTCGGATCGGGCACAGTATAAAGATTATGTCTCTTCCGGAAATTATTTCCAATGCAGGATTCCCGCGAGCTGGGGCGTTTACCACCCTGGCTTTGGTTTATCGGAGGAAGAGAAAAAAGTATATGGCATCACCCTTATCGGACCTCAAAACGACGGTCCGCTTTCTCCGGTCATTTCCATTCATTATTACGCGCCGGGCAATCTTCTGCACAAAACCATTGATGTGTATATCCGGAGGCACGCCGGATCGAATTTGAATTTTGAAACAGAAGGCAAATCCTACGGTAAAGTCAGTGAAGTTGAGATTGCGGGGAGAAAAGCAAAAATATTTGAAAGAATCGATATTCGGCTTGTCGGAGAGCGGGTTCTCAATCCGACCAAAGTACCGGTTTACGATAAATTTGTAACCATCCCCGCCAAAAGCGGCGAGGGATTTTATGCTTTGCGGCTGTCCGTACCCGTTCAGATCAAGGATGAATCTCTGAAGCTTTTTGAAGGAACGGTTAAATCCTTCCTGCCGGAGCATTGAGGCATCCGTCATGTGGCTTTGGATTGTCGTCAACCAAGGGGATGCATCCCCTTGTTCTATGGGACATTCAGTTCATTCGCATTCCGCCGCAGACGTTGATCGCCTGGCACGTGATGTTTTTCGCCAGATCAGAGCACAGAAACAGCGCCATATGGCCGATATCCTCGCCGGACTGAAATCTCCGCAACGGAATGGATCTCCGCAGATTCTCTCTTAACACATCCTGAGATTTGCCGGAGTGTCGGGACATCTGCTGAATCAGCCCCCCGCCCTGTTTTTCCCCCAGCCCCGTCTCAATGAGTCCGGGGCAGATCCCGTTGACATTGATGTTATGCCGTGCGGCCGCCAGGCCGATGCTCTGGGTCAGGCCGAGCAGTCCGAATTTCGACGATGAATAATGAGAAAAAAAGTCGCTGCCCATCCGGGAGGACGCCGAGAGGATATTCACGATTTTGCCTTCTTTGCGCGGAATCATCTGCTGGAGAACCGCCTGGCAGCAGTTGTGCACGCTGATCAGGTTGACTTCCAGGATGCTTCTGAATTCATCATCCGTCGATTCCATGTAGGGCTTGTTATAGGAAATTCCGGCGCAGTTTATGAGATGGTCGATTTTGCCGTCTTCTTTGACTATCCGATCAACCAGCGAGTAAATTTCTTCCTTTTTGGTCACGTCCAATCCGACAGCCAACGCCTGCAAGCCTTTCTCCCTTAGCTGTCCGGCTTTCGCCTTTGCGTCTTCAATTTCCAGATCCGCTACATAAACCTTGGCGGCGGCTTTCGCAAAAACATCCGCGATGCCTCCGCCGATGCCCCCGCCGGCGCCCGTTATCAGCGTTACCCTGCCGGTCATATCTATTCCGATCATTGTCTTTGCCTCCCTGGCTCGTAAGGATTTACGGTTACATCCGTTTCAATGGGCTTAAAACCAGGCCCCGCGATCCAATCTTTCCAACCCTCGAAAGATTTGTATTTCCCTGATGATGCCGGGCAAATCGTCTGTTGAAACTATTGCGTCAGAGTAAAATCGAAACCTCCGATAGGCACCCATGAGGATTCTTCCCAAGAGGGTTTGTCACGCTCCCGAAGCAGGAATTCAATGCGATAGCGCCCCAGTTTCCTGACATCAAAAGTGAAAAGAACGGCGCCCGGATTGTTGCAATATGAACTGATGCGGTATTGCGGATTCTTCCCATTGTTGTCCCCGTCGGGATGCTTGAGGATATACCCGAAAACATATTGCGGCAATTGGTTGGCGTTGAGATAAGTGTTGACGGGCGGACCTTCCAGTATTGCGCCGAACTTGTGTCCTTTGCCCCAGGCATTCAGGGCTTCCCGGACGGAAAAAGTATCCCGGACATCAATCGCTCTAATTTCTCTGTCATAGGTATTCGGGCCTGTGGTAACTTCGTCATAAATCCCAATGCCCCAGCTCTTCAATCTCCATTGTTTGTATTGAAAAGAAGGAACGGGAAAGGGGTTGCCGCTTTTTCCGGACGAAAGTACATCCGATGACCGGGGCTGCTTCTTTCCATCGGTGAAGGCGATGGAATATTCCCTTACGGAAACTTCTCTTTTGGTCTCCTTTTCATAAACCGCCGTTCTGACTTTCCAAATGCCGAATGACGGGGATAACTTGTTTGGACTATAACCGTAAAAGAAAAACGGGAAGGTCAGTTTCTCGCTGGCATACCCTTCTATGTCAAATCCGTAGGATGTATTCCAAACCTCCGAGCCGTCAGGCCGGAAGACCTGTGCCTTAAAGTAATATTGATAAATACTCCCCTTTTGCACACGAAACCAGAATGTTGCTTCCTTGTCTGCGTCACGAACATCCCTATCAAACGCCCACACGCTTTGGTCGGGACTCATGCCGCCATCGATTACAACCGACTGTGCAAAGGCGGTCGGCGTCGTTGCCAACAAACAAAAGAGAAACGATAAAAGGATTGCTGTCTTTTGAAGAATTATTTTCATGTTCAAACCCCCATTTCTTTAACCTGCGCCGGATACTTATACTGAGTTTTTATAAAGTTCATTTTCAAATTATTATCAATTATAATGTTATATCGGAAAAACAAGAAAAGCTTTGCTGCCGCACCGATTTCCAGATCCTGGAATTTGAAACTTTCTGATAACCCTTCAATTTTGAACACTACTTGTTGTGTTATTATTCATGACAACCACTATATATTGATTATTTCCTTGATTTTTTATGATTACATGATATCATCACGCTCAAGTTGAAATAAAGAAGATGATTGTCGCCGGAGAACCGCTGCTGATGGCGAGATAGTTGACGGGTCATCGAAGAGACAAAAAGAAACATTTGTAATTGCGTTACAAGCGCCAGTTGGAGCGGTTACAAAGGTTAACATAATTTGAAACCATCATTGGAAAGGCGGGTCATAAGTGATCCGCCTTTTTTCATTTAGAAAGCTTATTGAGATGCTAACGTCGGAAGGTTAAAGCCAAGGTAAAGAATTTTATTCGGTAAAAATTGAAATTTGCTAATAAATTGGCGGAAGTGCATGGGAATCGAACCCACCTGGGACGGTTCTAGCGCCCCACACTGGATTTGAAGTCCAGGAGGCCCACCAGTGACCTTGGCACTTCCTTCAAGAAAATCCAACGTTCCATTACCTTTAATTTCTTCAGACTGTCAATATCTAAATGACTTCCCCGTCCGTGAAGCCTTTTTTCGCTTGACACGAAACCGCCGCCCTTCTATACATTCCCCAAAATTTTTCAAATTTCTTTTGCGGGCGCTTTGCGGATTTTACCGACGCAGATGCGTGACGGGAAGACGGTATCGCTTCAAAAAAATTCACTGATAGGAGAAACTACATGAGAAAAGCTCTGTACCCAACGATTCTGGTTTTGTTCCTGATGTTGTGTTTGGTGTCCGCCGCCTTTGCCGGTCCGACCATTGATTCCATCCTGAAGAAAAAAGAACTCGTCGTCGGCACGTCCGCCAATCTGCCTCCTCTGTCCTTCAAGGCCAAGGACGGAAGCCTTAAAGGTTTGGATATTGACCTCGGCAAGATGATCGCGTCGGCGATGGATGTAAAACTGCGCGTCGTGGAGCTTCCCTTCAATGAACTGATCCCCGCGCTGGAAAGCGGCAAAATCGATATGATCCTCTCCTGCATGACCATCACGCCGGAGCGGAATCTGCGGGTGGTCTATGTCGGCCCCTATTTCGTGTCGGGGCAGTCCATTTTGACCACCAGGGATGTTGCCATGAACATCAACTCCATGGATGACATCAATAAATCCGATTTCAGCATTGCCGTGCCCGCCGGCACCACGACGGAGAAGATCGCGAAAGCGCTTCTGCCCAAAGCGAAGATGGTGGTTGCCGGTTCGACGGAAGAAACGCTTGATCTGCTCAGAAAAAAGAAGGTCAAAGCGCTGATGGCCGACTACCCTTACACCAGCGTGACCTCCTTCAAGTATCAGGACAAAGGCTTCGTGGCCAATCCTCCCTTCAGCGCGGAACCGATCGGGATTGCGATCCGTCCGGATGATCCGCTCTTGACAAACTTTTTGGAAAATCTGCTGTCCCTGTTGAAGGGGGATGGAATGCTGGATGGTCTCAACAAACGCTGGTTTTCTGATCCGTCCTGGATTTCCGAACTGCCGTAATTTGCAGATAGGAAAAGAATAGAAACGCCGGAATGAGCGCGCCGGGTTCAGAGGAACCGGCGCGCTATTTTTATTGCAGGGGCCTCCCGCATTCCTTGCATTTGCCGTCCGGACCGATCACGCCGATGCAGGCCTCATCGCCGCACAGGACCCTTTTCTCCCAATCCTCGCCGGATGCATCATCTTCGGGCACGGCCGGCTGTTCTTCTTTTGGGGCGGGCGGAGGATTCGTCTTCTGTCCATGGCTCTCGGGAAGTGCGCCCTCATATGGTTTGCCGCATTCCCTGCATTTGCCGTCCGGGCCGATGGTTCCGATGCAGGCCTCGTCGCTGCACAAAACCCGTTTTTCCCAGTCTTCGTCCGCATCAAAAAGAATTTCCGTCATGCCGCTCTCCGGTTTTTGAATTGATAGGGCTTCTTATGCCGGGAGCGGCAAAAAGTCAAATGCCGCGGATCATCAGCCCTTGATGCAGGCGATGGATTTGAGACGAGCCGCTTTTTTCGCGATGCCGGCGTCGTGAACCACTCCAACGACGTCATTTAAGTTTTTATAGGCTTCGGGCATTTCTTCGCTCAGCGTCCCTTTGCTTCCGGCCATCACCAGCACCCCCTGCTCCGCCAGCTCCCGGCTGATGGAACGGCCCCGGCTGGATTTGATCGCCTGCGTCCGGCTCATCACCCGCCCCGCCCCGTGGCAGGCGCTGCCGAAAGTTTCCTGCATGGCTTTTTCCTGACCGACCAGCACATAAGAGCCGGCGCCCATATCGCCCGGAATCAGCACCGGCTGGCCGACGCTCCGATAACGGGCGGGAACCGCATCATGACCCGCCGGATAGGCCCGCGTTGCGCCTTTGCGGTGCACGCAGAGTTTCTTTTCCACTCCCGCAAGGGGGAAGGATTCGATTTTGGCAATGTTATGACAGACATCATATACCAGCCGCATGCCCAGTTCGCGCGGCGCAACTCTCAGGGATTTTTCGAAAACCTCGCGCGTGAGATGCATCAGGATCTGCCGGTTGGCCCAGGCGTAGTTGGCCCCGCAGGCCATGGCCGCCAGATAGTTTTGTCCGCGCGCGGAGGATAAATAGGTGCAGGCGAGCTGACGGTCGGGCAGCGTAATGCCGGTTTCGTGCTGGTGTTTGACCATCAAGGCCAGGTAATCGTCGCAAATCTGATAGCCTAATCCCCGTGAGCCGGTGTGGATCATGACGACAACCTGCCCTTTGCGCAAGCCAAACGCCTGCGCCGCTTTTTCATCAAAGATTTCCTCAACGACTTCAATTTCCAGAAAGTGATTGCCGGAACCCAGTGTGCCCAACTGCTGCTTTCCCCGCTCGAGGGCGCGCGCGGAAACCTGCTCCGGATCCGCCCCGCCGATGCATCCCCCGTCTTCGGTGGTTTCCAGGTCCTGGCCCGATCCAAAACCGGCTTTGATCGCCCATCCCGCACCTTCTTCCAGCACTTTTTTCTGATCTTTGCCGGAAAGCCTGACATAGCCGGTGGAGCCGACGCCTGTTGGAATCCGCCGATATAAGGCCGTGGTCAAATCTTTGACGTTATCTTTGATGTCGTGAAGCGTCAGTTCCGTAGCCAAAAGCCTGCAGCCGCAGTTGATGTCGTAGCCCACGCCGCCCGGCGACACCACACCGTCATCCATATCAAAAGCCGCCACGCCGCCGATGGGAAAACCGTAACCCCAGTGAATATCCGGCATGGCCAGTGAAAAATCAACAATGCCCGGCAGGTGCGCCACATTGGCGACCTGTTTGGCGCTTTCGTCTCTGGTCAGCAGGCCGGATATTTTTTCATTGGCATAGATGATGCCCGGCACTCGCATGGCGCCCGTCCGCGGCAGCAGCCACCGATTGTCGTCGAGTTTTTCCAGCTTGATCTCAGACATCAAAGATCACCCTCGCCTTCCATCCGTTTTTTGTCTTCTCCACGCTCAACCCGTGATACGTGACGGCTTTGATCTCCGTTTTGATCAAATGCCGCTCGGAATGGTACGGCTCAACGACGCATTGCACGACAAGCTTTTTGCTGCCGCACGACAAAATTGAAACGCGATTCAGCACCCGGCCCATGCCATTGAACCAATACAGAAGCTCCCGCAGAAAGTTCACCAGCAAATCCCCGGCATCCGCGCCCTGCACTGTTCTTGTTTTAACCCGTTCCTTTCCGCCGCGTTTGGTCGGGAGGTCAACATCCTGAATCATCACGTCAAACAGGGCAAGGGCGGCGTTGGCGAAAAGCTCCCTTTTCGTCCGACCGTAAATTTCCAGGCCCAGATCGGCGGTATGGTCAAAAAGTTCGTATTTTTTCACGGGGGAATTATAGCGTTGAACGGAAGGATAAACAAGGAAGAATGGAAAGCGGGCAGCGGCGTTGGACCGCTCCCCGCTTTCGGATTTTACGACTCGTCCGCCGGCGGACCTTTTTCTTCCCCGGAGCCATTGGCCTCGTCGCCTCCGTTTCCGTTGACATCGTCATCCTTGTCGTCGCCTTCCGAGGTTGTGCGGGCAACCCCGACGAGCTTTTCTTCCGGTTCCAGGTCGATCAGTTTGACGCCCTGGGTGATGCGATGATTGACTGGAACTTCCTGAACCTTCAGCCGGATGACCTTGCCGGCGTTGCTGATCAGCATGATGTTTTCTTCGCCCTGCACCTGCAAAACACCGGAAACATTGCCGATTTTTGCTACCGTTTTCAGGTTGATCGTTCCTTTGCCGCCTCTGGACTGCACGCGGTATTCTTCTATCGGCGTGCATTTTCCAAAGCCGTTTTCCGACACGGTCAGCATGAACGTTCCCTGGGCGGGAATATCCACGCCGATAACGTCGTCGCCTTCATCCAGGTTGATGCCGCGGACGCCGCGCGCCGTCCGTCCCATATCGCGAACGTCATCTTCCTTGAAACGAATCGCCATGCCCAGCCTGGTAGCCAGAAAAATGTCCTGATCGCCGTTGGTCAACTGCACATCCACCAGTTCGTCGTCATCATCAATGGATATGGCGATGATGCCCCCGGCGCGCGGATTGGAGTAGGCGGCCAGATCTGTTTTTTTGATAATGCCTTTTCTGGTCACCATGACGATAAATTTATCCGAGACAAATTCCTTCACCGGCAAGGTTGCGCTGACTTTTTCGCCGGGTGCCAGATTCACCAGATTAACCATCGCCTTGCCTTTGGCGGCGCGCCCCGCTTGCGGAATCTGGTAAACTTTTAACCAATACACCTTTCCCATGTTGGTGAAGACCAGGAGGTAATGATGGGTGGAGGCGATGAATATTTTTTCCACAAAATCTTCTTCTTTGGTGCCCATGCCGACCTTGCCCCGCCCGCCGCGGTGCTGGCTCTTGTAGAGGCTGACGGCGTTGCGCTTGATGTAGCCGGTATGCGAGATGGTGACCACCATGTCTTCTTCGACGATCATGTCTTCAATGTCGATGTCTTCCGTGCTGGCCACGATTTCCGTGCGCCGCTCGTCGGCGTATTTTTCCCGAATCTCCTGAAGCTCTTCGATGATCACTTTCAGGACTTTTTGCGGATCAGCCAGAATGCCGGCCAGTTTGGCGATCAGCGCCGTAACGTCCGCGTATTCCGCGTCGATCTTGTCGCGTTCCAGTCCGGTCAGGCGCTGCAGGCGCATTTCCAGAATGGCCTTGGCCTGAATCTCGGACAGATGAAACGTCGCGCACAATGCCGCGGCTGCATCGTTGGGGCTTTTGGCCGCCTTGATCACCTTGATGATTTCGTCAATGTTGTTGAGTGCAATGATGTAGCCTTCCAAAATGTGCGCACGCTCCCGGGCGCGCGCCAGATCGAACTGCGTGCGGCGGGTCACCACTTCCTGGCGGAAGGCGATGAATTTCTCCAGCACCGCTTTAAGGGTAAAAACCTGCGGCCGTCCTTCGGAAATCGCCAGCATGATGATGCCGAAGGAGACTTCCATTTGAGTGAATTTGTAGAGCTGGTTGAGAATGATCGCGGAGCTCTCGTCGCGCTTGAGTTCAACGACCACGCGGATGCCCTCACGGTCCGATTCGTCGCGCAGATCGGAGATGCCGGAGATTTTCTTGTCGCGCACCAGATCGGAAATTTTTTCAATCAGCGTCGCCTTGTTGACCTGGTAGGGCAATTCGGTGATGACGATGGTTTCCCGGTCGTTGCGGGCGTTCTTTTCGATGAGCGCGCGAGCGCGAATGCGGATAATGCCTCGCCCGGTTTTATAGGCGGAAAGAATCCCTTCCCGTCCGTTGATGAAGCCGGCCGTGGGAAAATCCGGGCCGGGAATGTATTTCATCAGCTCTTCCACGATCATTTTGGGATTCTGGATCAGGGCGATCGTCCCGTTGATGATTTCCTTCAGGTTGTGGGGCGGAATATTGGTGGCCATGCCGACGGCGATGCCCGACGTTCCGTTGAGCAAGAGCAGGGGCAGGCGCGTTGCCAGAATCGACGGCTCGGTGAGCGATTCGTCGTAGTTCGGCACAAAGTCGACCGTGTCTTTTTCCAGATCGGCCAGCGCTTCATCCGAGATGCGCGCCAGGCGGCTTTCCGTGTAGCGCATGGCCGCTGGCGGGTCGCCGTCAATCGATCCGAAGTTGCCCTGTCCGTCCACGAGCGTGTAGCGCATGGAGAAGTCCTGCGCCATGCGCACCAGCGTGTCGTAAATGGCCGCGTCGCCGTGGGGGTGATATTTGCCCATGATGTCGCCGACGATGCGGGCGGATTTTTTATAGGGCTTGTTGTAGCGGTTGCCCATTTCCGACATTGCAAACAGGATGCGGCGATGCACCGGTTTGAGTCCGTCGCGCACGTCGGGAATCGCGCGGCCGATGATGACGCTCATGGAGTAATCCAGGTAGGATTTCTTCATTTCGTCTTCTATGTTCACCAGGGTTTGCCGGTGGTGAATGTCTCGTTCCATTTTATTTCTTCCTTCTTAAATATCCAGATTGGATACGTACATGGCGTTTTGGTAAATGAATTCGCGCCTCGGCTCCACTTCGTCGCCCATCAGCGTTATAAAGATTTCGTCGGCGACCACCGCGTCTTCGACGCCGACCTGCAGAAGGGTGCGTTTTTCGGGATTCATGGTGGTTTCCCAGAGCTGTTCGGGGTTCATTTCGCCCAAGCCCTTGTATCGCTGGATGGTCAGCCCTTTCTTGCCCAGGTTGATGATGTGGTCCACCAGGTCCTTGGCGGTCGGGAGAATGACCGGCGCGGCGCCGTCTTCCTGGCGGTCGCTGTAGGGCGGCTCTCCCAGCACGGAAACCTGCCCCATCAAATTGCGGATTTCACCAAACTGCGGCGTTCGGAAAGTTTCCCGGTCAATGCAGGTGGTGTGGATCGTTCCGTTGGTTTTGATGTCGAAAATCATCTTGTAGCCGCCGTGATCGGGATCTTCGTCGATCCGGTAATCGGCCACGACACTGCTGCCCAGGGCGACCACCGTTCTGCCGGCGATTTTCAGAAGCTCGCCTTCGTTTTGAAACGTCTCATCGGTCAACGTGGGGTCCCCCGCCGCAATCCGAACCACATTCCGGTCGCGATGCTCTTTTTCAAAACGGTCCAGCAGGTCTTTGATGCGCGTGATTTTTTTGATGACGGTCAGCAGTTTGCTTCCTGAAACGGGAAAGGGGCTTCCGTCTTCCATAAACAGATTCACCTTGTTCACGCCGTTTTCCAGAATGTAATTTTTCATTTGTTCTTCGTTCTGGATGTAGAATTCCTTCTTTTTGTCCACCACCTTGTACAGCGGCGGCTGGGCGATGAACAAATACCCCCTCTCGATCAGCTCTCGCATCTGACGGAAGAAAAAAGTCAGCAGCAGGGTGCGGATGTGGGATCCGTCGACGTCGGCATCCGTCATGATAATGACTTTGTGATACCGAAGCTTGCTGACGTCGTAATCGTCGGTGCCGATGCCCGTTCCCAGGGCCGTCACAATCACCTTGATTTCCTCGTTCTGCAGCATCTTGTCAAAGCGCGCTTTTTCCACATTGAGCACTTTCCCGCGCAGCGGCAGAATCGCCTGGTTTTTCCGGTCGCGCCCCTGCTTGGCCGACCCGCCGGCCGAATCTCCTTCCACTAAATAAATTTCACTGAGAGCTGGATCTTTTTCCTGGCAATCGGCCAGTTTTCCGGGCAGCGCGCCGACTTCCAGCGCGCTTTTGCGGCGCGTCAGTTCCCTGGCCCTTCGGGCCGCTTCACGAGCGCGGGCGGCTTCCATGCATTTGTTGAGAATCTGCCGGGCGACGGACGGGTTTTCCTCCAGGTAGGACCCGATTTTCTCGTAAACGATTCCTTCCACCAGGCCGCGGACGTCGGAATTTCCCAGCTTTGTCTTGGTCTGTCCTTCAAACTGCGGATTTCTCACCTTCACGCTGATGACGCAGGCCAGCCCTTCGCGCAGGTCTTCACCGCGAAGCGATTCCTTTCCGTCCTTGATGATCTTGTTGGCGGAGGCGTAATTATTGAACACTCGGGTCAGCGCCGCGCGGAAGCCGACCATGTGCATGCCGCCCTCCACGGTATTGATGCTGTTGGCGAATGAAAAGATGTTTTCCAGATAACTGTCGTTATACTGCAGAGCGACTTCCACCGAACAGTCTTCCCGGGCGCCGGTCACGTAAATCGGCTCCTTGTGGAGCACTTTCCGGTTGCGGTTGATATATTCCACAAAGGAAACAATGCCGCCTTTATAAATAAACTCTGTCTTCTTGTCGGCCCGTTCATCGATCAGTGCGATTTTGACGCCGGAGTTGAGAAAAGCCAGTTCCCGAAGGCGGTTGGCAATTACATCAAAGCTGAATTCCGTCTCTTCAAAAATTTCATCGTCCGGCAGAAAGGCGACGGTGGTGCCGCGTCCCCTGCTTTTGCCGACCGCATGCAGCGGGCCGTCCGGAACACCCCGTTGATAGGTCTGGCGATACACAATGCCTTCGCGCCGCACTTCCAGTTCGCAGGTGCGGGAAAGCGCGTTGACCACCGACACGCCGACGCCGTGCAGACCGCCGGAGACTTTATAAGTTTCGTTGTTGAATTTACCTCCGGCGTGCAGTTTGGTCATTGCGACTTCCGCCGCCGAAACTCCCTCGGTTTTGTGAATATCCACCGGGATGCCCCTGCCGTTGTCTTCCACGACGATGCTGTTGTCCACCCGGATTTTAACGGTAATGGAATCACAGAACCCCGCCGACGCCTCGTCAATGCTGTTGTCGACGACTTCATACACCAGGTGATGAAGGCCTTCTTTGCTGGTGGAACCGATATACATGGCCGGACGCTTGCGAACCGCTTCCAGACCTTCTAAAACTTTAATGCTGTCGGCATCATATGTTTCTACCATAACCGCCTTTGTACTCCTTCAACTTCTTTGAAATTCCATCCAAACCAATTTTAGATTTTCAAGGGCATGACAATGCATAAATAATTGTCGCCCTCGGCCGGTTTGATCAGGGTCGGCTTCAGGCCGACGCCCACTTCCATCACCACGCGATCGATGGAAATGGCGGAAACGGCATCAATGACGTAGTTGACGTTAAACCCGACTTCCATTTCTTCACCGGAATACGTGATGTCTATTTCTTCCGTGGCTTCCCCGACGTCCAGATTGGTGGAATTCAGCGTCATTTTGTCCGGCGCAATCGAAATAATCACACCGCTGTATCGTTCGGAAGACACCACGTTCATTCTTCTGAGCGCGTGCAGGAACAATTCCTTGTCCAGCGTCACGCTTACGCCTTTTTCCGCCGGAATTACCCGCTTGTAATCGGGATAGTCCGCATCCACCAGGTTGACTTTCAAAATAGTGTTTTCCGTTTTGACCACAAACATATTCTTGTGAATGCCGACGCTGACGTTTTCATGAACATCCGTCAGTTTTTTCACTTCCATGAGCCCTTTGCGGGGAATGATGATTCCCTTGGCCATCTCCGGACACGGATCGGCCGTCTGGGCGCGGGCCACCGCCAGCCGGTGCCCGTCCGTTGCCACCATGCGCCAGATATGATTCTTTCCATCGGAGGAAGTTTCCAGCAGAACCCCGTTTAAATTCTTCCGGCTCTCGTCAAACGCCATCGCAAAGGATGTTTTGCTGATCAATTCCTTCAAAACCGATCCCGGAATGTTGAAAAACTCCACCTGTTGGCTGTCCGCGACGCTTGGAAAATCATCCGCGGGGAGCCCCGGTATTTTGTAGGTGGCCCGCTGGCACGTGACTTTCACGATATTGTTGGCGCTCTTGGTGAAATGGACGGTGTCTCCCTGAATTTCGCGAACCATTTCAAAAAGCTTTTTCGCCGACAGGGTAATCTCACCGTTTTCCGCGATGTCCGCCTCATAATCGGAGATGAGGCTGATCTCCCGGTCCGTGGCGATGATTTTAATCTTGCTGGCTTCCGCCTTTAAGAGAACATTATTTAAAATGGGTGTTGTTGTCTTTTTTTCGACAATACCTAACGTTTTCTGAATCCCGTCCAGAAAAATATTTCTGTTCACTTTAAATTCCATCGCCGCCTCCCATTAATACTTTTATTTTTTTCTTACCTATACATAACCAGTATTAGTAATAACGCCTGTTGATATGTGGATGACTGTTGTTTCTGCCCTGATTTCAATCCCTTCAGGCCGCGGCGCCTGTGGAAGAGGCGTGCAGACCCTGGTTACGTTTTGTGGATGACACTGTCCTCGATGTCCTGAATCATTTTTTTAAAGGAGGCATCCGATTCAATATTTTTTAAAATTTTATTATTGGCGTAAATCACGGTGGAATGATCGCGCCCTCCGATTTTCTGTCCGATGTCGGGAAAGGAGAAGTTGGTCAGCTTCCGGGCAAGGTACATTGAAATCTGCCGCGCGAGAACCAGATTCTTATTCTTGTTGTGCGCCTTCATGTCCGAGATCTTTACATTCATCTTTCCGGCGACAACCTTCAAAATCTCCTCGATGCTCACATCCTCTTTATTGTTGTGCTTGACGAGTGTTTTCAGGACTTCCTTGACCAGGTCCAGATCAATTTCCCGGTTGGTCAGTGAAGAATAGGCTGAAATCCGGATTAAAAATCCCTCCAGCTCACGGATATTGGACTCCACGTGCGATGCGATGTAATGCGTCACGGACGGGGAAAGCTCCATCTTGCCTTCATGCATTTTCTTTTCGATGATCGCAACTTTTGTTTCGATTTCGGGAGGCTGAATGTCCGCGATCAGCCCCCACTCAAAGCGCGACCGCAGACGGCCTTCCAGGTTTGGAATATCCTTGGGAAACTTATCGGAGGTCACGACGATCTGCTTGCCGGAATCGTGAAGAGTGTTAAAGGTATGAAAAAACTCTTCCTGCGTCCTGTCCTTTCCGGCGAGAAACTGAATGTCGTCGATCAGCAGACAGCCGATATTGCGGTATTTTTCGCGGAATTTCTGCATTCGGTCATAGCGGATGGAATTGATCATTTCGTTCATAAAGGATTCCGCCGAAACGTACATGACATTCAGGTCCGGATGCGCGTTGATCGTCATCAAGCCGATGGCGTTGAGCAGGTGTGTTTTTCCCAGCCCTGAACCCCCGTAGATAAAAAGAGGATTATAATTTTTGGCCGGCTGTTTGCCGACGGCAATGGAAGCGGCATGCGCAAACTGGTTGGAGGGGCCGACGACAAACCGGTCGAACGTGTAGTTGCTGTTGAGGAAAGAAAAGTATTTGCTCCGCTGCGGCGAAGGCGGCGGCTGGTTTTTTCCCTGTTCGAAAGGAAGGGCGGCGACTTCCGGCTTTTTTTCCTTGTCCTTGCTCAGCCTGAAATCGATGTCCACGCTGATGCCGATCACGCTGTGCAGCGTGTTTTTGATCATGGACAGATAGTTGTCCA
>ERZ724515.199-NODE-199-length-21063-cov-9.277466_pt1 | contig 21063 bp, 30 predicted proteins | sample MGYA00376048_ERZ724515 | MGnify/ENA primary metagenome ERZ724515 (study PRJEB28724, sample SAMN07190885) | wastewater metagenome | isolation source: influent of sewage treatment plant in Hong Hong | place: Hong Kong | collected 2016-03-17 ... | reverse complement strand
TTTGTATTTGATGGAATAAACAAGCACTTTTACCTTTTACACAAGATTTTTTTTGCACCAAGGGAACAATTTCATAAATACTATCAAGCATATCTTTTGCACCCGTTGAGTATGGTCCAAAGTATTTGATATTTTTACCTTTATGGATTTTTCTAGTGATTTCAAGTCTTGGGAAATCTTCACCATAATCAATAACAATATATGGATAGGTTTTGTCATCACGAAGTAAGATATTGTATTTTGGTTTTAGTTGTTTGATTAAAGAGTTTTCCAAAATCAAAGCATCATGTTCATTTGGAACAACTATCCATTCACAAGATTCAACTTCACTAATCATTTTATAAATTCGTGGGCTTAGTTTATCAGCAGGAAGAAGTTTTGGAGTAAATTTGAAGTATGATTTAACTCTATTTTTTAGAACTTTTGCTTTTCCAACATAAAGAAGATGTCCATTTTTATCAAAGTATTGATAAACACCAGCATCGTTGGGAAGTTGTTTTAGTTTTTCTTGTAGATTCATTTTGGGATTGTAGCTAAAGTATGCTTTTTAAAACCATTGACAATTAGCCTCAAACCAAAGTTTACAAAAATTATCATAAATGATTTTATAGTGTTTTAGTTTTATTTTATGGAAACCTTTTTTTGTTTTAAAATAACTATCTAAAACTATTTTTTCCTCATTTTTATTTAGTTTAAACTCCACACATAAAGATGCTAAATCAAAAAATCTATCATTCACTCCTGCATACTCCCAATCTATGATTTTTAAACTGTTCTTGGAAAAGATTATGTTCTTTGGATTTAAGTCATGATGAGTTAGCACAGCTTCATATTTATATTTTTTTATGATTTTTATGATTTTGAAACACTCATTTATTAGTTTTTTACTTTTTTGAGTGATTAGAGTTTTTGAATAACTTCTTAAATCTTGTTTTAAATCGTAAGCTTTTCCTTTTGTTTTAAAGTTATGAAATTTTCTTATTTTTGAAACTAGATTTTTTAGTTCAATTTTTGAAAGTTTAGTTTTATGAATACCTTTTTTATACTCATAAATCATAAACTCTTCATTTAGAAAAATAGGTTTTAAAGCAATATTTATTTTATAAGCTTTTTTTTGAATTTCATACTCAAACTTGCGGCTTATATTTACACTATCATTTGATTTAAAAACTCTTATCACATACGATTTTGAAGTAGTTTTTAGAAGATAACTTATATTATTAAAGCCTTGATTTTTTAGTAAAGCAAGGCTTAATAACTCTTCATTAAATATGTTATATGTTTTAAGCGATTCTATATTCAAGATTCTCGTACTCTTTTTTCCAGTTGTTGTATGCAATAAAAGCTAATACAGTATAAAAAGCAAATAAAACAGCAGTTAAATAAAAACCTTTATTTATGTAGATATATATTGAAACACTATCAATTACAATCCAATAAAGCCAGTTTTCTAATACTTTTTTTGTAAGTGTATAAGTCGTAAACACAGCAAATACAGTAGTAAATGTATCTAAATATGCAAAATCAGCCCTTGTATAATTTGCCATTATGTAGCCTAAAATCAAAGAAACTATTATAAGAGTTCCAATAATTTTTAGGTTTTTAGCCAAACCATAGGTAGTTATTTCTAACTCTTCATTTTTGTTTATTCCATTTCCATATTTCCATGAGTACCAACCATAAATAGCCATTACTAAATAAAATAGATTTAAAGCACTATCCATCAAAAGTGAAGCATCAAAAAATAAAACAGTATAAATTAGTGTACTAACAAAAGCAGCAACCCAACACCAAAGACTTTGTTTGATTGCTAAAAGAAGATAAGTAACAGATAATAAAACAGCTACCATTTCCCAAGAAGTCATATATGATATGGCTTCTTGAATATTGTTTATAAAATTTTCTATTGTTTGTCCTTATTTTAAAAGTTTGATAATCTCTTTTTCTATTGATTCAGGAGTTGAGGTAGGTGCAAATCTATCCACAATATTTCCCTCTTTATCAACTAAAAACTTTGTAAAGTTCCATTTGATATTTTCAGTTCCTAAAATTCCTTTTTGATTTGATTTTAGAAATTTGTAAAGTGGAGCTTCATTTTCACCATTTACATCAATTTTTGCAAACATATCAAATTTTACATCATAAGTTAGACTACAAAACTCTTTGATTTTTTCATTTGATTCAGGTTCTTGATTTGCAAATTGATTTGAAGGAAATCCTAAAACCATAAAATCTTCATTTTTGTATTTTTCAAAAAGTTTTTCCAAACCTTCATATTGACTTGTGAATCCGCACTTACTAGCTACATTTACGATTAAAAGGACTTTACCTTTATATTTTGACATCGAGATTTCTTGTGCATCTATTGTTTTTACATTGAAATCATAAATACTCATTTGGTTTTCCTTTGCATTTATAAAACTAAAAATTAGTGATAAAACTAATATGATTTTGTAAAACATATTATTCCTTTGTTTGCTTTAATTTTAAATAAGATTAATTTTATCTTGTTTTATTGTTTGTTTGTATTAGATAAATAAACTGTTTAAATAATAGTTAGCTTTCAGCCAGTTTTTTTAAATAATTTTTTCTAAAAAATCTAAAATAATCTTTTTATGGTCAAAAACCAATTTATCAAGTGGAATTTCATCTAATTTATAAACATAAACCTCTTTTGCATCATCAGCAGCTTTGGGCGTTCCATAAGCTTTACAAATATAAACAATAGAAGCTGTATGAAATCTTTCATCTCTTGATGGGTCTGAATAGACTCCAAGAAGTGACTCTATTGTAATATCAAGCGAAGTCTCTTCTTTCATCTCTCGTACAACTGCATTTTCAACAGTTTCTCCAATATCAACAAATCCCCCAGGAATTGCAACTCCAAGAGGTCTGTTTAATCGCTCGATTAAAACAATTCCTTGAAAAATTTCATTTTCATCATATAGTTTTATTATGCCATCTACTGCTAGAAATGGTGTTTTTATCATTTGTTTGCCTTTTTGAATTTTTCTAAAATTTTTTGAACATTAACTTGTCAAATTTTATCATAATCACTTTTTAAAACTGAAATATCTTTTTTTCTAAAGATATAGCAAATAGAAAAGTTGGAGATTTAAGTGGAGGTCAACAACAGCAGTTAGCAATCGGAAGAGCTTTGTGTATCGACCCAAATTTTCTAATATTAGATGAACCAAGTGAAGGAATCCAACCAAATATCGTAGCTCAAATAGGACAAGTTATTGATTATCTTACAAAAGAAGAACAAATCACAGTATTGCTAGTAGAGCAAAAATTACCATTTGCAAGAAGACATGGGGATGATTTTTATGTAATAGATAGGGGAAGTGTTGTATCAAATGGGTGAGATAGGGCAACTTAGTGATGAGATTATTAGGAAGTATATGTCGGTGTAATTTTTAGTTTTTTAGGATAAATTATTTGTTAATTATCAGGCTATCTTGCATATAATGTATGTTAAATAAATAGTAATAAGTAATAAAAAGAGGAAATATGAATCATATAATGGATGCTTTACCTAAATTCAAACAAATAATAGACAAATTAGAAAGCATTAAATTGGCTGTAGTTGAAAAAAGTGAAATTGAATATACAAGTCAAGATGCTAGAATACTAGCTTTAGACTCCCTTCAAATATCAATATCAGCAGTAGTAATGTGGATTAGTGCAAATAATTCTTTAGCCAACAATTTTACTAAAGATGAAATCTTTGATAAGGATAATTTTTTGATTTCTGTTGGTAGTGGTACAGATATAAAACAAACTGAGGAAATAATGTTCAATCATTTAAAATTTGGATTTATGACTCTTACACATTTTAAAATTGATAATTTATTTCAAAATATTTTAAAGCACTTAAATACTTTACTAAATAATAAAGGTTATTATAACTTAACAGATGAAATTCTCAAACAATGTTCACTTCAAAAAAAGGGTACTGAAAAAGATATATTAACTGCCTTTGCTAATCTTAGGAATTCATTACATTGTAATGGCATTCATAAAAACGACAATTTAAGTATTACAATTGATGGAACAAAATTTGATTTTATCAAAAGAAAAAGAGTTGAGTGTGCCTCATGGGAAGATATTATTTTGCTTTTTAGCTCAAATGTAGATATTTTAGGAAAAATTCTTTTATCTCAAAAAGTAATAAATATTAAAACTGAAATTGAAGATGATTTTGCATCAGGAAAATAAAGAGAAAAAATGAAAAATGTGACAGACAGCATTTTTATAGTAATAGTTTCCTTTTTTCTAAAATTCACATTTAAGATATGCTACAATCGACAAAACAATAAAGGATTTTTATATGACTATGAAAATTGATATAAAAGAGCAATATTTAGATAAATTTGAAGATTTTATAAACTCATTGCCAAAAGATGCTGTTATAGTGAAAAAATCACTTGATGATGAAATAAACCAAAGAGTTGATGAATACAAAAATGGTACTATGAAAACAGTTCCTTTTGGTACTGGACTTGATAAAATTAGAAAAAAACTAGAGTCTAAAATTTGATACTAGAACAATCTTCACGATTTGAAGAAGAGTTTGAAATAATCATTGATTTTATAGCTCTTGATAGTGTAAATCGTGCTTTAGAATTTTATGATGAAATCATTCTTAAAATAAAAAATATCCCTCATTCTCCTTACTCATATAGAAAAAGAAATAATTCAGAAAATTCAACAACAAGAGAACTTATTTTTAAAGGTTATACAATTCCTTTTGAAATAGATGAAAAAAACAATAAAATAATCATTCTTGGAATATTTAATCAAAATCTTTGGAATTAATTTAAAAAAATAAAAAAACAGATAGCTTTCTTAGCATAAATTACTCTTTAATTATCTCATCAATAAATTCATCCAAAATAGATTCATTGATTGACTCAATTTCCGATTTATCATAAATAGTTAATAAATAAACTGTTTCATTTATTTTTAGATAATAATAGATTCGATAACCTGCACTTTTACTTTTGTTTTTATTGCTATTTGCAAGTCTGGTTTTAAAAAGATTGTTTTTTATAGTTGTTGATTGAGAATGAAGAGTATCAAAATCTGTTATAAATTTTGATATATCTTCTTTGATAAATGAATATTTTTTTGCTAATTTTTTAAATTGTTTCTCAAATAAAGAAACAGTTTCAAATTTCATCAAGCAAATCTTGAAGTGATTTTGTTTTTCTTTTTGCCACATCATTTAATGAAATAGCTAATTCGTTTGCAATTTTATGTTCTTTTTTATAAATAGCTTTTTTTATTTTTTTTTTTAGTTCACTTTGAATATCAATACCACTTTTTAATATATCCTGATAAACATTATCTTCAACATTTAATTGAATAGTTTTCATAAAAATTCCTTTTTATAATTGGTTTTTGATTATACCAAAATTTACAAATAATGAATTTGAAAATTTGCGGTCAAAAAATTTGACCGCAAATTTTTCTAAAACTACAACAAATCCAAAAGTTTTTACAGAATAAGGTATTTATATGTTTGATCGATTTGAAATAGAAAATCTAAAGATATTGGATTATTTAAAAAAATAAGATTGTTGCCTTAGTGTTGTTTTTCTTTTAATAACCAAAAAACAAGAGTCAAATTCTATATATAATTTATACAGCTGAAGAAAAAGTAATCTATATTTTTTTGATAAAATATTTATAGATTAAGGCATGATTTTTAGGAGAAAAATGAGTATCAAATTTGCTTTTAAAGATGAGGTTTTTTCTTTAGAAAAGCTACAACTTCCATCAAGACATTATCTTTTCAACGATAATGAGAACTATATAAAACTTTTAAATATTGGAGAGGGAATTTTTCCAAAGGATAAAATAAAAATATTTTCGCATCTTGATAACTCAAATCTAATACTCACAACAGAATCAGCTACAAAAATCTATCCATCAAAAAAAGAGTATGGAATCCAAAAAATAGATATTTCTTTGGAGAATAACTCAAATTTAGAGTTTATAAATGATGAGTTGATTTTATTTAAAGATTCAAAATATATTCAATTTTTTAATCTAAAAAGCGATGAAAATTCAACTTTCTTTTACACGGATATTTTAAGTCGTGGAAGAAGTTTTGAAAACTTTGATTTTTCAAAAATGATGATTAAAAATAGATTTTATTGTGATGAAAAATTAGAATATATGGAAAATTTTGATATTTCTGGCGATGAATTAAAAGATTATATTATTAGAAAAAGTAGTGTTAATTTCATTTTTGCTAAGTTTTATATAAAAACAAAAAACAATGAAGAGTTTGTAAATACGATTTATAAATCAGGTTTTGACTCTTTTTCTTTTTCTAAAAATAAAAAAATCATTATTGGTGTGATTAGCTCAAATAATATGGGTGATTTAAAATCAAAAATTATGAATGTTTGGAAAATCTATAGAAATAGTATGGATAAAAAAGAGTTTATTTTAGGAAAACAATAGTGTTTAAAAACAATATTTTTTCAAACGGCTTCACTTTGGGTACCCAAAAATCAAAGATTTTTACCCTAAAGTTGCAGATGTTTTCTGAAATATATTTTTAAAACTTAAATAAAAGGAGAAAAGAAGTGTTTTTTACAAATCGTGAGCAAGAAAAACTACTTATTTATATGGCTTCAAAGTTAGCATATGAACGAAAAGAAAGAGGTTTAAAACTAAACTATCCTGAAGCAGTTGCAATCATAAGTTCATATATTATTGAAGGTGCAAGAGATGGAAAAAGTGTAGCACAACTTATGGTAGATGCTACAAAAATCCTAAAAGAAGACGATGTGATGGATGGAGTTGCATCTATGATGTATATGGTTCAAGTTGAAGCTACATTTGATGATGGAACAAAGCTTGTAACTGTTCACAATCCAATTACATACAGTAAAAAAGATGAGATTCCAGGGGAGTATTTAATAGATGAGGGTGAAATTGAGCTAAATAAAAGTAGTGACATTACATCTATTGAAGTTATAAACAAAGGGGATAGACCTATACAAATAGGTTCACACTATCACTTTTTTGAAGTAAATAGTGCTTTGGATTTTGAAAGAAGCCAAGCCTATGGTAAAAGAGTTGATATACCTGCTGGAACTTCTGTGAGATTTGAGCCAGGTTCAAGTAAAAAAGTAAACTTGATACCTTATAGTGGTAAAAGATATATGAGTGGGTTTAATGGTTTGGTTGAAGGCTTTTTAGATGATGAGGCTACAAAAGAAAAAGCTATGCAAAATTTAGCAAAGTTTTTAGGAGAATAAGATGAAAATTTCAAAAGAAAAATATGCTTCTATGTATGGACCAACTGTTAATGATAGATTTAGACTAGCTGATACTTCACTTATTGCTAAAATAGAAAAAGATTATACTATTTATGGAGAAGAGAGTAAGTTTGGTGGTGGAAAAACCATAAGAGATGGTATGGCACAAAGTCCAACGGCGGTTGATGTGGCTGATTTGATTATTACAAATGCAATAATTATCGATTATACAGGTATATATAAAGCTGATATTGGTATAAAAGATGGAAAAATATCTGCTATTGGAAAATCAGGAAATCCAAATCTATGTGATGGAATAACTGCTGGTCTTGAAATAGGAGCAAATACAGAAATTCTTTCAGCTGAGGGTAAAATCATAACAGCAGGTGGAATAGATACACATATACACTTCATAAGCCCAGGGCAAATAGATGAAGCCTTAGCAAGTGGAGTTACTACCATGATTGGAGGAGGAACTGGACCAAACACAGGTACAAATGCTACAACATGTACACCTGGAAAGTGGAATATCTCTAAGATGATTCAAAGTGTGGATGATTTGCCTTTGAATTTTGGATTTATGGGAAAAGGAAATAGTTCATCAAAAGAGGCTTTAGAAGAGCAGATAATTGCTGGTGCTATGGGATTAAAACTACATGAAGATTGGGGAAGTACACCAAATGCAATAGATACTTGTTTAAGTGTTGCAGATAAGTATGATGTACAAGTGGCAATTCACACAGATACACTAAATGAATCAGGATTTGTACAAACTACTTTAGGTGCATTTAAAAATAGAACTATTCATACATTTCATAGTGAGGGAGCAGGAGGTGGACATGCACCTGATATTATGATAGTTGCAGGAAAAGAAAATGTTTTACCATCAAGTACAAACCCAACACTACCATATACAAAAAACACTATTGAAGAGCATCTTGATATGCTTATGGTTTGTCATCATTTAAGCCCTAAAATTCCAGAAGATGTGAGTTTTGCTGAAAGTAGGATTAGAGGAAAAACTATTGCTGCTGAAGATGTATTACACGATATAGGAGCTATATCTATTACAAGCTCTGACTCACAAGCTATGGGAAGAGTAGGAGAAGTAATCATAAGAACTTGGCAAGTTGCAGACTCTATGAAAAAGCAAAGGGGAGCACTTGAAGAAGATGATGAAAGAAGCGATAACGCAAGAATCAAAAGATATATTGCAAAATATACTATAAATCCAGCCATTGCAAGTGGAATTGATGAAGTTGTAGGAAGTGTAGAAGTTGGAAAAATGGCTGATTTAGTTTTATGGAATAGGGCATTTTTTGGTGTAAAACCTGAAATCATCATAAAAGGTGGATTTGCTGTACTTGCTATGATGGGGGATAGTAACGCATCTATACCAACTCCAGAACCTACTATGTATCGACCAATGTTTGGAAGTTTAGGAAAAGCTAGTGCAAAAACAAGTGCTATTTTTACTTCAAAAGTGGCAAGTGAAACTTTAGCTTCAAATCTTGGTATAAACAAAGAAGTAATAGCTGTAAAAAACACTAGAAATATTGGTAAAAAAGATATGAAACTAAATGACTTCATAGGAGATATACAAATAGATAGTGAAACTTATGATGTAAAAATTAATGGAAAACTAATAGAGTCAAACTATGTAAATAGCGTTCCTATGGCTAAAAAATATTTTATGTTTTAAGATTATTGTTGTTATAATTGACATAAGTTTGACAATAAGGAGATTTTATGACAGCTGTATATGGTTCTAGGGATATTATAAGAAATCCAGCTCTTCTTAGAATAGAAGAAAATAGTAGTTTTATAGTTGAAGATAAAAAAGCCCATAAGACTTTGGGCGTTTATCTTGGTACTAAATTGGCAGAAGAATTTTTTAATTATACAAAGAAGCAAGAGTTACTAAAATCTGCTCAAAAAATCAAAAATAGTGCAAATGAAGAGTTTCTTAAACTTGAAGGGACACTAAATGATGGAATATAAAAGAGGAGATATAGTCTTAGTAAATTTCAATCCTCAAAAAAAATCTGAAGAAATATCAAAAATTAGACCAGCTATTATAGTTTCAGATACGCAACTTAATGAAATTTTAGATTTAGTAAGTGTGGTTGCACTTACTACAAATTTAATAGATGATGCAGAACCATTAAGAGTTCGAATAGTCAAAAAAGAAAATCTAAAAGAAGATAGTGATGCGATGATAGAGCAACTAAGAAGTGTATCAAAAAGTAGAATTGGTGAGAAAATAGCTTCGTTGGATAGTGATGAATTAGAAAAAATAGAGTATGGAATCAAAGCTATGTTAGGGCTTTAATAAATTTATAGATTAAATAAAGGAAAAAACCTTGCAATTTAGCGTAATAAAAAAAGTAATAGAGATAAAAAGAGATATTGAATCAAATGATGAGGTAGCATTATCATGGTTTGATATGCAAAAGCCAAATCTAACAGCTGTTAGTAAGAAAAATATAAACATTGTTGTAAAAGTAAAGTTCTCACACTTGCATGAAGATGATATTTTGGTTTGTGAAGATGGATATGCTATCAAAGTTTTAAAAGATATGGATGATATATTTGTCCTAGAATTTAAAGATGCTTTGAGCTTTGCAAAAACAGCTTATGAGATAGGAAATAGACATCAACCTTTGATGATAGAAGAGTTTAAAATCATAGTTTTAGATGATATTTCTATAGCAGATATTATCAAAGATTGCCATGCAAATGAGAATATAAAGTGTGAAAAAACAAAAGGATATTTTAAACCAAATGGCAAAGCACACCACAGCCACTAATCAAAGATTAGTAAGTCTTAGTAGATTTATGCAAATACTTGATGGGACTTTTCCATCTGGTATTTTTGTACATTCATTTGGACTTGAACCACATATAATCAAATGGATTGTTAAAGATATAACTACATTAAGAGTATACTTAAATAATCTAATTTTAGACCAATATATGAGATTGGAGTTTGTGATTGTTAAAAAAATTTATGAAGATTTGAAAAATGAGAAAATGAATAAAATTTATAGCTTGGATAATTCTTATAGCTCTTTTTTAAGCTATGAACATACAAAAGCATCTACTAATATTGGATTTAATTATTATACACAATTAAAATCACAAGTTTCAAAAACAGTAGTTAAAAAATATTTTGATGCACTTGAAACTAAAAAATGTGATGGAAATGAGATAATTGTACTTGCAACTTATGCTTTTGATTTAGATATAGATTTTGAAGATTTTATAGTAATGTGGTGTAAAAAAAATCTTATAAATATCTCAGCAACGGCACTAAAAATTTCAAGGATAAAACCAAGTGAAATTCAACAAATGCTTTTTGAATTTGATGAGATTTTAGGAAATATAGAGTTTGAAAAACTAAGTGATAAAATCACAAATTTTAATCCGCTTTTTGAGGAAGTGATTTTTTCTCATAAAAATTTAGAACCAAAAATGTTTGTAACATAGAAATAAAAATTTAAGTTAAAACAAAAAAATATAAACTAATCAACTCAAAAACGGCTTCACTTTGGGTACCCAAAAATCAAAGATTTTTACCCTAAAGTTGCAGAGGTTTTTTTATTGATTGTTTAATTTTTATTTACAGATTTTGAAATGAAGGAAAAAAATGAGTTTAAAAATAGGAATAGCAGGACCAGTTGGAAGTGGAAAAACTTCACTTATTGAGTCACTAACAAATCTTTTAAAGGATAGATACTCTTTAGGAATAGTTACAAATGACATCTATACAACAGAGGATGCAAACTATCTAAAACAACATCTTGATTTAGATAGTGAAAGAATCATAGGAGTTGAAACGGGTGGTTGTCCTCATACAGCAATAAGAGATGATATTTCTATGAATAAAAAAGCTGTTATGGAACTAGAAGAGAGATTTAATCCAGATATTGTTTTTGTGGAAAGTGGTGGAGACAATTTAAGTGCTACATTCTCTTATGAGTTGATTGATTATTATATGTATATTATTGATGTTGCCCAAGGTGCTGATATTCCACGAAAAAAAGGTGCTGGATTGTTGTTTAGCGATTTACTTGTGGTAAATAAAATAGATTTAGCACCTTATGTTGATGTAGATTTAGAGCTTATGAGAAGTGATGTTTTAAATAATAGAAAAAATAAACCCTCTGTTTTTATCTCACGAAAAGATAAAGAGAGTTTAAATCAAGTAATAGCTTGGATTGAGGTTTTATTGAGTTAGCTCTTTAAGCCTTTTTTCTAGTGTTTTTATAACATCATTTAAGTCATTTATTTTTTTGATTTTTTCACTATTTGTTTGCGTCAAAAGAGATAGTTCTTTTTTTGTAGCAATAATCTCTTCATTGAACTCTTTATTTTTCTCTAAAAGATGATTTTTTTCTTGTTTTACCATAGCCAATGTTTTTGCACACTCTTCTGCTTCTTTATTTTTTAAGCTTAATCTGTCAAGATATTTTTCATCAACATTGTGCATTTGCATCTCATAGTGGTCAAGTTGTCTTTGTCTACTTAGTGTTTTTGCTTTTTGCTCTTCAAGTTCAATTTGTAAGTTAGGAATTAGTGATTCTAGTTCTTTAAGTTTATCATTTAGTTCAATAATAAGTTTTTTATATGAAAACTCTTTTTTATTGAATTCTTGAATAGTTTTCATAACTTTTTTTTGAAATTCTCTTTTTTCTAAATTTTCTTGCGTTGTAGAAAAACCAATAGTGATATATTCATCTTTTGGATGAGATTCGATTTTAAATACGCTATTTTTTAGATAAAAAGTCTCTTTATCTTTTGTGATAAATTTGGTACTTCCTGACCAAATTTCTCCTTTTTTCAATATTTCCCATGTAGTTTCAATAGATTGCTTTGGTACATCAGGATGAATTAATTGATTAAAATTTACTTTTTTTAACTCTTCTAAAGTATATTTTGAGATTTCTAAAAGTTTTTTATTTGCAAAAGAGATATTTCCATCTACATCCATTTTATAAACTAAAGTTACACTATCAAGAGCATCAAGATATTTTTGATGCTCTTTTTGTTTTTCTAAAATCTCTTTTTCAAAGAAAGTTTTTTCACAAACTTCTGTAACTTTTCTTATTAGTAAAGACATATCTATCGGTTTGATGATATAGCTACTAACATCTAAGTCAATGGCTTTTAATATATTATCTGATTCACTTCTTGCTGTTATAAAAATCAAAGGAACAAGAGAGTCAATTTCTCTTATTTTTTCCAGCATCTCAAGACCATTCATAATAGGCATATTAATATCTGAAAGTATTAAATCTATCTTTTCATTTGTGATTTTTGATCTTCCATATTTTTCTAAACCTTCAAGACCATTTGAAGCTAATATAACCTTTTTAAAAAGTTTATTAAGTAATTTTGCTAATTCTTCTCTTGCAAAATCATCATCTTCTACAAACATTACTGTTTGGTCTTTTAAAAAATCAGGTATTAACATCTTTAACTCCTATTCATAAGGTGTTGGTACAGGCGGGAACTCTTCAAAAGCTTTTTTTATCGCATTTGAAATAGAGTTTTTATATTTATGATTTTGCATTGGATTTGAAAATTGTAAATATTCGATTGCACCTTGTTCAGTTTTCTCTTTTTTATAAACATAAGCTACTTTTTTACCTAATTTCATAGCATTTTCGTATGTTAATTTTGCATAGTCATTTATGTATGGGAACTCTTTTTCTTTTATTTTGTCTCCCCAACAAAAAAATACAAATTTACCATTTGGTATAAAATTTGCTGCATCAAAATACATAATATCTCTATCAAATTCAGTATTTTGAGCAGAGTTGTATTTTTCTAAATCTTCATTAAATTTTGTCAATAAATTTGGAACATCAATATGTTCTTCAATTAGATTGAAAAGGTTTTTGATTTCTACAATTTTTCCTTCACAAGATTTTCTCATAGCTTGTTTAAAAACTGTAATATAATTCTCTGCTCTTAACTCTATTAGCTTATCAAAATCTTCAAAATCTTGTTTTAATAGGCTTTTATTTGAGTCAAATCCAAGAGGTGTAACAACAGGATTGTACAAAAAAACTGTTCCTATGATATTTTTCTTTCTATCTTTTGTAGTTTTGATTTTTTCTTTTAATTCTTTTACTGTGATTTCTTCATCTTCCGCATTAAAATACATATAACTTTGTGTTAAAAAAATCTCTTCATATTTAGTTTCAATCATTCCAAAATATTGCATTAAAAATCCCTTATTTATTATTGAATATATATTATCAAATATTTTTAAATACCTTGCTTATTTATAAAATAACTCTATTTATTTAGTTCAATCTTCAATTTTTTATTTTTCTTGAGTTATTCTAAATACTCTTTCAATAAAATTTTATATGCTTTTTTACGAAGAGTTTTTATAGATGAGCCTTTTAAACTAACTACTATTTGTTTATCTAAGATTATATTAAAAAAAACTCCTTCTTCAGTTTTCCCAAAAGATTCTTTTGGTTTTTTAGGAGCTAATAATTTTTTTACCATAGCTTCATAATTGATATTTATATTTGTAGCACTACTTATTGTTGTACTAAAATGCAGAAAGTTATATTCAAAAATTCTTCTTTCTATATCACTATCGTAACATCTTTCATAAAATACATATACAAAACAGTAAAAATACCAAATTAAAAAAGAGTCATTATTTTTTTCTTTTGTTTCTAATATTTTTAACATACCACTATATTTCATTGTTTGGATAATAAATTGTTGAGAATTAAAATAATCATAAAGTTTTAAAGAGTGTTCGTGTTGTTTTAAAATAGTATGTTCTTTAAAAAAGTTTAAGATAGCCAATTCATAATAACTTTTACCAAATATTTGATAAAAATTAAAATCTTCTTTATGATTAAAGGGTTCATTAAAAAATTTATAATTTTTATTAATATACTCTTCTATTTTATTGAATCCAACACTATAAAGTTTTTTTGACATAATATTCCTATTCTAAGCGGACGACGGGAATCGAACCCGCTTATCTGGATTGGAGTCCAATCTGGGGTTGAAGCCCAGCACCTAAACCATTCGGACACATCCGCATAATTGGAAATTATATCAATAAATAATAAAATCATTATTAAAACCCACACCAATAAATAATAAATTAAGAGAAAAAGTTTTATGCTAAGCAATCAAATAAGCACAGTAAAAAGCATTGGTTAGGAGGATAATTACCTTTTGCGGGTTTTTTAAAGTTTTGGGGATACTTGCCAAGGCTTTATGAGATTGATTTTATAAAACAAGTTTAAAAGCAAAGATGATAGAAGGTTTTTTTGAATTACAAACGAAGGCATTGGTGGAACAATGTATAATAAGTTGTAAGGCAGATAAAACTAAACAAGCTTTTGTCATTTGGCTTCTTGATTTTTAATAAAGATTAAAAGCTCTAATTATCAAATAATCAATAGTGAAGTAACAGTGATGATAAAAAGGAATTTTTTATGAAAAGATGAATGTTGCCACTTTTAATGACTCTTTCTCTTAGTAGCTTTGTTTTTGCAGAAATGAATAATGATAACTTAACTCAAGCTTTTGAAGCACATCCAAGATTTGCTGAATATACTGAGGCAATGAAATCTTCAAAAGAAAAAGCTATGCAAATCAAAAAAGAAATGGCTGAAGATATAACAAAAAAACTTCTAGCTGATATGGTAGGTGAAACAAATAAATTAGCTCAAAAATGAGTTGCTGCAAGAATAGAAAATTATGATATACAAAAAAAGAAAAAACATTATCTGAACGGAAAAATCTAGTTGAAAGACTTGAAAAATTATGATGATAATTAAATTATCCAAAAAATACACTTATAGTCAAGTGTATTTTTTGTTTTATCTTTTAGATAAAAGAAGCTGGGTTTTATTTTGTACTAAATATTTCTACTTTCAAAATATAAAGTTTCTGGAGCAATATCAATTTCATCAGACCATACAACTGTTCCGAATTCTACTTTAGCTTTTTTAAAAAAAGATTTATCTTTTAAAACTTGAAATGGTTTTTTATCAAAAATATTTTTACAATCAAACTCTTTTTTTTCTCCATTATCAAACTCTAAAAAGAGTAAAAAATCATCTTTTGGTATTACATTTATTACATCAATTAACATTTAATTTCCTTATTTCAAAGGTTCTATTTTATAAGGTTGCTCACCTGCTATTGCCAGTTCCCAATCTGCTATAAGTTCATCTTTATGAATTTCCATCCAAGCCATAACTAATTTTTGTTGTTTGTTAGGAAGATTTCCTTCTATTATTTCACAACTATCAATAGCAAAAATTGCTTTTGTATCTTGATACCGCACATGAATATGAGGTAAATGATGTTGTTTATTATCGTAAAAATACATCATTACTACAATTCCGTAAAACATACTTATTGATGGCATTTTGACTTTCCTTAATTTAATAATGAATATTATACCACATTATTATTACCAAACTTTAACCTTCAAGAAGTTAAAATAAAGCCATAAAATAATCAACACCAAACACTTGATTTTGGAAAGTATTTACTTTTTAATGGGGTTGTATAAAGAGGGGTACACTGCCTTCATTTGCAATTTTTTATTTTTAGTTAAAGGTTTAAAAATAGATTGATTGTTGTTCTTTTTGAGTTGCTAACGAAGATATTTTACAAAAATGACGAATCATTTCAGTTTTACCAATTCTTCTTCTACCATAAACAACAACAAAATGTGATTTATTTTGTTGTATTAAAGAAGTAAGAATTTTAAGTTCACTATCTCTTCCAATAAACATAGTTATCCTTTGATTTTTATTGTATTATACTTGATTATCTATTAATAATTGATAGATAATCAAGTAATATCTCATAAAAAATATTTTTTAGTTTCTTTAACAAACTCATTTATAGTTTTTCTAAACCTATTACGGTTTTTATAAAGTTTTGTGGATACTTGCCAAGGCTTTATAAGAATTGATTTTATAAGGTTTAAAAGCAAAGATGATAGAAGGTTTTTTTGAATTGCAAACGAAGGCATTGCTGTAAAACGGGAAAATAGGAAAAAACATTGATTCAAGTGAGAATCAATGCCTATGAGTAGACACAGATGGGACTCTGCATAATAAGTTGTAAGGCGGATAAGACTAAACAAGCTTTTGTCATTTGGCTTCTTGATTTTTAATAAAGATTAAAAGCTCTAATTATCAAATAATCAATAGTGAAGTAACAGTGATGATAAAAAGGAATTTTTTATGAAAAGATGAATGGCACCATTATTGATCACACTTATGTTAGGAACATCAGTTTTTGCAGCAGAACAAGAAATCTGAGAACAATGGAAATCAAGTCCAGAATATGAAAAATATAGTAAACTTGACCCAAAATCAGAAGAAGCTAAAAAATTAAAAGAAGAAGCTATTACAAGAATAACAAAAATAGTACTTCATTACTCTGAACTTAGTAATAGATCAAGAGAATGAATAAGAAAAAAAATAGAAACATATCCCTTGCAAATAAAAACTATTCTGTCTGACTTATATTTAAAATCAGATAAAGTACTAGAACCAAAAGACCAAAAAATACCTTTTAATTCTGGTATGTTTTTATTGATAGATGCAATTCATAATTGATGATGAAATTCTGAAGTTTTAGCAATTAATATGAAAAGAGATTTCACTTTCAATGATGGAGGTAAATTTATAAATGACCTTGTAGAAATTGGGAAAAGTGCTGATGAAATTGCTCAATATAGAAGAGAAACTGCCAAATCTCAAACTGAAACTGCCAAATGGTTAAAAATAATTGAAACTTTAAATAAACTGTAAGATAAATCCCAATTCTTCTCCCCAAAAAATAGACTTTAAAAAGCCTATTTTTTGTTTTTATCTTTTAGATAAAAAAAGCGTTTTATATCGTAAAATTCAAGGTAAAATAATCATCAAAATAAAATCTCACTTTCTTAATAATATTCTTTTATAAAACACTATTTTATAATACTTTATAGTATAATCAGAAAATAAATTATGAAGTAAAAATATAGGTAAAATTTCTAAAGGAAAAATATGTATATAACTCCCGTTATACCATCAACAAATGAGATAAAACTTGATACAAATATATTAAAAAAAGCAGAAGCAGTTGTTGTTGAGAGTGCAAAATTGACAGGTGGGCATAATAAATATTTTATTGATGCTATAAAAGAGTTATTAAGAGTTACAAATAGCTATTATTCAAATAGAATTGAATCAGAAGGCACACATCCTATCCATATTGAAAAAGCTATGAAAAAAGAGTTTTTTGAAGATAAAAAGAAAAAAGATTTACAGCAACTCTCTTTAGTGCATATTGAAATACAAAGATATTTAGAAAAAAAAGTTTTAGAAGACGATAAAATAAAACCTTATTCTTTAGAGATAATTTTAGATATTCATAAAAAGTTTTATTCAAAAGAAGAGATGAATAGTTTTCTAGAAATAAAACATGATGATTTAGAAGTTGAAATGATACCTGGTAAATTAAGAGAGAGTTTTGTAAAAGTAGGAAGTCATATTGCACCTAATCCTGATGAATTAACTGCTTATTTCAATGAATTTGAAACTTTATATAATCCAAGTGCAAATGAAAGTCAAACTATTAAATTAATTTATGCTTTATGCTCTCATCATCGTTTAGTTTATATTCATCCTTTTTATGATGGAAATGGTCGTATTTCAAGATTGTATTTGGATTATCTTTTACAAAAAATGGATTTGGAAGGATATGGATTATGGAATCTTTCAAGGGGATTAGCAAGAAATGTTGATGATTATAAAAAAGCTTTATCAATAGCTGATGAACCTTATAAAGGTGGGTATGATGATGGTAGAGGAAATTTATCCCTAAAAGCACTAAAAGAGTTTTTAAATTTTATGCTTGAAGTTGCACTTGATCAAATAAAATTTATGTCTAGTGTGATAAGAATTGATTTAATAGCATCAAGAATAACTAACTATGTTGGATTTTCTCAAAAAAATATGTATTTAAATATAAAACCTTTACCCAAACATTCTGAACAAATATTTTTAGCCCTATTAATACATGGAGAAATACCAAGAAATAGTGTAAAAGATATAATCAATGTTAGTAAACCAACAGCTATCAAAATAGTAAAAGAGTTGGAAGAAAGAGGATATGTAAGTTCACTCGAACCAAAAAGCCCAATAAGAATTAAATTAAATTCTCATTTTGCTTCTGAAATTATTCCTGAGTTGTTCCCTAAAATGTAAACTTTTAGGTGGCTGTATGAGAACACCATCCTCTAAGGGTCATTTTTCTATAAATCTTGATTTTGAATAAGTTGTTGTTTCATCATTTTCATTATAAGTGTAACTTAAATTTAAATCGGCCATTTTTATGGCTTTTTTGGCTCTTGTAGCAGCTACATAATAGATGTTTAATTCTTCAATAGCTTTGAGATATGAAATCTTATTTTTTGGATTTAATAACTCTTTTTTAGTGATAAAATCATCAGCCATAATAACTTGCTCATACTCTAAACCTTTTGCTTTATGGGTTGTTGTAAAAATGATATTTGCTAACTCTTTTTTTTCAGTTAGTTTTGCTTTGATTTTTTTATTTATCTCAAAAATATTATCTCCATAAGCATTGATAAATTTTATGACATTTAGGTAATCTTGATTTTTTGTATCTTTTGCAAATTGCTCCAAATCATAAATTGAATCAAAATCTTTTATCTCATCTATTGTAATTTTGTCATTTTTCTTCTGTTTTAGATAAAAAATCGAGTAAACAGTTTGATTCATAAAAGAGTATGAGTTATATCCGCCTTCAAAATATATCTTTTTATTGTCATGAATAAAATGAACAAGTTGTTGAATCAAGCCAAAAGTAGTTCGTGCAATCACACAAAAAGGTTTATTTAAATCTATATGATTTTTTCCAATCAAAGTAGGTGATTCAATCCCTGTAATATTTAGTTTATAGCTTGATTTTAACTCATAAAGTTTATTTAAATCATTTGCTAAACTCTTTGCAAAATCATCTCCAAATCTAAAACTTTTTGATAAATCATAAGCTGGTAAATCGATTTTATTTAAGGCATTTGTTGCAAATCTAAAAGAGTAAATTTGCTGAAAAGAATCTCCCACATATATTCTTCTACAATCTTGAGATTCCACAACTCCAATCATAACATCACTTATATCTTGAGCTTCATCTACTAAAATCAAATCATAACCCAAATTTGAAGATATTTTTTTGTTTAGAAAAAACATTTTTAGATAAAAATCATGTGTTGCATCTATTAGTTTATTTTTCATAGCAGATAAAATCTCTTTTATGTGCGATAAAACTTTTCTTTCATTTGAGAGAAGTTCTAGGATTTTTGCTCCTAAATCAGACTGTTTTTTGTAGCTATCAAGAAGTTTTGAATCAAGATTTATCAAAGAGCTATTACAATAAAAATTTATCAAATCTTTTATCAAAGCTATATATTCAGCTGTTGGATAGTATTGTTTTTGATTGTTATATTGCTCAAAATGACAAATTACTTTTTCTATTGTTTGCACCTTTAAATCATGACAAAGGTTATATTGATAAGCTTGAATTCTATTATAAGCCAAAGAGTGGATGGTACTTACGCTCATATGTGAAAGTTTGTACTCTTTTAGTTTTTCTTGTAGTTGTGTTTGTAAAGATTTATTATATGCAAGATACAAGATTTTTAGATGGGAATTTTTCTTTGCGTATTCAAGAAGTGTAGTTGTCTTTCCACTTCCTGCTACGGCATTTATTTTAAATGAGAGTTTATCACTATTGATTATTTTTTCTTGTTCTTTGGTTAATATCATTTTGCAATTTTATCAAGCATTTCTAAATAGCATATAAAATCAGACAAATAATCGCTTATTTTCCATCTTTTTAATATCAGAATAGTTATCTAAATAATCAAGATATGTGATTAGATATTTTCTACTTAAATCAAATCTATCTTTAAAATTTGAGATATTTATAAAACCATCATTTTTTATGATTTCTCTCATTGTTTTTACTATTTTATTTAGGCTTTCATAGTGAATAAAAAGATTATGTTGAAGTCTTATTACTTGTTTTTTTGAAGTTAAAGATTTCAATATATCATCACCTAGTTTTCTATCAATATCCAAATCATCATAGATATTATAAGGTGCAGTTGGTGTTATATCCTCGTCTTTTAATCTTCGTAAAAATATATCTTCTAAATCTTTTTGAAAATCTTCTTGTATATTTGCATTTTTATATAGTGAACCATCTCTTATTAAAAAACTTTCATTTTCAAGTTCATCAAGAGCTACTTGAATAAAAGCTTGACTTGCCCATTTTAGTCTTAAATTTATAGAAGCATTTGAAAGTAGGGCATAGTTGTTTTTTGTATAAATCTCTTTTATAAAACTTTTTATTTCATCTTTTGTTTCAATAGGATATATAATCAAATCTTTTGCATCTATAAATACATTTTCCATATTTTTTGCAAAATCTATTGCTTCTTCGTGTGAAAGTGCAAATCTTTGAGTTGAAGATATGATACCAAGACCTTTTTTATGAGCTTCTAAAAGCTCTTTATATGCACTTTGGAAATCATTTTTATCTAAAGCTTCAAGTAGTCTTCTTTTTTGATTTTTTTTCATAGGGTCAATTATTGGATTTAAAATTTTTCCACCACAAATTGTTTCATTTCCACTTCTTAAAATGATTTTTTCTCCAAAAATTGTATATAAGTTTTCATTTGCTTTTAGTGTTGCATAGC
>ERZ724515.197-NODE-197-length-21122-cov-6.326720_pt1 | contig 21122 bp, 17 predicted proteins | sample MGYA00376048_ERZ724515 | MGnify/ENA primary metagenome ERZ724515 (study PRJEB28724, sample SAMN07190885) | wastewater metagenome | isolation source: influent of sewage treatment plant in Hong Hong | place: Hong Kong | collected 2016-03-17 ... | reverse complement strand
GGCAATTCAGAATTGGCGACCACATCCAACTCATGTAACAACTTCAACAAAATCGCACTTTGCCCGATGATCTCACCATCACCGGCATTTTGTTCATCCAGCAATAATGTTTCTGATACCCGACTGCCCGCACGCAGCGCCCGGATCTCTTCTTCCAAACGACTCATGCGCACCACGGCTTCGGCCAGAAAAGCGCTGTGTGTTAATTTATCGGCGGCCTGATCGTCAAACACCGCCCCCTCAAAAGCATCCAGTGTTAATGCGCCCCACAATTGCCCTTCCAAATACAGGCTGATCCCCATGCAATCGTGTACCGGTAATGGCAGCCCGCGTTGTGAATCCAGTAAGCCGTCATAGGGATCAGGTAACGGGCTTCCCGGTTCAAATCGCACTGTTGAACGGCTGGATAAAATAGCCGCCAAACGGGGATGCTGTGCCACGACAAAACGACGGCCCAAGGTTTCATGCGCCAAACCATCCACCGCTACCGGGCAGAGGCAATCGCCATCTAATTTCAGTAAACCGACCGCGCCACAACCAAAATAAACCCGAATCGCGGAAACCAGCCGTTCCTGCCGCACCGATCGCGGTAGCTCAGTAGTGAGATCAAGTAACAGTGACGCATCAAACATAGTAATTATTACCCTAAATGGTTTATTTAACCCTATCAGTCAATGGTAAAAAAAACCATAAAAATTAAATATCTATATTTTTCAATTCGTTAAGTTTCGGCATGGCTCGTGCAATACGATAGATGAAATAAGTTTGATCGAGATCAAACTACCCTATTATCACTCAAGGAGAGCCACCATGGCCTTACTCGAACAAACTATCGCCAGCATCGCTTGTGAAATTCCTGGTGCGACCCGTGTATTCCACAAATTCAAATTAGATTTTTGCTGCGGTGGCCAACAACCGTTAAAAGATGCCATCGCTCAGCGTAATCTCGATGCCGCGTTAGTTGTGGCTGAACTGGAACAAGTTCAACAGTTACCGAGCGACGAAACTGACTGGCGTACTGCGACACCTTCTGCGTTGATTGATTTTATTCTGGAACGTTTTCATGCCCTGCATCGCATTCAATTACCGGAGTTGGTCCGCTTGTCACGTCGTGTTGAACATGTCCACGCGGATAAACCAGGCTGCCCGTTAGGTCTGGGAGCTCATCTGGCCAATATGCTGCAGGAACTCGAAAGCCACATGCAGAAAGAAGAGCAGATCCTGTTCCCGATGCTGAAAGAAGGTTTTAACAACCCGGCGCAAGGCCCGATTGCCATGATGCGTTTTGAGCATGAGCAACACGGTGAAGGCTTAGACGAACTGATGCGTCTGACCAATGACATTACACCACCAACAGGTGCGTGTGTGACATGGCGTGCACTGTATACCGGTCTGACACAATTACGTGAAGACCTGATGCAACATATCCATTTGGAAAACAACATTCTGTTTGCAAACGCGACTGCGCAAGCATAACCAGCCACCCATGATGCCGAGGGGACGCCTGCGTATCCCCTGAATTTTGATAATCGCGTGTTTTGGTCATGGAGACTTTATGAACGAACAACAAAAAGCATTAGTTAAAGCTACTGTTCCCGTATTAAAAACCAATGGGGTGGCGCTGACGAAACATTTTTATCAACGGATGTTTACCCATAACCCTGAACTGAAAAACATCTTCAATCAGGGACACCAAAATTCAGGTCGTCAGCAAGAAGCGCTGGCGATGGCCGTTGCTGCCTATGCAGAAAATATTGATGACCCATCAGTGTTATTACCTGTCGTTGAGCGCATCGCGCACAAACACGTTAGTTTAGGTATCCGGGCGGAGCATTACGCCATCGTCGGTCGTCACTTACTCGCGTCAATTAAAGAAGTATTGGGTGATGCCGCGTCAGATGATTTGATCAGTGCATGGGCGGCTGCATATACCGAATTAGCTGATTTGTTTATCAATCTGGAGTCTGACTTGTATCAACAAGCAACCCAGCAGGAAGGTGGCTGGACAGGCTGGCGCCCATTCCGTATCGGCCAGAAAGTGCAGGAAAGCGAAGAAATTACGTCGTTTTATCTGTATCCGATCGATGGTGGCAAAGTACCGACTTACAAGCCAGGCCAATATATCAGCGTTAAATTATTTGTAGCAGAATGGAACCTGTTCCAACCGCGTCAATACTCTCTTTCTGATGCGCCAGGCAATGATTACCTGCGTATTTCCGTCAAACGTGAACGCGCCAATGCTGAAAAACCGGACGGTCAGGTTTCCAACCTGTTACATGATCAGTTTGCTGAAAATGCCATTCTGGATGTTTCGATGCCATTGGGTGATTTTTTCCTGAATGAAACAGTTCAGACGCCAGTGGTTTTACTCAGCGGAGGTGTCGGTATTACGCCAATGATTTCGATCTTAAATCATCTGGTTGCCACCCAGTCATCACGCAAAGTTCATTTTATTCATACCTGCCGTAACAATGCTGTACATGCCTTTAAATCGCATGTCGAACAACTTGCTGCTGCACAAGCCAATGTTGAAACCAGCTTTTTCTACGATCAGCACACAGAACAAGATAGCGGGATCGGGGCTGCACCTTTGGCAATTGATCATCTGCTATCGCCTGAGTTGGCTAATGCAGAATACTACCTTTGCGGGCCTGCACCTTTCATGCGCCATTATCTCGGCGAGTTAAAACGCAATGGTGTGACCAGTGAACGCATTTTTGCCGAAGCTTTTGGTTCTGGTGGCGTGAACTAACAATTGTTCGCAGTGATCACAGAGGAGCAAGCATTAATTTTGCTCCTCTATCAATAAAATTAACCAATCAGCACATTTCCCGAGCCGGAAACAATAACGCCACCATGCGTGGTGGCAGAACCTAATACGGCGGCAGGCTTGCCATTTATCGTCACGGTGCCACTGCCTACCGCAACCGAAGCGCCACACCCCGTCCCAGAACCAACGGTGGCGGCTGGCATGCCATTGATTAAAACATCTGATGAGCCACTCACAATCGAATTCACACTGTGGCCTTGTTGCGGGCACGCGTGCATATCCCCTACTTTCGCAATCGCTGGCATTGTTTTTCTCCTCAGCATTTGAATTGTGTTTTCAAAGCAGATGAGTATAACCACCATCGTTGTTCTAAAATCTGAAACTAGCCTGTCAGCACTAGCAGTTGCCACTCATTCTTTGCTTTTTGACGCTGAAAGCTTACACAAGCTTGCAATTCAACTCGCTACACTGGCCTCTGCAAAATAAGCGCAGAGGTTGATATGAGACGTAATCAGATAGCATTGGTACTGAGCGGCAGTTAGTTACTTCTTTTATCTCTCGCTCACGCTCTCGGTGGTGAAGGCTTGGATGAACCGGGCCATCCCCATCACAACATAGTGGTTCAGACGGCTAAAATAGAGGTGACTCTGTTGAAATAACAGACTCGATTCCTGCCGGTTTCTTTAGCTTGATACAACGCAATATCCGCCTCACGAATAGCATCATCTAAGGAAACATGCTTTTCTGCCGACAGATCAACCAGACCAATACTGAGTGTGATCGTGATTGTGTGCTGATGAACTAATACCGGTTCCATAGATACCAGCTCTCTGACTCGTTCAGCCCAAATCATGGCATCTGTTTTATTGGTATCCGGTAAAACAACAATAAATTCTTCACCACCATAGCGCGCCAAAATATCGCGATGCCGGATGTTCTGCCGTAACTTGGCCGCAATCTCTTTTAATACTAAATCACCGACCACATGCCCGTAGTTATCATTCGTTTTTTTGAAAAAATCGATATCAATCATCGCGACACTGCAGTTATTAAACGCGGCTTTATTTTTCGATCCAAATAACACATCAGTCTGTTCATTGAGACCGTAACGGTTATAAACGCCGGTTAACGCATCATAAGCGGCAAAGGCCGCCAGCTTTTGTTGCAACCACTGAGAGGTAATTAACATGATGCTGAAACTTAAGCCTAAAAACACAATAATCGTGTTAAAAATCAGCAACAGATTACTGATATTAGTGTTCAGCAAAGCATACGCCGGATCCATTTGATAAGTCAGAAAACGCAGGCATGATCCGATAGTGACTAACGCGCAGGTAAAGGCAAACATCAACCGGCCTGACTCATATTTTTGCCTATCGCGTAACGCTTCGCGGATACACAGCAAACTTTGCACATTAAATACAATGGAAATGAGTTCAGCCCGATTTTTTTCAGGCACGCCAGAATTCAGCATAAACAGTAACAAGATAGCGGTGAGAAGCGATAACCCCATAATCGCAAAGTGGTAGCGTTTAATTCTATTATTGTATTTCAGTAACCCCAGCCACAATAAATTGACGCCCAGAAGACTGAACAAATTACCGAAAAATACACTAACCCATAACGGCGCGAATGCACGACCTACGGCGAAAAAAACGCCCACCGTGAAAATGAAAAAACCGCTGACCCAAAAAGGCATGCCCGGACACACATAACGATCCCGGAGTAATGCCGCTAATCCGCCGGAAATGAGCACGCCGATGAATACGCACATCAGCAACATGCTCTTTATATCGAGATGAAGAATATTCATATGAAGGCGCAGCACATTAATTGTTATAGAAATGTAACCGATATCACCCTGTTATGTGCAATGATTTCAGCTTATTTCGACTACCATTCAATAAATATACTGCATTTATTAACTGTCAGCGTACCCATTTGACGATTTTCCACCCTTGCTGCACCGCTATCGCGGATAACTTGTCGCCGGGGTTGATCGCCCATGAGTGCGTGGTGGTTTTGAGTAATGGCACATCATTAATGGAATCGCTGTAACTGTAGCTGTCATCCAATGAATGCGGGTTATTGCGTAACCATTCCTGCAGCCGGATCACCTTCCCGGCCTGATAGCTCAATACCCCTTCCGTTTTACCGGTATAACAACCTTCCACTTGCGCCAGATTTATCGCAATAACATCATCTATGCCCATATATTTAGCAATGGGTTTAACAATATGTTCTCCGCTGGCGGAGATCAGCACAATGCGGTCACCACGTTGCCGATGCCAATTCAGCCGCGCCTGCCCCTGTGGAAATAAACGCGGAACAATATCTTGTCGCAGCACAACCTCCATCCAGCTATTTACTTCATCAACTTCACGCCCGATGAGAGGTTGCAAGGTAAAGTTCATATATTCTTCCATTGCCAGCTCACCACGGTAGTAAAGCTGCATCATCTGATGTTCTGCTGCCTGCATCGATGGAGGTGCGATACCGGTTTTTATCAGATAATCAAACCATAATGTGGCACTGTCGCCATCAAGCAACGTATCGTCCAGATCAAATAGAGCTAATGCCATTTACGAATCCATTTAATGTTTATTACGACGCACAATCCATTTTCTCAACTCTTCCAAACTACCAAAACATAGTGCTAAAACAATCATCAAGCCCCAGACTGATAATTCCAGCGGTTGCGTACCAAATAGCGCATTCCCCCACGGGGTATAAACCACCAGCAAGATCAGAATAATTTCAACGGCGATCCCAAGCCACAGCAATGGGTTGCTGCTGATGTTAAGTTGGAACACCGACATCTTCGGGTGCCGGCACACAAACACATTCATGATCTGCGCCATTACTATGGCAGCAAGACAAGCGGTGGTAGCCTGTTGATAGAACAGATCTGTTTTACTCCATAGATTGCCATATTCCCAGCCCGATTGAAGCAACACAAAAAAGAAGACGGTCAACGAGGCCAACGCTTCTAACATCCCTAACCATAAATATGCCCGAATTAATAAAGGCCAGGATAGCAGTCGCTCTTTCGCCGGGCGTGGCGGTTGCTGCATCAGTTTTTTATCGGAAGATTCCGCACCAAGTGCTAGCGCTGGCAACATATCCGTGCCCAGATCGACAGCCAGAATTTGAATAATGGTTAGCGGTAACGGGATCTTGAAGATGACAAAAGCAATATAAGGCAGTAATTCAGGAATGTTGGATGTCAGGATATACGTCAAAAATTTGCGGATATTTTCAAAAACGGTACGCCCCTCTTCGATCGCATTCACTATGCTGGCAAAATTATCGTCGAGCAAAATAATGTCCGACGCCTCTTTCGCGACATCTGTACCTGACACCCCCATCGCGATACCAATATCGGCAATTTTAAGTGCCGGTGCATCGTTCACGCCATCACCGGTGACTGCGACAATTTCATTCTTACGTTTCAGAGCTTTCACGACATGCATTTTCTGCTCTGCCGTCACCCGTGCAAAAATGATTTCCGGGCTATCGAGAACCAGATGCAAATGCGCGGCGCTCATTTTACGTAATACTTCGCCTTCTAAAACTACCGGATTAGCTGATTTCACCAAACCTATTTCCCGCGCGATGGCCACCGCTGTATGTGGATGATCCCCCGTCACCATAATGACTTTGATCCCAGCGGAATGACAACGCGCCATTGCCTCTTTAACCTCTGGCCGAGGTGGATCATGCAAACCAATCAGTGCAGAAAAAATCAAATCATGTTCTTCAGGAAGCTGCTCTGCGTCTAAGCGACGGTAAGCAAAAGCCAACACACGCAAGCCATCGTTCGCCATGGTGTTTTGTGCTGTCGTGATCTGCCGTTGCACAGCATGATCAATCGGAATGAGTTGCTCACCACTGCCCGACTGACTCACCACGTGCTTACACAGCGGTAATACTGTCTCTGGCGCCCCTTTACAATATAACCAACGTTCTCCGGCATGCTCGATCACCACCGACATCCGTTTACGATCACTATCAAACACGATCTCGGAACTTATTGGAATATCGCCAAAATCATGGCTCTGCTTCCCAAAATCGGCGAGTGCTATCTCCATCGGATCACCCAACCAAATAGGCTGGTTTTCGTGAAAACTCTTTTTCAGATTATGGCAATATTGCGCATTTTGAATCAGTCGAATGTCACTCGCATATGCCGCGTGATCGGCAATTTCATTTAACTGGTCATGCCGGTAAATTTTGGTGGCGGTCATTTTGTTTTGCGTTAATGTGCCGGTTTTATCAGAACAGATCACCGTGGTAGAACCCAGCGTTTCCACCGCCGTTAAATGACGCACCAGCGCATGTCGTTTGGCCATGCGTTGCGTGGCCATCGCCAGACTGAGTGTTACGGTTGGCAATAACCCTTCCGGTACATTCGCCACAATAATACCGATAGCAAACATCAGGTTATCCCAGAAAGGTAACCCCAACAGAGTGCCAATACCAAAGAAAATGATGCCTAATGTCGCGGCAAACCCGGCAACCAGTTTCGACAGGCGGGCAATCTCCAACTGTAAATGAGAGATGCTACCTTTCTCCGTTTGCGTCAGATGGGCTATCTGGCCAAATTCAGTGTGCCTGCCGGTTGCAAAAATGACCGCCCGACACTGCCCCGACACCACCGATGTGCCAGCCAACAACAAATTTTTAGCATTCAACGCGATATTATCTGTCACTGCCTCAGCGGTTCGCGCCATCGGTAATGATTCACCCGTTACCGTCGATATATTAATCCGTACACCAGCTGCATAAATCAATCGACAATCGGCCGGTACATTATCGCCTTCCTCTAACACGATGCAGTCACCCGGCACCAGCATTTCAGCTAATATCGGTTGTAATTGACCATCACGGAGCACGAGCGCTTGTTGAGGTAATAATTTGGTTAATGCCGAAATAGCACGCTCTGCGCGATACTCTTGCCAGAACGAAAATATCCCATTGATCAGGATAACGCCGAGAAAACGCAGCAAGATCGATTTTTGCTTAACCACCTCAAGACGGTTATAACCAAACTCGATAAGCCGCCGTTGCGCCTCAACATTGGTTAACCCTTGTTCTGTTGTTTTCAGACTATCCAGTGTTTCAGCAACAGAGAGATTGGCAATAAACATAAGCTATCCCAATGCGATTGGTTGGCTTTAGGGGGAAACGACATAACTCACCCGATCTGGCATTGATCTAAGCGTAGACCAGATTAGATTCAGAAGTAAAAACAACGATTTTAATGCGCAACCGCAGGAAGAATTAATACCATTTTTTGTGTTAAAAACTATCATTAACGCAGGAAACAGAATCTAATCGAACGCATTAGCTACTTTCAGGGAATGATTATGAATATACGTTTCAAACCACGCCGCGCGACCTGTATTGTTGAATGTGATGACGGTATTCTGTTGGCTGAAACCAGCGGTGGCCTTCTATTATTGCCGGGCGGACAAGCGAACCGCGGCGAATCACGCCTCGAAGCTGCCATCCGTGAATTAAGAGAAGAGACAACCTTACAAGCGCATGCCGCTATTTATCTCTTCGATCACGAATCTTATTCCAACCGACATAAAGTGTTTTATCTGATAGCGACTGGTACGCCAAAACCGCAAGATGATGCAATTGCGTTGCATTACTCAAAGACATTGTCTGCCGAGCAGCAAGCCTATCTTTCTCCGGCAACAATAGAGATCCTTAGCCGTTTCAATGACGTCAAAAAAGAACATGAGCATCAGTTTGCCATGCTTAAAACTATTTGCTTGAAAGACAAACTGGCTATCTAAATACTGAGGAGTAATCACAATGGCTACGATTACATCTCATTCTATTTTCAATTTATCCTGTCACCTCAAACCGTTTCGCAATAGCGCTAATCACCGAGCGTTCTTCACGAATAAAATCGACAAATGCCTGTGCCACTGGCGACAACCGCTTGCCACGGGCATGCACCAAACACCAGCTACGATAAAGCGGTAATTCCTTAACCGGCAGTTCCCGCAATACACCCGCCTTTAATTCAAGATGCACCGCATGCCTCGGTAAAAAAGCCAACCCCAACCCTGCGACCACGCCTTCGCGCTGTGCTTCTTGCGAGTTGAGTTCCAGTGTTTTGGTGAAATGTACGCGCTTTTGCTGAAAAAACTCTTCGCATGCTTTTCGTGTACCCGAACCCGGTTCGCGGATAAGCAACGTCCATTCCTGCAAATCCTTCAACGTGAGATTTTCTATCTGACATACCGGATGTTCAACCGGAGCAACCGCAATGATCGGATTATTTAGAAACGGCATGAATTCCACCGCCATATCTTCTGGCACTAATGACATGATCACGAGGTCATCTTTATTCTCACTCAGCCGTTGCAGTATCTGCGCCCGGTTGACTACCCTTAATAACGGGCTGACCTCCGGGTGCCGACGTTGAAATGCCGCCAGTATATGAGGTGAAAGATATTTAGCGCTCGACTCTACCGCTAACCGCAATTGTCCTTTCAATGACCCCCGTAAATCAGACAATTGCATATCTAATTCATCCAGCCGCTGGAAGATGTCATTTGATGCATTTAAAAGACTACTTGCCGCATCCGTCAGATACAGCTTCTTTCCGACATATTCAAACAACGGTTGGTCAATTAATTCTTCCAACTGTCGCATCTGCAAGCTAACGGCGGGCTGAGTCAATGCCATAGATTCTGCTGCCCGACTATATGAAAGCGTTTCACAAACAGCACGAAACACTTGTAACTGCCGTAATGTGATCCGCATTAAAGAATTGCGCATGCTCTTGCTTCCACCAATAAGTATTTACTTATAGTAAATACAATAAAGATTAATTTTAATTAATTCTAGATACAAAGTAGGGTTATAAACGTTTAAGGATCATTCACCTGTGAACAGCAAGGAGGTAGTTCTTCGTGATAAAAAAAATTCTGATTGCCAATCGGGGTGAAATCGCCGTTCGAATCGTGCGTGCTTGTGCCGAAATGGGGATCCGCTCGGTTGCTGTTTATTCCGATGCTGACCGTCACGCACTGCATGTGAAACGTGCTGACGAATCTTATAGCCTCGGACAAGATCCACTATCCGGTTATCTCAACCCTCAGCGTCTGGTCAGTCTGGCAGTAGAGACTGGTTGTGATGCGCTGCATCCGGGTTACGGTTTTCTTTCAGAAAATGCTCATTTTTCTGAGCTTTGCGAGCAACACGGCATCAAATTCATCGGCCCAAGCGCCGAAGTGATCCGCCGTATGGGTGATAAGACCGAAGCGCGTCGTAGTATGATTGCAGCAGGCGTTCCCTGCACACCGGGCACCGAAGGTAATCTGGCTGATCTGGCGGAAGCTATTCGTGAAGCGGCGCGTATCGGTTACCCAGTGATGCTGAAAGCGACATCGGGTGGCGGTGGTCGTGGTATTCGTCGCTGTAACTCTCAGGAAGAGCTGGAGCAGGCTTACCCACGGGTTATTTCTGAAGCCACGAAAGCCTTCGGTTCAGCGGAAGTGTTTTTGGAAAAATGCATCGTTAATCCTAAACATATCGAAGCACAAATTCTGGCCGACAGCTTTGGTAACACCGTGCACCTGTTTGAACGTGACTGTTCGATCCAGCGTCGTAACCAGAAACTGATTGAAATCGCGCCAAGCCCGCAGCTGACCCCAGAACAGCGTGCTTATATTGGTGAATTGTCAGTGCGTGCCGCGAAAGCGGTGGGTTATGAAAATGCCGGGACAGTCGAATTCCTGCTGGCTGACGACGAAGTTTATTTCATGGAAATGAACACGCGTGTGCAGGTAGAACATACCATCACCGAAGAAATCACCGGTATCGACATCGTTCGGGAACAGATCCGCATTGCTTCTGGTCTGCCGTTATCCATCAAGCAAGACGATATTCAGTATCATGGTTTTGCGTTGCAATTCCGTATTAATGCCGAAGATCCAAAAAACAATTTCTTTCCTTCTTTTGGGAAAATCACGCGCTATTACGCGCCCGGTGGCCCCGGTGTTCGTACCGATACCGCCATCTATACCGGTTATGTGATCCCACCTCATTACGATTCGATGTGTCTGAAACTGGTGGTTTGGGCACTGACCTGGGAAGAAGCTTTAGCCCGCGGATTACGCGCACTGGACGATATGCGTTTACACGGTGTCAAAACCACAACGCCTTATTATCAGGAAATTTTGCGTAACCCTGAATTCAGAACCGGACGTTTTAATACCAGCTTTGTGGAAGAGCATCCAGAATTGCTGGAGTATTCAGAAAAACGCAGACCGGAACAGTTGGCTCTGGCTATCGCAACAGCGATCGCGGCATACGCTGGATTATAACAATTTCACACCGGTCGACAGGCCGTTAACCGGAAGAGGAAGAGTAGAAAATGAGTAAAAAAATTACGGTTACAGATACCATCCTGCGTGATGCCCACCAGTCATTGCTGGCTACCCGCATGCGAACCGAAGACATGCTGCCAATCTGTAGCAAGCTCGATCAAGTTGGCTACTGGTCATTGGAAGTCTGGGGTGGCGCAACATTTGATGCCTGCGTGCGATTCCTGAAAGAAGATCCGTGGGAACGTCTGCGCCAACTGCGTAAAGCTCTGCCAAACACGCGTCTGCAAATGCTGTTGCGTGGTCAGAATCTGCTTGGCTATCGCCACTACAGCGATGACGTGGTCGAAGCGTTTGTAGCCAAAGCCGCCGAAAATGGCATTGATGTATTCCGTATTTTTGATGCCATGAATGATGTGCGCAATCTGGCAACTGCGATCAAAGCGGTGAAAAAAGTCGGTAAACACGCACAGGGCACTATCTGTTACACCACCAGCCCGGTGCATACCACTGAAGCGTTTGTGGCACAGGCACATGAATTAGTTGCGTTAGGTGTTGATTCTATCGCCATTAAAGATATGGCCGGTTTGTTAACACCGTTTGCCACTGGCGAATTAGTGAAAGCGTTGAAAGCTGCGGTATCTCTGCCAATTTTCGTTCATTCACACGACACCGCCGGCGTTGCCACTATGTGTCAGCTGAAAGCGATCGAAGCGGGTGCGGACAATATCGACACCGCTATCTCCAGCATGGCTTGGGGAACCAGCCACCCGGCGACAGAATCGATGGTAGCAGCACTGCGCGGTACTGAATACGACACCGGTTTAGATCTGGAATTACTGCAAGAAATCGGTATGTATTTCCATGCCGTGCGTAAAAAATATCACCAGTACGAAAGCGATTTCACTGGCGTCGATACTCGTGTTCAGGTCAATCAGGTGCCAGGCGGCATGGTTTCCAATCTGGCAAACCAGTTGAAAGAACAAGGCGCTCTGCATCGCATTAACGAAGTATTTAATGAGATCCCGAAAGTACGTAAAGATCTGGGCTATCCACCACTGGTTACACCAACTTCTCAGATCGTTGGTACGCAGGCAGTATTCAACGTATTAGCTGGCGAGCGTTATAAAACGATCACCAATGAAGTAAAACTCTATCTGCAAGGTCGCTATGGTAAATCACCGGCACCGGTAGATGCGGCATTACAACATCAGGCGATTGGTAAGGAAGAGGTGATCGATGTTCGCCCTGCGGACTTGTTAAAACCTGAATTAGAAAAACTGCGTGCCGAAGTCGGTGCACTGGCTAAATCAGAAGAAGATGTGCTGACTTACGCCATGTTCCCGGATATTGGCCGTAAATTCCTCACCGAACGCGAAGCGGGCACACTAACCCCTGAAGCCTTGTTACCAATTCCTGGTACCGCGGCGGAACAACCAGCCGCGAAAGAAGGCATGCCAACCGAATTTGTGATTGATGTGCATGGTGAAAGCTATCATATCGACATTACCGGTATCGGTATTAAGAGCGACAACAAACGCCATTTCTACATGTCGATCGATGGTTTGCCGGAAGAAGTAGTTTTTGAACCACTGAATGCTTACGTCGGTTCAGGTGCCAGCAACAAACGTAAACAAGCAGCAGCACCAGGTGATGTCAGCACTGCAATGCCAGGCAACATTGTGGATGTATTAGTGAATGTGGGTGACAAAGTGAAAGCAGGTCAACCATTACTGGTCACTGAAGCAATGAAGATGGAAAGTGAAATTCTGGCGCCAATCGCCGGTAACGTGAAAGCCGTTCACGTCGCTAAAGGTGATCGCGTTAACCCAGGCGACGTATTGATTGAAATCGAATAATCAATACTGATGCTACTTAAAGCCTCCGCTACGTCGGGGGCTTTTTTTGGAATGAACTTTTTACTCAGCCCTTTCGCCGCTATTCATAACCACCGACGTTCACATGCGGGCAGCTTAATGCAACATCATCGTCCATAGTTGTAGAATGGGTTCGCGTGCCATAATTAATAGAATCACAATCCCCCACACCGTGAACAGGACATATTTGTATTTTGTCGGGCTATCTAATTTTCTCATTTCCTGCTCCTACATCCCATTAAAGGGATCACAACAAACAATAATGATAATTATTATCATTTATATGTTTATGTCCAGCCATTCGATCACTCTTTAGCAAAAAACATTCAAAAATAAATTTTCCGGGATGGATGATAGAAACGAAATAGCGCCTTGCAGCAAACCACCGGCCAAAAGATAGACTATAGTTACATCAATTAACAACTCATTAACACTTCTGGAATGGTGTCGCTCAGACCTGTTCTCTGAAATCGCTTATAATGAGGTAGTAACATGAAACCTATTTTTGCTGCGCCACTGTTATTCTTACTACTCGCCAGCACCGCAAATGCCGCACCCGATATATCAGGACAAAAACGTACAGAATTTATTGCCCTTAAAGGGGCTGAAGCAAACAATTTCAAACTCCCCGCAAATGTTCACTTAATGCGAACCACCAATTTAAAAGCCTCTGGCCTGGTATCGAAACGATATCAACAACTCGTTGGGAACGCTGAAGTTCTGGGCGGGCAACTGACTGTATTAAACAATGCGGAAGGTGAAACCGTTGCCGTGATTGGGGAAAATCACCCCGGACTCATGTCGACCAATGACATCAATATCAACGAGAAAGCGGCTCAGACAGTTGCAACAAAAGTCATTGGTAATGCGGGGAAATGGTCAACTAAGTTGATGATCAACCCCACCGATGGTCGTTACTTTTATATGGTTGAAAATCAGCGTTCCGATAGCCGCTGGTTTCACTGGGTTGATGCCACAACAGGTTCGGTTGTGAATGCTTATGATGGTTTAACAACCGGCGATGGTGTCGATGGAGCACCGAAGGCACCGCTGGTACAACAAAAAGTGGTGCGCAATACCAGCTGATTTCCGCCGATAGTCGCCAGAAAACCTATGACGCGCAGAATAAAAGTCTGCTACCCGGCATTCTTGCGGTCGATAGCGATGACCATTGGAACACACCAGGTTCGACATCGCCCGGACAACCCGCGTTGGTCGATGCCCATTTCTTTGCTAATGTGACAGATGATTATTTTCAGACCGTTCATAGCTTCAACTGGCTGAGCAAATATCCACAAGGCATGGTTTCTTCCGTGCATCTGAAACGCAATTACAACAATGCCTATTGGAACGGCAATCAGGTTTCATACGGTGATGGTGATGGAACAACGTTTATTAATTTTTCCGGCGATTTAGATGTCGTCGCCCATGAACTTACTCATGGCGTCACCGAAGCCACCAGCGATCTGATTTACCAAAATGAATCCGGGGCATTGAATGAAGCGTTCTCCGATATAATGGGAACCAGCACCGAGTTTTATTTCGGCTCAGACAACTGGACTATCGGTGAAGATATCACCCCCGGCGACAAAGGCATCCGGAATATGGCGAACCCGAGCGAAGATGGTGACCCAGATAATTATGCTGATCGTTACACCGGAACTGCCGATAATGGCGGCGTACACATCAACAGCGGAATAGCGAACCATTGGTATTATTTATTGGCAACCGACATCGGCTTATCTGCTGCTCAACAGATCGCTTTTAACGGTTTTACCTCGTTAAATTCGACTGCCGATTTTTGCGCTGCCCGCGCATCCACCATCACAGTCGCTGCTAGCGGAACTGACGATCGAGTCGCTGCAGCCTGGGAACAAGTCGGTGTTACTGACAGCTTATGCAATGGCAATACCGGCGGCAGCGGTGATGTCGTTGTTATTTCAAATGTGTCGAGCAAAATACTCAAAGGCGTCAAATTCCAGATCTCATGGAGCACCAATGTGCCTTCCTCCACCGGAGTCACATTTACTTGCTGCGGCACGTATGTGAAAAATGAACTGGTTACCAATCATGCCTACACGTTCAGTGGCACGAGAGGTGTTCTATATACCTATTCCGTCACTTCGACTGATGCCAACAATAACAGCACAACTGCCGGCCCCTTCTATCACCAGAACTGATCGATGACACGATTGCTGATACCTCGTTAAGTCGTTGTGTAACCATTTAGCGAGGTCAGATCAAAGGGCTCAAACCAGATCAGTTTGATTCTAGAGCCAGTCGGCATGGGTCTTACCATCTTTGTGTTTTTCGGCATAGGGCTGCTTCAGATGACTGTTGCCGGACGCACCTACGCTAGGCTCCTTTGTGTCGCAAAGCCAAGGCGTTATGCATGTGTAACTGTCACATTGAGAATTTAGTATGAAAATGGAAACAGGTAGACTTATTCTGCGTCAGTGGAAAAGTGAAGATTATCAACCTTACGCCGAGTTATGTTCTGACTTACATGTGATGAGATATTTTTTGGCCCCACTTTCGCACGAAGAGAGTAATGAACAAGCCAATAAAATCCAAAGCCACATTTTGGAGAAAGATTGGGGTTTCTGGGCTGTTGAGTTGAAAGCAACAGATCAGTTTATTGGTTTTGTGGGGTTACATTGCCAAACCTCCCATCTCAACGAGTTATGCTGAAATTGGGAATGGTCAATACCACTCATGATTTTAGTCATCCGAAGGTGGTTGCTGGTCACCCTTTTGAAGTTGCACTACATTAGATGTATAGCTCATTCGTTTGAATTACGGCAAAGTTGGCTTTTTCAGTTCGCTATTGATATAGTTTCCGCTTAGTTTATACCAAGAAGGAGAGTTTGATGATTGTTGTAATTACCCACCCGGCGAAGGCTGCGGCGTAAGTTAAACTTTTACCTTTTTAATTAACCTGCCTTTGCCCGGTGTTCGCAGACCGGGATCTCTGAAAACCAATTTATACGGTTTATATTCGTCTTTTCCAGAGTTCCTAACCATTTTTACTGTACGTACAGTTTTTAACTGTATGTGAAGGAAATGAGATGAACTTACCCTCTACATTACAACAACTGGGGTGGCAGGCCTTTTTTTCAACAGCAACTTAATCTGCAAGAATTTGAAAATACCGTTATCGCCCGAGTAATTGCGCATCATCGTAGTAGCTATGTTGCAGTTTAATGGTCAACCCTACTTTACCGCAGATAACGATCGGTGACTGGCTACTAATGGATACTGCAGGCCACTTTATTCGTTTGTTAGCAAGAAAATCGTTATTCAAACGCAAAGCGGCCGGTAGCCAACTCGCCGAACAACTGATTGCCGCTAACGTCGATACACTAATCATTGTCTGTTCGTTAAATCATGACTTTAATTTAAGTCGGATAGAGCGCTACCTGACACTAGCTCACGATGCTGGTGCAGAGCCTTTACTGGTATTGACCAAGATGGATCTATGCTCAGATATTGAAGCCTTTTTACATCAGGTAAAACAATTAGACCCCATGCTCATGGTTGAAGTGGTAAATGCGCTCGACAGTAGTTGTAATCATACGTTGCAGCATTGGTGTAAAGCAGGTAGCACATTAGCGGTAGTGGGTTCATCTGGCGTAGGTAAGTCTACGTTAGTCAATACACTGACTGACAATTCAGGACAGAAAACCGCAGCAACACGAAGCGATGATAGTAAAGGTAGGCACACGACTACAGCACGCTCAATGCATTTTATTCCCACAGGCGCGGTAGTGATCGATACTCCTGGTATGCGTGAAATACAACTGACAGACTGTGATGATGGTATTCGCCGTACTTTTGCAGACATAGAGTCATTAGCTAGACAATGCCGGTTCAATGACTGTCAGCATGTTGCTGAACCAGGCTGCGCGGTACAACAGGCTATTGCGCAAGGAGAATTAGACGCAAGGCGACTGACAAACTACCAGAAGCTAAACGCAGAACAAGCACGAAACACCGCATCCATGCAGGAAAGACGCGCACAGGAACGGCAATTTAGTAAGATGGTGAAGTCTGTCAAGTCACTAAAAGCCAGAAAATGTGTTGATTAATATAACCATGCCGCCTACGGGCGGCGTTTTTTGCGAGTGTTGATGCCTACAGATATTAGTTGTTGGCGATCAATAGCCCTTTAGGCTCCGCCCCCAGAATAATGCGGATCAGCCCTTGTTTATTTTTTAACATCAAATTAACATTCATATTACAAGGGGAGTAACTTCCAGCCATCAGGTCGTCAATACGGTGTTTTCTCACCCGGCCGGTGGGCAGTTGATTCCAAACTGTAAGTGAGACCTTGCCATTTCAGGCAAGGCTTTATGCTTAGTTTAGATAAGCCAGTACCTGATAAACAATGCATTTTATCGGAGGTACACATGGAATCACTTGGGATCTGGTGGATGTGGGCAGGCTTCGCTGGCATCATCCTGTTGTTGTTACTCGTCGATCTGATATTTGTCGGTGGCGGTAAACAACACAAAGTCTCTCTTAAAGAAGCTGCTGTATGGTCGGTTATCTGGGTCTCCGTCGCACTACTCTTTAATTTCGCCATTTGGTGGTATCTGGACGTTAATTCCGGCCGGGAAATAGCAAATGAGAAAGCACTCGAATTTCTTACTGGTTATCTAATCGAAAAAGCCCTGGCTGTTGACAACGTTTTTATCTGGTTAATGCTGTTTAGTTATTTTGCAATTCCAGCCGAGTTACAGCGCCGTGTCTTACTGTTTGGCGTGCTTGGCGCTATCATCATGCGCACCGGGATGGTGTTCGCTGGCAGTTGGCTAATCACTCAGTTCCACTGGGTGCTCTATATCTTCGGCGCATTTTTGTTGGTCACTGGCGCGAAAATGCTTTGGCTGGCAGATAAAGACCCGGACTTGAATAAAAACCCTTTGCTGCGCTGGATCAGGAATCACTTTCCAATCACGGATAAATTACATGGTGAACAATTCTTTGTTTATCAGAATGGTATTCGCTATTTAACGCCGTTATTCGTTGTTTTGATCTTAGTGGAAATCAGCGATCTCATTTTTGCAGTCGATAGCATCCCGGCAATATTTGCAGTCACGACTGATCCCTTCATTGTGCTGACCTCTAATATCTTTGCAATTATGGGGCTTCGGGCGATGTATTTCCTGCTTGCTGATTTTGCAGATCGTTTTGCTTTCCTGAAATATGGTTTAGCAGTCATTCTGATTTTTATTGGAACAAAAATGCTACTAATCGACCTGGTGAAAATCCCGATTGGTTACTCTCTTGGCACAGTGGCACTGATACTGATTAGCAGTGTTATTCTGAGTATACTCTACCGTCAGCGCAAAGCTTGATGCACATAAACGTTTGATGTAGACATTAGCAGCCTGACCTTATGCGTCAGGCTGTGTTAAAACATCGCTCAGATAAGACATGCGTGTCGTAAGATGCCGGTGCGGCCATATTGAGGAATACCCACTTACAGGGGCTCATTAAATGCCCAATGGTAATGCGGTAGTGTATTTCACCCTCGACAGGGCGAAACTAGAGCGAATGGATGAAACAGCAGGAATTTTCGTCAGACAATTCGTCAGCAAATGCTGATATTCACGCAAATCGTGCACCACAACGCGCAGCATATAATCGGCCTCTCCACTCATGAGGTAGCATTCCATGATCTCTGGCAGATCGCGGATCGCCTCTTCGAACTGCATCAAACACTCCTCGGTCTGGCGACACAAAGTCACATGGACAAAGACGTTTACATGCAGGCCAAGTTTTTCCTGATCGGCGATTGCAACTGATTTCTGAATCAAGCCACTCGTCTTTAACTCATTGACTCTTCGCCAACACGGCGATTGCGATAACCCGACAATTTCTGATAATTCCGCAATGCTGAGCTCTGCATTTTTCTGCAAGCAATCCAAAATTTTCAAAGTTGTTTCATCTAACTCGATGTTTGAGGCATTATTTTTCTGCATATCACGCTCTTGAGGAATTTTATTCCCAATTTTCCTGTTTGCGATGATTTTATAGAAAAGTTTAGCCTGACTCCATCTCCTATAATCACTGAGATAGACGCATTATTCTCAATAAAAGGATGACACATGAGCTCTGTAAAAGCGGTCAGAGATTGTTCAGGAAGGAACGGCGCAGATGTTTTGCTGGAAGTGCTTGAAAGTGAAGGCATTGAATACATTTTCGGCAACCCCGGTACCACGGAATTACCGTTGATCGATGCACTGTTACGGCATCATTCGGTTAAATATGTTTTTGCATTACAGGAAGCCAGCGCGGTTGCTATGGCGGATGGTTATGCGCAGGCAACGCGTAAGCCCGGATTCATTAATCTACACACGGCCGGTGGGCTTGGTCATGGCATGGGGAATTTAATTAATGCCAAGGTGTCACAAACCCCATTAGTGGTCACAGCCGGCCAGCAAGATCTGCGGCATACACTGACTGACCCGTTGCTATATGATGATTTAGTCAGCATTGCCCGCCCGAATGTGAAAGGGGCGCAAGAAGTCACCAACGCGTCTCAACTGCCGATCTTACTTCGCCGCGCCTTTAATGATGCCGATGCGGCGCCAAAAGGCCCGGTGTTTTTATCATTACCAATGGATGTGATGGAGCAAAAATGTGATGTCACCGTTCCCGAACAATCACGCATCATCCATCGTTATACTGCGGGTAGCCTTGATATTCTGACCAAAGAGATTGCCCAAATCAGCCCTGGTCGGTTAGCGATTATCGCGGGTGATGAAATCCATGACTCCGACGCCAGCACCGAAGTCGTCGCTTTAGCCGAAATGCTTGGGGCATCGGTCTATGGCTCTTCATTTCCGGCCCGCATCCCATTCCCGACCGCACACCCGCTGTGGGCTGGCAATATGCCGATGAATGCGAAACTTATTTCTGAAATTTTGCAAAACTACGATGCGATTCTGGGGTTAGGCGGAAAGTCGTTAATTACGGTACTATACAGCGAGATACCTGCCGTTCCATCTCATTGTCAAGTCTTCCAACTGTCTGCCGACCCGAGTGATTTGGGCAGAACCTATGTGTCAAAACTCTCCACCATTGGTGATCTTCAGTGCTCATTGAAAGTGCTGCTTCCGCTGCTGAAACAAGAACTACAACAGATCAGTTTTGATGCGAAAACATTGCTCGATGCCGCCTTCGTTCGGCAGCAGCAGAAACAAACAACACTGCAAGCGGATGTTTCAGCACAGTTTAGTCAAACACCGGTTTCACCTTTGGTTGCGGCCTTTGAAGCAGCAAGAGCGATTGGCCCGGATATCACCATTATTGATGAAGCCTTAGCCACCACGAACGCACTACGGGCCAGCTTAAATAGTCATCAGGCTACTCAATATTCATTCTTCCGAGGTGGTGCTTTGGGTTGGGCCATGCCTGCCGCGGTTGGTTTTAGCCTTGGCCGGGGGCGCGAACCTGTTGTTTGTTTTGTCGGTGATGGCGCCGCGATGTATTCACCGCAAGCCCTCTGGACTGCCGCGCATGAAAATTTACCGATCACGTTTATCGTGATGAACAATCAGGAATATAACATTCTGAAAAATTTCATGCGGAGTCAGGAAAACTATACCTCCGCTCAAACCGGAAAATTCATTGCCATGGATATTACCAACCCGGTTATTGATTATCAGGCGCTGGCATTATCGATGGGCGTCACCGCTTGCAAGGTCACGCAGGCAGCAGACATAGCGCCGACGATTGAGCATTGCATTCGTTCTGGCAAAACCTGTCTGGTCGAAATCGTGATTTCAGCATAACCGATCTGAACCAGCATTATAGGTTGGGGCCCAGTTTCAGCGCCAATGTGGCCGCGCGCCTAATGTTTCATAGGCATAGCACTGCTATGCCTTTTTTGCATGAGCTTCATGTATCACATTAAGTTGATTAAATTTGAAGTGATGCATGAACTCTCTGATGAGTAATATTTGCGCATAAAATAACGGGCTGATATCCGATTCAGCCGATGAAGGTGGCCGCCCCATCGAAATTTCTGCATATTGCCCGAATACCGACTCTAAACGATCGCGAGAGAAGGCCATTACCGGCGCATCATCGACCTTTGATAATTGCGCCAGATGA
>ERZ724515.194-NODE-194-length-21176-cov-18.592491_pt1 | contig 21176 bp, 21 predicted proteins | sample MGYA00376048_ERZ724515 | MGnify/ENA primary metagenome ERZ724515 (study PRJEB28724, sample SAMN07190885) | wastewater metagenome | isolation source: influent of sewage treatment plant in Hong Hong | place: Hong Kong | collected 2016-03-17 ... | reverse complement strand
TCGAGATGATTTATGGAAGTTCTGGAAAAGGTATGCATCAAATAGAAAATGGTGCTCCTTTTGATATATTTTTTAGTGCAAATATGGGTTTTGTTGAAAAACTTTATAAACAAGGGGATGTAACTTCTAAACCAAAAATGTATGCTTTAGGAAGAGTTGTAATTTGGAGTAATCATAAAAGTTTTGATTCATCAAAAGGTTTTGAAAATTTAAAAGAACCTTGGATTAAAAAAATTGCAATTGCAAATCCAACACATGCTCCTTATGGTGAAAAAGCAAAACAAGCTATGGAATCTTTAAATATTTATAATACTTTAAAATCGAAATTTGTTTTAGGAGAAAACATATCTCAAACAGCTGCTTTTATTGAAAGTGGTGCTGCTGACGTTGGAGTTATTGCTCTGTCTTTAGTTCTTGCTCCTAATATTGCAAATGACAAATTTAATTCTTATTACTTGATAGATGATAAATTACATGAACCTTTGGAACAAGGTTATGGTATTACAAAAATTGGTTCAAAAAAAGAGTTAAGTCAAAAGTTTTATGATTTTATGGAAACATCAAATGCTAATGAAATTATGAAAAAATATGGATTTATGAAATGAATAAACTAACAGGATTTATAAAAGATATTAAAAGCTACGATGATATATTAGAAATTTCTATAGATGTCAAAGGTAAGATTTTTACCTCTTTAATCATATCATCAAATGAAATTTATAAATTAGGAGAAAAAATAAATATTTTATTTAAAGAAACAGAAGTTATGATAGCTACAGTTTTTTCAAAAGTAAGTGCAAGAAATGCATTTATTTGTAAAATTAATGATATAAAAAATGGTGAAATTTTATCTTCAATCTCTTTTGATTTTTATGGAAATAAAATAGTTTCAATAATCACAAAAAATGCTTTACTAGATTTAAATTGTAAAGAAAATGAAGAGTTTATGTGGTTTGTAAAATCAAATGAAATAACTATACAAAAGGTTTAAAATGGAAAATTCCTTTTTTCAAACTATGAAACTAACCTTTGAATTAGCAGCAGTTACAACTTTAATTCTTTTACTATTAGGTATTCCTTTGGGCTATTTCTTATCACAAACAAAATCAAAAATAAAACCAGTTATTGAAACATTAGTTTCAATGCCTTTGGTTTTACCACCTTCTGTTTTGGGTTTTTATTTACTTTTAGCATTTAGTCCAAAAAATAGTTTTGGTTCTTGGCTTGAAGAAACCTTTGATTTAAGGCTTGTTTTTAGTTTTGAAGGATTAATTATTGCTTCTGTTATTTTTAGTTTACCTTTTATGGTTCATCCAATTCAAAGTGGTTTTTCAAGTTTAAGTAAATCTTTAAAAGAGGCATCTTTTATTTTAGGAAAAAGTAGATTAGAAACTTTATTTTATGTCTTATTACCAAATATAAAACCATCTTTACTCACAGGAATAGTTATAAGTTTTGCACATACAGTTGGTGAATTTGGAGTTGTTTTGATGATTGGTGGAAATATTGCAGGTGAAACAAAGCTTGCTAGTATCGCTATATATGATGAAGTTGAAGCTTTAAATTACGATTTGGCAAATCAATATGCTTTTACCTTATTTATTATCTCATTTGTTATTTTACTTTTCGTTTATATGATAAATAAAAAAATGCTAAAAAGTGAGTTGATAAAATGATAGAGTTAAATTTTACTAAAGCTCTTTATACAGCCGATGGAATAATAAATTTAAAAGTAAACAAAGAGATAAATAAAGGTGATTTTTTAACACTTTTTGGAAAAAGTGGAAGTGGAAAAACAACTCTTTTAAGAATTTTAGCAGGATTAGAAACTCCACAAAGTGGAAAAATAGTTGTAGATAAAGAGATTTGGTTTGATAGTTCTAAAAAAATAAATCTTCCACCTCAAAAAAGAAATGTTGGGTTTGTATTTCAAGATTATGCACTTTTTCCAAATATGAGTGTTAGAAAAAATCTAGAATTTGCTTTAAGAAATAAAAACGAAATAAAAAAAATTGATCAAATTTTAGAAATTATGGAGATAAAAAATCTTTCAAATATGAAACCAGAACTGTTAAGTGGTGGACAAAAACAAAGAGTTGCACTTGCTAGAACTCTTATGACAAATCCCAAAATCTTACTTCTTGATGAACCTCTTTCTGCTTTAGATACAACAATGAGATTAAAACTTCAAGATGAATTAAAGCTAATTCATCAAAAATTTAATATAACTTCTATTTTAGTAAGCCACGATATAAGTGAAATTTTTAAGCTATCAAATAGAGTTTTAAAAATTAATTTAGGTGAAATACAAAAAGATGGAACACCAAATGAACTATTTTCAAACCAAAATATAAGTGGTAAGTTTAAAATTGTTGGAGAAATTTTAAGTATTAAAAAAAGTGATATTTTATATATTTTAGAGATTTTATCAAATAATGAAATAGTTAAAGCAACAGCTGTAGAAGATGAAATAAAAGATTTAAAAATAGGAGACAAAATACTTTTATCAAGTAAGGCATTTAATCCTATTGTAAACAAAATTTAAAAAAAAGAGTAAAAAATGCCACTAGTAAAAACAAACCTAGATAATTTAAACTTTGCAAAGCTATATAAAAAGCAGATGAAAAATTCTACTTTTAAAAGTAAAAGTAGTGATGACTGGGATAAAAAAGCAAAACAATTTAATCAAAATATATTAAATAGCTCTTATACTAAAGAGTTTATAGAAAAAGTAAATACAAATAATTGTGAAACTTTGCTTGATATTGGAAGTGGTCCTGGAACTATTTGTTTAGCACTTGCAAATAAGCTAAAAGAAGTTTATGCACTTGATTATTCTTCTTTAATGCTTGAATTAGCTAAAGAAAATGCTAATAATTTAAATATTAAAAATCTAAAAACTATTCATAAATCTTGGTATGATGATTGGAATGATGTTCCAAAAGCCGATATTGTTGTAGCTAGTCGTTCTATGCAAGTAGAAAATATTAAAAAAGCTCTAAAAAAACTAAATACAAAAGCAAATAAAAGAGTATATTTAACAACAAAAGTTGGTGGAAGTTTTATAGATAAAGAGATTTTAAAACTATTAAAAAGAGATGTTGTGCCTAGACCTGACTATATTTATTTGTTAAACACTCTTCATAGTATGGAAATTTATGCAAAGGTTGATTTTATAAAAACTGAAGGTAAAAAATTTGATTGTCAAAATGAAGATGAATTTCTAAATAGTTTAAAATGGAGTTTAGGAAAAATATCAAAAAAAGAAGAGAAAATATTAAAAGAGTATTTCAATACAAAATATAAAAATGAAATTAAAAATGAAAGCACAATATGGGCATTTATTTCATGGGAAATTCAATAGTAGGCATCTTTAAATTATTAAAGCTATAAATAAATATCTTGAAAATTTAGAAATAATTACTAAAACTAAAAATTTTTTAAAATCATATTTTAAAGCTCCAGCTACAAAAGTAATAGGATCTCCTATTATTGGTAACCAAGCAAAAAGTATAGAAATAGCTCCAAATTTATCAAAGTATTTCTTTGATATTTGTAGATATTTCTCTTTTATAAGCCCCTTTTTTAATAAATACTCTTCACCTTTAAATCCAAAATAGTAGTTTACAACCGAACCCAAACTATTTCCTAAAGTTGCTACAAAAAGGAGAATATAAAGATTATATCCTTCTTTTAAATTATAAATTAATAATGCTTCACTTCCTAAAGGAAGCAATGTAGCAGATAAAAATGCTGAAAAAAATAGTATTAAATATGTCATATTTCTCTTTTTTATAATAGATTAATTTAATCCTAGTATAATTCCAATCTTTAAAGTAGCATTGAGAACATGAATAAGTGTTTTGAATGCTCCTTTTTAGACCCTTTCAAGTTCTACTAAAGACAAAGCCCCAGGATGGGAACATAGCAAGGCACCTTTTTTAGGGTTGTGATTGGGTATCTGAAGAGGAGTACTAAAGAAGTACTTCTAATCTAGATTAAATCTTCAAAATTATCATTTAAAATCAAAAGCCTTTTATCTACTTTATTATAAATAAATCTTTTATCACCCTTTTTTATAGCATTAAAAATAATACCTTTTATCTCAATTTCACTTTTATTAGCTCTTTTTAAAATTGCAAAAAATTCTTTAATTGTAATAAATTCACTATTTTTATTAGGCTCTTTTTTCTCTTCTATTTGTGGCTTATATATTGCTCTCATTTCATTAAAAGCACTTTGAAGAAGTTTTATTTCGCTATTAAAAACTTCAATAATTCTTTTTTGATTTTTTTCTAGTCTCTCAATCTCTGAAATATATTGTCTTCTCATCCACTTTATAGATTTTTTTAAAAGAGTTATTTGTTCATCTTTTGATTCAATAAGTTTATCAAAGCTACTTTGTATAGTTGTATTTTGGATATTTTGATTGGAATTAACTTGTTTTATGTTTTCATCTATATAGACAAAAACTTTACCATCTTGTTTTAGAGATTTTAATTGATTTTTTTTTATACGGTAATGAATACCTTGTAAAGAAAGGCCTAAAATTTCGGCTGCTTCAGCTGTACTAACCAATCTTTCCAAGTATATTCTCGCTTATATTTTTGAACTATCTATTTCGATAATTGTATGAACATTTCCTCTAGGTTTAAAATCTGCAACAACTTTAAGCCATTTTGGTTCTAATTTTTCAAATAGTGTATCAAATATCTCATTTGCAGAATTTTCATGAGAAATATATCTATTCATAAAAGAGTTTATGTATATTTTTAAAGCTTTTAGCTCAATTACTCTTTTATTTGGAATATATTGAATTTTAATAGTTGCAAAATCTGGATAACCACTTCTTGGACATTTAGCCATAAATTCTGGTAATTCAATATCTATTGTATAATTTTTTTCATGCTTATTTGGCCAAAAATTTTCAGGATTATTAATATCAAAATCTAAAATTTCCTGTTCACCATATTTAATTTCCATTATTTTTTCCTTTTATACATCAAGATGTTCAACATCTTTTGCATGTGCTTCTATGTAATTTCTTCTTGGTTCTACTTCATCACCCATAAATAGTGTGAATGTATCACTAGCTGCTTCAGCATCTTCTATTTTAACTCTTAAAAGTCTTCTATTTTCAGGAGTCATTGTTGTTTCCCAAAGTTGTTCAGGATTCATCTCTCCAAGACCTTTATATCTTTGAATATATGCACCTTTTTTAGCTAAACTCTCAATCTCTTCTAAAAGTTGTATTAAATCTTTACCTTCAAAAAGTGATAAATCTCTCTCTTTTAATTTGTTGTAAATAAAAGTAGATTCACTAAAATATGGAGATGCAAAAAGTTCATCATCAATTATTAACTCTTCTAATCCTGCATTTGTTTGAACAAAAAGTTGAATTTTATCTTCTAAAATAGTTTTAGAAAGTATGTTGTAGCCTTTTGCTTCTAAAAAATCTTTTACTTTTTCATATAAAGAATTAAAATCTAAGTTTACTAAATCACTATTTTCAATTAAATATTTTAATACTTCAAGTAATGAATATCTTTTTCCTAATTGCTCTAACATAGCTCTATATCTTGCAACTTGTTTGAATAAATCAAGTAAATCATTGTAACCTAAACCTTCAAACTCAAAAGATTCAAGTCCATTTTCTATTAGATATGAAGATAATGCTCCATTATCTTTTAAGTAAATCTCATTTTTACCTTTTTTATATCTATAAAGTGGTGGTTGAGCTATATATAAATAACCTTTTTCAACCACTGGTCTTAAAAATCTAAAGAAGAATGTTAAAAGAAGTGTTTGTATATGGCTACCATCAACATCGGCATCTGTCATAATAATAATTTTATGGTATCTGATTTTTTCATCATCAAAATCTTCACCAATTCCACAACCTAAAGCTGTAATAATATTTCTAATCTCATCAGATTTTAAAATTTTATCAAGTCTTGATTTCTCAACATTTAGAATTTTTCCTTTTAAAGGTAAAATTGCTTGATAAACTCTATCTCTTCCTTGTTTTGCACTTCCTCCTGCAGAGTCACCCTCAACTAAATACAGCTCTTTAATTGTTGGATCTTTACTTTGACAATCAGCAAGTTTTCCAGGAAGTGTTCCAACACTCATAGAGTCTTTTTTTCTAGTTAATTCTCTTGCTTTTTTAGCAGCTTCTCTTCCTCTTGCAGCCATTAAAGCTTTTTCCATTACAGCTCTTGCATGTGTTGGATTTTCTTCGAAATATTTATCTAAATTATCACTTGTAAGTTTTTGTGCAATTGGTCTTACATAAGAACTTCCTAATTTTCCTTTTGTTTGACCTTCAAATTGTGGTTCTGGAACTTTTACAGAAACAACTGCAATAAGTCCTTCTCTTACATCATCTCCAGTTATTTTTGCATCTTTTTCTCTTGCAGCTGCATTTTCACTTAAATATTTAGAGATACTTCTTGTAAGTCCAGCTTTAAAACCAGCTTCATGAGTTCCACCATCAATTGTTCTAATATTATTTACAAAAGATAGAGTTTTTTCAATGTATGTATCGTTGTACATCATAGCAATATCAACTTCTACACCATCAACTTTATCACTAAAATGCATAACTTCACATAGTGCTGTCTCTTTATTTAAATCAGCAACAAATTGTTTAATACCACCTTCAAAATGGTAAACTTCTTTAATTTTTGCTAATTCATCTTCTAAAGTTATAGATATAATTGGATTTAAATAAGCAACTTCTTTAAATCTTTTTTTAAGAATATTAAACTCATATTTTGTAACTTCAAAAATTGAATCATCCACTAAAAACTCTATTGTTGTTCCAGTTTTTCTTGGACTATCACCAATAACTTCTAAAGTTCCTTGAGGAATTCCTTCTTTAAATTCTTGATAATGAATTTTTCCTTCTCTGTAAACTGTCATTTTTAAATGTTTTGATAAAGCATTTACAACTGAAACCCCAACCCCATGAAGTCCTCCAGAAACCTTATATGTATCTTTATCAAATTTCCCACCTGCGTGTAAAACTGTAAGAGCAACAGTAGCAGCACTTATACCTTCTGTTGGGTGAATTGCTGTTGGGATACCTCTTCCATCATCTTCAATTTTTGCCCATCCATCTTTTGTCAAAGTTACTTTAATATTTCTACAAAATCCTGCCATTGCTTCATCTATAGAATTATCAACAACTTCATAAATTAAGTGATGAAGTCCATTTATATTTGTATCACCAATATACATCCCTGGTCTTTTTCTTACTGCTTCAAGACCTTTTAAAACTTTAATATTACTAGCACCGTACTCTTGTTGTGACATTTTTATAAATCCTTAATTATTATTTTTCTAAAACAATTGGCATTACAACTGTATAAAATTTATCATCTTCTAAATAAAATGGTAAATTTGATTCATTAAATCCTATTTTTATTTTCTCATTATTTGATGTACTTAAAAAATCAAGTAAATATTTTGCATTTACTGCTAAATAAAACTCATTTGGTATATTTATTTCTATATCAATTTGTGTTGTTGCAACACTATCTTCATCAAGTGATTCAAAAATTATATATTTTGGATTAAATGTAATTTTAATGTTTGAAAATAGTGAAGTTACAAGTTTAATAGATTCAACTAAAATATTTTTTGGTAATGGAAAACTATATTTTAGTGTTGAAGGAATAATTCTTTCATAGTCAGGATATTTTCCATTTATAAGTTTTGTAAAAAATTTAGTATTTTCGTTTGAAACAATTAAATTTGTCTGATCACAATAAATTTTTGCATTATCTAAAAAAAGTTTTTGAATTTCTATAATTGCTTTTTTTGGAATAATTAGTTGCATTTCATCATTTGAAATATTTTCTAAATATGATAATGCTAATCTTCTTGTATCTGTAGAAACAAAGTTTATTTTTTGACTTTTAATATCTAATAAAGCACCATTTAACTCAAATTTAGGATTATTATTATCAATTGAAGGAGTTATTTTTTTAATTGAATTTATAAAATTTATAGTTGAAATAGATAACTCTTTTACATTTTCATATTTATTTATATTTGGATATTCATTTGCATCATAAGTAGGTAATTTAAATACGGATTTATTTTGTTTTATTACAAGATTATTTGAATTTGCTTCCAAAGTTATATTTTCATTTTTTAATCTTTTAATAATTCCAAGTAGATTATTACCATTTACTGTTGTTTTTCCATCTTCTATTTCAGATATATTTTCTACTATAGTTTCTAATCCAATTTCATAATCAGTTGCTTTTACGATTAATTTGTTATTTTGAGTTTCTAAATATATATGTGATGTTATTGCACTTGAATCTTTTTTTTCTAAAAAAGGTTGCATTGAAGCTATTACATTTTCAAGTATATTTTTTGTAATTACAAACTTCATTTTTTCTCCTATGTTTTTGTTTTATTTTAGTAAAAGTAGTAGGTGTATGTGAAAAGATGAAAATACAGTTAAAAATACCATATAATCAAATGTTTAAGAGGTGATCAAAATCAAGTTTATATTCACATCTTTTCACACAACAGTTTAAAACCTTTACTCCTTATTTATAATTTTGTTCTTCAAATTTTGAATTACAAGTTTAAAATTCTCATCTTGTTCAATTAACTCATTTGCTTTTTTAATATTATGAGAAATTGAGCTATGATCTTTCATACCTAGAACTTTTGCAATATCAGGCATTGAATTATGAGTTAATTCTCTTACAAGATAAATTACAATCCTTCTTGCATTTGCAACTGCTGCTGTTCTTTTTTTAGATTTTATATCGCTTGGTTTTATATTTAGTTCATTTGAAACAACATTTATAATATCTGGGAGTTTTATATTCTCTTTGTTTTCTTTAATTTGCTCTTTTAAAAGTCCTTGAACCATTGCTAGGTTTATTTCTTGATTTAATAAAGATGCACTAGCATTAATTCGTATTATAACACCTTCTATTTCTCTAATAGAGTTATCTAAAGATGTTGCAATAAAATTTATAATCTCTTTACTTAATTTTATTCCATTTAGATCTGATTTTTTTTCAATAATAGCTATTTTTGTTTCAAGTCCTGGAATTTGAACATCTGCTGTTAATCCCCATTCAAATCTTGATCTTAATCTATCAACAAGTCCAGCTATTTGAGATGGCAATCTATCACTTGTCATAACAATTTGTTTTTTTGAATTATGAAGTTCATTGAATGTATGAAAAAATTCTTCTTGAGTTTGCTCTTTTCCACTTAAAAATTGAACATCATCTATTAATAAAACATCGCAATTTCTATATTTTGCTCTAAAATGTTCCATATTTTTGTTTTTTATTGAGAACGTAAAATCATTCATAAACTGTTCAATAGTTACATATATTACAGTTTTTCCATTTTCTAAAGCATGATTTCCAATTGCTTGTAAAAGGTGAGTTTTTCCAAGACCAGTTCCACCATAAATAAACAAAGGATTGTATTGGATACCTGGCTTTGAAGCTACAGCTAAAGATGCATTATAAGCCATTTGGTTTGAAGGACCAACAACAAATGAATCAAAAGTATAAGATGGATTTAAAATAGTGCTTTCTGAAGTTTGATTTTCTACCTGCTCTTTTAAAATCTCTTTTTTAGTTTTTTTCTCACCAGTTAATCTTATTTCAATTTTTGGTTTTGAACCATCGTAAATTTCGAAACAGTGTTGGATTAAATCAGTAAATTTACTTTTTATCCATGAAGCTATATATTTGTTATTTACTTCAAAAATAGCAATATTGTCATCAGAAGATACTTTTTTATAAACTAATTGTTTTAAGTATCTTTCATAATCACTTTTATTTGACTCTTTTTGAATAATTGTTAAAAAATCTTTGCTTGTCATTTAATCCTAAACTCTTTTCTTGTAATGCTAGAGATTATATCCAATATTAAATAAAATATCTTCAAGAAAGCAAAAAGAGTATAAAATATTAAGAAATGATTATTTGTTCACATAGTGAATAACTTGTGAATAATTTTTATCTTATAATTAAATGTATATATAAAACATTCGATATAATCGAGTTTATGTATATGTGAATAAAATAAATTGTAAAAGAGTGAAATATTGAAAATATTAGGAATTGACCCAGGTACAAGAAACTGTGGTTATGCAATAGTTGAAAAACAAGGAAGAGATTTAAAACTTATTGAAGCTGGGCTTATAAAAATTAAAACTACAATTTTGCAAGAGCAAATTGTTGAGATGACTGAAGGTATTGATTTAATATTTAATACTCATAAAATAGATCATGTTTCAATTGAAAGTATGTTTTATGCTTTTAATCCAAAAACTGTTATAAAATTGGCTCAATTTAGAGGTGCAATAAGTTTAAAAATCTTGCAAAATTATGGAAATTTTGCAGAATATACACCACTTCAAGTAAAACAAGCTGTAACAGGAAATGGAAAAGCTACAAAGGAGCAAGTTTCATTTATGGTTAAAAGACTTTTAGGTATAAAAAAAGAGATAAAACCTCTTGATATAACAGATGCAATAGCTATTGCATTAACTCATGCTCAAAGATTATAAAAAGGAAAATTTATGGAAAATAGAAAAAAAATAGCAATTTTAGCTTCATATAATGGAAGTGGTTTTGAAACTATTCAAAATGCAATTTTAGAAGGTGTTTTGAATGCTGAAGTTTGTGTGATAATTACAAACAATAGTAACGCAGGAGTTTTACAAAAAGCTGAGAAATTTGGTGTTGATAGTTTTGTAGTAAATTCAAAACTTTTTCCAGACGAAAATCTTGATTTAAAAATTACTAATATTTTAAAAGAGTATAAATGTGATTATATATTTTTATCAGGGTTTATGAAAAAAATAGAGAAAAATTTGCTAGAAAATTTTCCTAAAAAGATAATAAATACACATCCTGCTATTTTACCATCTATTTATGGTGGGGCTGGTATGTATGGAAGTTTTGTTCATCAAGCGGTTGTTAAAAATGGTGAAAAAAAATCTGGAGTTACTATTCATTATATTGATGAAAATTATGATGAAGGTGAGACAATTTTAATTAAAGAGTTAGAGTTAAGTTCAGATGAAACAGCCGAAACTTTGGAAACAAGAATAAAAAATTTAGAAAAAATAGCTATTGTTGAGGCATTCAAAAAAGTTTTAGCATAAGCTAAAACTTTTAATTCATTGGAAAATTCTCTATAATAAAATCTATATCTTTATCGCCTCTTCCACTAAGGCTTACTAAAATTGATTCACCTTTATTCTCTTTTGCATATTTCATAGCAAAAGCAAGAGCATGAGAAGATTCAAGAGCTGGAATAATTCCTTCATTTCTCGAAAGAGCATAAAATGCCTCAACCGCTTCTAAATCTGTACAAAGTCCTATATTTGTTCTTCCAATACTATTTAAATAAGCATGTTCAGGACCAACAGATGGGTAATCTATTCCACTAGCAATTGAGTGAACAGGTGCTGGTTCACCTTTATTATCTTTAAGCATTATAGAGTTAAATCCATGCATAATACCCTCTTCACCATAAGTTAAACTTGCACTATGTTCTCCTAAATTTGTCCCTTTTCCTGCTGGTTCAACGGCATATAATTTTACGCTATCTTCAATAAATGCACTAAATATTCCCATTGCATTACTTCCTCCACCAACACAAGCAGTAACCATATCAGGAAGTTTTCCAGTCATTTCTAAAAATTGCTCTTTTGCTTCAAATCCAACTACACTTTGAAAATCTCTTACCATTTTAGGAAATGGATGTGGACCAACAACAGAACCAATTGCAAAAATAGAGTTTTTAGTATCACTTAAATAACTTTCAAATGCACTATCAACTGCTTCTTTTAATGTTTTAAGACCCTTTGTTACAGGTACAACTTTTGCACCTAAAATTTTCATTTTGACAACATTTGGATGCTCTTTTTTTATATCAACTTCACCCATATGAATTTCACACTCTAATCCAAAATATGCAGCTGCAGTTGCTAAAGCAACACCATGTTGCCCCGCTCCTGTTTCTGCTATTAGTTTTTTCTTACCTAAATATTTTGCTAGAAGAGCTTCAGCCATACAGTGATTTAATTTGTGAGCACCTGTATGATTTAAATCTTCTCTTTTTAAATAAATATTTGCTCCAACTATATTTGATAAATTTCTTGCAAAATATACAGGAGTTGGTCGTCCTTGATAATATTTTCTAATCTTTTTTAATTCTGATAAAAACTCAAAATCTTTTGATAGTTTTATGTAAGCTTCTTCTATCTCTTTAAATGGTTCTTGTAATTGTGGAGGTATAAAAGCTCCTCCAAATTTACCAAAAAAACCATTTTCATTTGGAAAATTATCTAAGTAAGGTTTTTGTTTTTGCATATAAGGTACCTTCGAAATAAAATATAAAAATCTTATCATATTTTAAATAATTTTTGAAAACTAATAAATATTTGTTAAATGCAATGAAAAATATTTTAGACAAAATTAAATTGTTCTAAAATACAAATAAGATAAAATTATCTTTCATATAAATATTATATATAATTTAGAGAAAAGAGTTTTATGCAAAAAGATATTTTTAGACCATTTTTAAATGAAAATATAGATGTTTTAAATTTCCTAAGATATAACACAATAGGTAAAAATAAAGAGAGATATTTCGATTTTACAGCTTCTGGACTTGCTTTTAGACAAATAGAAAATAGAATTCACGAAGTTTTAGAAACTTATGCAAATACTCATTCAAAAGAGTCATCAAATGCAAAAACTACAACTTATTATTATGAAAGAGCTAGAGAAAATTTAGCAAAAAATTTTGAACTAAATGATGAATTTACAGTTCTTCCAAGTGGTTGTGGTTCAACTGCTGCTATTAAACATTTTCAAGAGCTTTTAGGGCTTTATATACCACCAGCTACAAAAAAGAGATTTGGGTTTAAAAGAGATAAAAAAAAGGCACCATTAATAATTGTTGGTCCATATGAACATCACTCAAATGAATTATCTTTTAGAGAATCTTTGGCAAATGTTAAAAGAGTAAAATTAACACCTGATGGATTGATTGATTTAAAACATCTAAAAAAGATTTTGGAAAATAACAAAGACAAAGAGATAATTGCCTCTTTTTGCATAGCTTCAAATGTAAGTGGAATAATAACTCCTTATAAAAAAATATCTAAACTATTAAGAAAATATAAGGCAATTGTTTGTTTTGATGCAGCAGCTAGTAGCCCATATATAAATATTCCTTGTAAATATTATGATGCAATGTTTGTATCTTCACATAAACTTTTAGGTGGACCTTCTTCTTGTGGATTATTGATTATAAAAAAATCTTTAATTGATACTTCACTAGCTCCCACATTTAGTGGTGGTGGAACAGTAAAATATGTAAATAAAGATTCTCAAATATATGAAGATAGTATTGAAGCAAGAGAAGATGCAGGAACTCCTCCAATTATTCAATTAATCAGGGCATCTTTGGCTTATCAATTAAGAAATGAGATTGGGTTTGAATTTATAAAACAAAGAAAAAATGAGCTTTTGAAATATCTTTTGGAGGAGTTAAAAACTATTCCAAATTTAGTAATTTATGGTAATCAAGAAGTAGAAAATATTGGAATTGTATCTTTTAATATAAAAGGTTTTAATCCATATTTTCTTTGTGAAAAGCTCTCAAACAATGGAAATTTTCAAACTAGAGCAGGATGTTCATGTGCTGGACCTTATGGGCATGATTTATTGGGTCTGAAAAAAATATCTATGAAAAATCGACCAGGTTGGCTTAGAGTTGGTGTGCATTTTATGCAAACAAAAGAGGATATAAAAGCTTTGGTTGATGAGATAAAAAAGAGTTTGCTGTAAAAGAAAATTGTTAATATTTTATTTAGAAACTATTAACTAAAGCTTTTTATAATTTCCCTATGAGTTTTATGATTTTTTTCTCGGTTTATTTTATAGCCTTCTCCTTTCAGACCTATATAATAAAAAAAAGGTTTGTAAATAAACTGGATTTTAATTATAAAACTAGAAAGTATTTTAGCTTTGTATTATATCTAACATTTTTTGGTGCTTTACTGTACCCTTTGGCTAGATACTTTCCGATTGTGCCAAACTGGCTCTATTTTCTCCTTTCCCTACCAATAGGGGTGATTTTTTTAACATTTATTATTACAATTTTTCACGAAATCATCTCTTTTGGTATTAACAAAACAAAATATACAAAAAATAGAAGAGAGTTCTTCAAAAAATCCCTTGATATTGTGACAACATCTGTGATACTTGCAACAAATGCAAAGGCTATTGATAATGCAAGACACATTGAGTTAGAACTTGTAGATGTAAAAATAAAAAATTTGAAAAAACCATATAAAATAGTTCAAATAAGTGATATTCATATTGGTGGATTAATTGACCAAAAGTTTATAAAAGATTTAGTAGCAAAAATAAATCTTTTAAATGCAGATTTAGTGGTGATTACAGGTGATTTGGTAGATACTAAATTGGAATTTGCAAGAGCTGCTCTTGATGAGCTTAGATATTTAAACTCAACATATGGAACCTATTTTATAGTAGGGAATCATGAGTACTTTCATGGAGTTACTCCAATAATAAATTATGTAAATAGTTTAGGAATTAAAGTTTTAGAAAATGAATCTGTTTATATTGGGGATGAAAACAGTGGTTTTAATTTAGCTGGTGTTTATGATAGATTTGGTTTTAGACATAAAGCTTATGAACCAGATATTAACAAAGCTTTAGAAAATTGTCAAAATTCTCCAACAGTTCTTTTAGCACATCAGCCAAAATATTTAAAAGATTTAGAAGATACAAAAAATATCGATTTGATTCTCTGTGGACATACACATGGTGGGCAAATTTTTCCATTTAATTTTTTAGTAAAACTCGAACAACCTTATGTTAGAGGTTTATATGAGCACAACGAAAATACTCAAGTTTATGTAAATAAAGGAACAGGATTTTGGGGACCACCAATGAGACTTGGTGCTAGTAGTGAAATAACAATATTAAATTTACAAGAGGCAAAAGCCTAAGCTTAGCCTCTTATTTTATTTCGATAGATTTTTTTGATACATCATCTTTTAGTTTTGGAATAAATATCTCTAATACTCCATTATCACTTTTTGCTTCAATATTTTCAATATCAGCACTATCAGGAAGTGTGAAACTTCTTGAGAATTTTCCAAAATAAGTTTCAATTTTATAGTAATCTTCTTGATTTATCTCTTCTTTTGTTTTTCTCTCTCCACTAATTGTAAGGATACCTTTGTTTAAATCAACTTTTATATCCTCTTTTTTTACACCTGGTAAATCAACATCAACGTGATATCCATTTTCACTCTCTCTTGTATTTACAGTTGGCACAAATGCCGTAACACCCTCGTTGTTTCCAACTTGGCTGTATAAATTTTTCTCTATCTCTTTTAGTTGTTTAAATGGGTCAAATTTTGTTAAAAACATTGTAATCTCCTATTAAAATATTAAACTTGATAGTATTGTTATCAAGTTATTGGAATATTACCATATATTTTAGCACTTGTCAAGATAGAGTGCTAAATCTATAACATACCACAAGGAGACATGCCAGTATTAAAGAATCTTGCTGTTACGGTGTCCATACTTTTTATATGATTTACTAGCCAGTTTACAAGGTCATATGCAATGTAATTTTTCAAAACCTCTACATTTTTACTAGTCTCAAAATTTTTCCAAACGATTTTGATATCATTTAGATTTTTATCATGTTCACCCTTGTGATGAGGATAGGCAAAAAAGTTTTTTCTTACCATCTCTTCTTCTTCTTTTGTAAAGTGTTGGATTGTGTGATTCACCCAATCATTATAAACTTCTTTTAATCTATTGAAGTTTTCATCTGTTTTATTTTGCTCATAATCTTCGATAATTTCATAGATTTCATTTATCAAATCAACATCTTCAAAATGCGTATCATTCATAAATTTAGCATCAACTAAAGGTAAACTATTTTTATCTATTAACATCTTATATTCCTAAATTCCTAATTTTTTGAAATTTTATAAAAAAACTAAAAAAATTATATTGATAAAAATCAATTAAATTCCAGCACCATCTTCAAAATTTCTAAGCTTTCTAGTTCTTATTCCTACTATATCACCTTTTTGGATACTTTTTTCATTGAATTCAAAGTGAGGCATTTCAACTAAAACTATCTTATTTTCATCATTTAAATAGTTTAATTCTACTTTTACAAAAGAACCAGCTAGTTGTATATATTTAACTCTTGCTTGAATAATTGCATCTTTGTCATTTACAGAAACTATCTCTAATTCATGAGGTCTAATTAGGTATTTATTATCAGTAGGTTCATTTAAACTAGACTCATTTTCAATATCTCTTGCATGAAACAAATTTACATTTCCTAAAAAGTTGATTACAAACTCATTTTTAGGATTATGAAAAACCTCTTCAGGAGTTCCAATTTGCTCAATTTTTCCTTTGTTTATCACAACAATTCTATTTGCAACTTCTAGTGCCTCTTCTTGGTCATGAGTTACTAAAATAGTTGTAATTCCAAGCTCTTCTTGAAGCTCTTTTAACCATCTTCTTAAATCAGTTCGCACCTTTGCATCAAGTGCTCCAAATGGCTCATCCAAAAGTAATACTTTTGGTTCAACAGCAAGTGCACGTGCTAGTGCTACTCTTTGTCGCTGACCACCTGAGAGTTGCCACGGAAATCTTGATGCAAAACCATCTAGTTGAATTAGTTTTAGAAGTTTCGTAACTTTTTCTTCAATTTCCTTGTTGCTTAATCTCTCTTTTTTTGGTTTTACTCTAAGACCAAAAGCGATATTTTCAAAAACAGTCATATGTTTAAAAAGTGCATAGTGTTGAAATACAAACCCAATATCCCTATCTCCAATATCTTTTTTTGCAACATCGATATTGTTAAATAAAATCTCACCTTTATCTGTATTTTCAACTGTTTCAAGACCTGCTATCATTCTTAAAAGTGTAGTTTTTCCACTTCCTGATGGTCCTAAAAGAGCTAAAAGTTCACCTTCAACTATGTTTAAATTTATATCTTGTAAAGCTGTAAAGTTTCCAAAATATTTTGTTAAATTTTTTACTTCTATTTTCATTATTTCTTCCTACTCTTCATCTTCTAATTTTTTTAATCTTCTTTGAACTTTCCACTCCAAAATATATTTTAGAACCAAAGTTAAAAGTGCCAATATAGCTAAAAGTGTTGAAACTGCAAAGGCAGCTACAAAGTTATATTCGTTGTACAAAATTTCTACTTGCAAAGGCATTGTGTTTGTAACACCTTGAATATGTCCAGAAACAACCGAAACAGCTCCAAATTCTCCCATCGCTCTAGCATTACATAAAATTACTCCATATAAAAGTCCCCATTTTATATTTGGTAGTGTAACTTTGAAAAATGTTTGAAATCCACTAGCTCCTAAAAGAAGTGCAGCTTGTTCTTCATCATTTCCTTGTTCTTGCATTAAAGGAATTAGCTCTCTTGCAACAAATGGAAATGTTACAAATATGGTTGCTAAAACAATTCCTGGAACTGCAAATATAATTTGAACATCATTTTCAATTAACCAATGTCCAAACCATCCTTGAGCACCAAAAAGTAAAACATACACAAATCCTGAAATAACAGGACTTACAGCAAATGGTAAATCAATTAATGTTATTAAAAAACTCTTTCCAAAAAAAGAGTATTTTGCTATCGCCCAAGATGCAGCTACTCCAAAAACTAAGTTTAAAGGTACAGCAATAGATGCTGTTATTAAAGTTAGTTTTATTGCTTGAAGAACATATTCATCGTTAAATGATTCAAAATATGCTTCAATACCTTTTCTAAATGCTTCAGCAAAGATTGTAATCAAAGGAACAACCAACATAATCATCAAAAAACTTATAGCAGTTCCTATTAGTAAATATTTAACAACTTTTGATTCATCTAAAGATGATTTTGAATTACTTCTTGTTTTCATATTGCCTCCATTCCTCTTCTTCTTGAACTCCATCTTTGTAAAATATTAATTAATAATAACATTACAAAAGATATTAAAAGCATCACAACTGCAATTGCTGTTGCACCTGCAAAATCATATTGCTCAAGTTTTGTAATAATTAAAAGTGTGCTTATTTCTGTTTTAAATGGCATATTTCCAGCTATAAAAACAACAGAACCATATTCACCTAAAGCTCTTGCAAATGAAAGTGCAAAACCAGTTAAAAGTGCTGGGAAGATTGTTGGAAGTATCACTTTATAAAATGTTTGCCATCTACTTGCTCCTAAACTTGCACTTGCTTCTTCTTGCTCTATTTGAATCTCTTCAAGAGCTGGTTGAATAGTTCGTACTACAAAAGGAAGTCCTATAAATATTAGTGCAATTGTAATTCCTATTGGAGTAAATACAACTTTTATTCCAAGTGGTTCTAAATATTGTCCAAACCATCCTTGTGATGAATAAAGTGTTGTAAGAGCAATACCTGAGACAGCCGTAGGAAGAGCAAAAGGTAAATCAACAATTGCATCAAAAACTCTTTTTCCAAAAAACTCATATCTAACTAAACACCAAGCAACAATAAGTCCAAAAAAAGTATTTACAACAGCTGCTATTAATGAAGTTACAAATGTTAGTTTATAGCTTGCAACTACTCTAGCATCTGTTGTAGCACCAATAAATGCATCCCAACCTAAGCTAAAAGCCTCAGTAAAAAGTGCAATTAAAGGGATAATTACAATAATACTTAAGTAAAAAACTGTATATCCCATAGTTAAACCAAAACCTGGAATTGGTGAATTTGGTCTTTTTAGTATGCCAAAATTAAGTCTCATTTTAAAACTCTCCATATAATCTCTATAAAATTGATGATATATAAAAACATCAAAAAAAAGTAGGTGAAAATCTATCACCTACTAAATTGGTGAAATTATAACTTCTTTTAATTTTATTGTCAAGAGATAAAAAAAGGAGAGTTTTAAAAACTCTCCCATTCACTATCATTACTAGATGTATTTGAGACTATTTTTTGCTCTTTTTTAATAGGTTTAATGTCTATTTTTTTGAATATTTCATTTTTATTGCTTTTTGATAAAAACTCTGATTTCTTAGATTTAACTTGATCTTTTCCTATAAACTCTTTTTCATTTGCATTACTTACAACTAATTTTGCAATTTTATCAGTTTCGATTGCAATATCATGAGCTTGAGATGCAATTGCAGCATTTTGCTGAGTTTGTTGATCTAGTTGCGTTACTGCATCATTTATCTGCTCTATTCCCATTAATTGCTCTTTACTTGCCATTTCAACATCAGTTATCAAAGTTAAGGTTTGAGAAATATTTGAATTTAATTGAGTGTATCCCTCTATCATATGACTAGCAATCATTTTTCCTTCATCTGCTTTTCTTGTAGCATTTTCAACTATATTTTTTATCTCTTTTGCAGCTTCTGCACTTCTAGCTGCTAGATTTCTTACCTCTTGAGCAACAACAGCAAATCCTTTTCCAGCTTCTCCTGCAGTTGCAGCTTCAACAGCAGCATTTAAAGACAGAATATTTGTTTGGAAAGCTATTTGATCAATTACACTAATAGCATCATTTACTAAATTTACTTGTGTATTTATCTCATCCATCGCAATAGTTGTTTTATTTGCTAACTCTTCACCTTGTTTTGAAGCTTTAGTAATATCATTTGAATACTTAGCCATTTTTGCAATATTTTCAGTATTATTTCTAATATTACTTGTAATTTGTTCAAGTGCAGCTGCCGTTTCTTCTAAGCTTGCTGCTGCTTCATTTGAACTTAGATTTAATTTATCTACATTTTGTAGTAAAATATTTGAGCTCTCATCTAAAGTTAAACCATTTGATTTATTTTCTACTAAAATTGCAGTAATTGAATCTCCTAAATGGTTAACATCATTTGAAAGTTTTAATAAATGCTCTTTTAAGCCTTTTTTATCAATTTTGTTTAGATAGTTATGATTTGAGTATTGTTCTAAAATATCTAAAACATTATTCACATTTGATTCAAGATTTTGACCCATATTGTTTAATACATTTTTTAGTTGCATTAAAGCAGGATTTGATACGCTTATATTTAATCTTTGGCATAAATCACCTTGTTCAAATTCACTTAAAACAGTTATTGTTTCTTGAATTAGTCTTCTATCCTCTTCTATACCTTTTTTTGTTTTTTCTATATTTTGATTTACAGCTTTTGCCATTTCTCCAAATTCATCACCTGCTGAATCATCTAAATATTTTATTTCTGAAGATTCCAAATTTAAGTAGGAGAAGAAAGACAATAAACCTTCTTTGAAATTTTTAAGTGAGTTTATAATTAAATTTGAAATAAGGAATGAAAAACCTACGAAAAATAAAATTGCTAAAATAGCAATAGTTATTAAAAGATTATTTAAAAATGATTTTGCACTATTTTTTAGTTCAACCATGTGTAGATTAATATCATGAAGCTCTTTCTCTAAAACAGCTCCTACTTGAACCATTTTTGAAATCATCTCTTTTATTTCAGGAGATTCTTCTTTCTGCCCATTTTTAAAATCAGTCATTCTTTGACTTGCAAAACTATCAAAATGTTCAATATATTTTTTAGAATTTGCAATTATTTCATCACATAAGATTTTGTCTTTATCTGAATCTAATTCATTTTTTAATTCAAGGACTTCTTTACTTAGTAAAGAAAAATCATCTCTAACTTTTTGTGCAGTTTGCTCACTAGGAGATCTTAAGTATTGGTAAACTGAAATTCTACCCTTTAAAACATGTTCAGTGAAAACATCAGTTTTATGTGCTTTTTCATTTGACATCTCTGATATTCCACTATAATAGGCATAAAATGTTCCTGTAACAACTGCTATAACCATAAATATAATTGGGAATAGCAATAACTTTATTTTTGTGCTAGTTTGTTTAAGTATCTTTTCTCTTCCTTTTTTACATATTACTTGTGTATATTAACAAGTAATTTTTATTATTTTAATTTAATTAACTCTTAAGCACATCTCAAAACTGTTATTTTAAGTTTATTAAAAAAATTATTTTATGAATAGATATTTAAGGTATTTTATTATTTTAAAGAGTTTTTTAAATTTTCTATATTTTTAGGTTCGTCAAATAAATAACCTTGA
>ERZ724515.192-NODE-192-length-21220-cov-9.503662_pt1 | contig 21220 bp, 18 predicted proteins | sample MGYA00376048_ERZ724515 | MGnify/ENA primary metagenome ERZ724515 (study PRJEB28724, sample SAMN07190885) | wastewater metagenome | isolation source: influent of sewage treatment plant in Hong Hong | place: Hong Kong | collected 2016-03-17 ... | reverse complement strand
GGATTTAATCAAAGAATCCAAAAAAATCAACCAATAGTTGCTCCAAATGATATAAAAAGGTATTTTGTAACTCCTCAAGAAAGTGGTGAACTTTGCTTAATGTCTTGCATTTTTGGTGAAAATAGAGATATTTTTTTCCCAAAATTAAGCGAAAACTTACATCTAGTTACTTTTTCACAAATAGCTGTTAGATATTTAGAAAATTTGGGATATGAACCATATTTATGCCAAACAGAAGATGAAGCCAGAGAACTTGCTAAAACTTTACCAGCACTTGGGAAATGGTCATGTTTATTTACGGCTAGTGATACAACTGGAGAGAAGGATTTTGAAGAGTTTTTTACAGATAATGAGATTTTAGATATGGCAAGATTTGAAAATCTTGGAATTATTAAAAATGAAGCTATTTATGATGAAGAAAAGCTAAATCATTTTGAAAAAACTATTAAAAATTTTAAAGAAAATTTATCATGGACAAAAGATGATATAGTAAAAGAGTTTTTTAGATTAATTCCAGATTTTGGTCATAAAGAAACGGGGAAATACTTAGATGGTAAAATGTGAAAATCGTAAAGAAAAAGCAAACGGCTTTGCTTTTTTCTCAAAGAGAGTGCAAAGCACAAGAGATTTGAAACCAGAAGCGATGTGCTTTAGCACCGCTGGAGGCTGTGTATGCAAAAAATAATTGATTTTATAAAACAAACTTTTAATACAAAAGAGTTTATTCCTTTACACGAACCAAAATTTATTGGAAATGAAAAAAAATATTTAAATGAATGTATAGATTCAACATTTGTATCAAGTGTTGGAAAATATGTGGATAGATTTGAAAAAGAGTTTGCTTCTTTTGTAGGTGCAAAATATGCAATAGCTACCGTTAATGGCACAGCAGCACTTCATATTTCTTTGATTCTTGCAAATGTAAAAAAAGATGATGAAGTTATCACTCAACCACTTACTTTTATAGCAACTTGTAATGCTATTAGTTATATTGGAGCAAAACCTGTATTTGTAGATGTTGATTTGGATACGATGGGATTGAGTCCAAAATCACTTAAAAATTTTTTAGAAGCAAATTGTGAAGTAGTAAATAATCAATGTATCAATAAAACTACAAAAAAAATTATAAAAGCTTGTGTTCCCATGCACACTTTTGGACATCCTTGTAAAATTGAAGAGATAAATGAAATTTGTGAAAAATGGCATATTGCTTTAGTTGAAGATGCCGCTGAAAGTTTAGGGAGTTTCTATAAAGATAAACATACTGGAACTTTTGGAAAAGTAGGTGCATTTTCTTTTAATGGAAATAAAGTTATAACTTCAGGTGGTGGAGGAGTTATTGTTACTGATGATGAAGCATTGGCTAAAAGAGCAAAACACATCACAACAACTGCAAAAATACCACATCCTTACGAATATGTCCATGATGAAATTGCATATAACTATAGACTTCCAAATATTAATGCAGCTCTACTTGTGGCTCAAATGGAAAATTTGGATAGATTTTTAGAGTCAAAAAGAGAGTTAGCTTCAACTTATGAAAAGTTTTTCAAAACTTCAAATATTGATTTTATAAAAGAGCCAAAAGATTCAAAATCAAACTATTGGCTTCAAGCTATATTATTGAATGATTTAAAACAAAGAGATGAGTTTTTAGAATTTACAAATAAAAATGGTGTAATGACAAGACCTATTTGGCGACTTATGAATGAACTTGAGATGTATAAATATTGCCAAAAAGATGAATTGAAAAATGCAAAATATCTTGAAGAAAGAGTTGTAAATATTCCAAGTTCAGTGAGATTATAATGAAAGAAAAAATAGTTCTTATTGGTGGTGGTGGGCATTGCCATAGTGTTATAGATGTAATTGAGCAAGAAAACAAGTATGAAATAATTGGTATAGTTGATACTAAAGAGAATGTTGGTAAAAAAGTTTTAGATTATGAAATTATTGGTTGTGATGATGATTTGGAAACTATTTTTCTTTCCTGTAAAAATGCAATAATAACAGTAGGGCAGATAAAAACAAATGATTTAAGAGTAAAATTGTTTGATAAATCAAAAAATATAGGTTTTAATTTACCTGTAATTATTTCTTCATTAGCTTATGTTTCTAAACACTCTTTTATTGAAGAAGGAACAGTTATTATGCACCATGCTTTAGTTAATGCAAATGTAAAAATTGGTAAAAACTGTATAATTAATTCAAAAGCACTTATTGAACATGATTGTATTATTGGGAATAATTGTCATATCTCAACAGCAAGTGTTTTAAATGGTGGTGTTGTTGTGAAAGATAATACATTTTTCGGGAGTAATGCAATGGCAAAAGAAAATATAGAAATTGGTTCAAATGTGATTATAGGGGGGGGTATGAAGATACTTTCAAATATAGCAAACAATTCAATAGTGAAAAGCCATTAAGAATTGGATATTTTGCTGATGGAATTTGGAGTCATGAAGCTTTTAAGAAACTTATTAATGATTGTGAAATATCCATACAATTTATATGTGTAAGGTTTGATACCAAGGATGATGTATTGTTGAATTTTGCAAAGAAATACAATATTGATTATTTAAAATATGAGAATATAAACTCAAAAAATTTTATAGAAAGGATTAAAACTTATTTTTGTGATTTATTTGTATCTATGTCATTTAATCAGATTTTTAAAGATGAAATTATTAATTTAACGCCACTAAGAATTATAAATTGTCATGCAGGAAAATTACCATTTTATAGAGGAAGAAATATATTAAATTGGGTTTTGATTAATGATGAAAAAGAGTTTGGTATTACTGTTCATTATGTTGATGAAGGGATAGATACTGGAGATATTATTTTGCAAAGAAGTTATCAAATTTTAGATAAAGATAATTATAAAACATTACTTGAGAGAGCATACAAAGGTTGTGCAGATACTCTTTATGATGCAATTATTATGTTTAAAGAAGGTTATGTAAAAGCCAAAAAACAGATTGAAATTCATCCTACAGGATTTTATTGTTCACAAAGAAAGATTGGAGATGAGATTTTAAATTGGAATCAAACAAGTAGAGAAATTTTTAATTTTGTTAGGGCAATTTGTAATCCTGCACCTATGGCAAGAGCTTTTTTAAATGGCATTGAAATGAAGATTAATAAAGTTGAGATTATAGAAAATGCACCGAATTATAAATGTATTATAGGTGCAATATTAAATAAAGAAAAAGATGGAACTTTTTTGGTTAAGACACAAGATAGTTTTCTAAAAGTTATAGATTTTGAATATAATGGTAAAATAAAAGTAGGAGATAGATTTGAAGTCAAATAAACTATTTACTATCTATCAGATAAAATTTAATAGTTATACAAAAAGGAGATATAGATGAATATAGAATTAGCATTAGTGGATCAGCAAGTTCAAGGGTTGGTTCAAAAACTAAATACTAAGCTAGACAATAATCCAGACAAACAAATTAGCAAAGCTTTTTTAGTTCTAAATATTAAAACTTTATTTGATATAGAAGATGATGAAGAAGCACTTGATTTTATTTATGATTCGGGAAATGACTATTCTATTGATTCAATTTTTATATCAGATGTGATAAATGATAGCTTTACAATAAAGATAATTCAAACAAAATATACTAGATTTTTTAAACAAAATGGTGAATATTATGATGGTCAAAATAATTTTCCAAGAAATGCTATTGAACAAATGATTTCTTCTCTTCCTTTAGTCCTTGACCCAAATAAAGATTTATTAAATATGCCAATAAAACTTAAATCAAAAATTGCAGAGATAAAAGAACTTTTACAAAGTGGAATTATTCCAAATGTAGAAGTTTATTTTTGTCATAATGGTTTAAAATGGGATAATGAAGCAGAAAATTTAATAAAAAGTAAGAATTTCCCAGATTGGATAAATTTCTTTCATTTTAATCATAAAAATATAATAAATCTTTCAAGAGCTAGAGAAAATATAAGTGATACTATACATATAACAGGTAAGGTTATAGTAGAAGATTTTGACTATGCAAGGGTTATGATAGGTAAGGTAAAAGTAGAAGAGTTTGCTACACTTTTTCAAAAACATGGAGATAAATTACTCGAAAAGAATGTAAGAAAATATCTTGGAAGTAAAAGTAATAGGGTAAATGAAGCTATAAAATTATCACTTTTAAAAGAGGATAATAGTAATTTCTTTTTTCTAAATAATGGTATTACTATGGTGGTATCAGATTTTTCTTATAATGCTATGCAAGATAGAGACTTCACTGTAAAATTGAATGATATTCATATTATAAATGGCGGACAAACTTGCAAAACTATTGAAGAAACAATAGGTACTAATAATGATTTTGATTTTACAAAAGCTTTTGTATTGGTAAGAATATATAAATTAAATCCAGAACATATAAAACTAATAAATGAAATTACCTATGCTACAAACTCTCAAACAGCTATAAATTTAAGGGATTTAAAATCAAATGATGATATTCAAAAATCATTAATACAGAGTGTTTCTGAGCTAGAAAAAGATGCACAAGGGGATTCTACTTATACATATAAACCAAAAAGAGATGAAATAATTTCAAGAAGTGCTATATCCATAGCAGTAGCAGCAGAAGCTATTTTATCTATTTGGGGACAAGAACCTCATGTTGTTAAATTTAGAAAAAGTAGGCTTTTTGATGATAATTATTATAATAGAATTTTTACACAAGAATTAAATGGTGCAAAATTGGTGTTAGCTGTATTAATATGGAGATATGTAGAAACTAGAAGAAAAACGGCTATAGAAGAGATGTATGAAGAATACCCATTTGTTGGTTATGCTTCAAATACTATTTCAATGATTATAGGAATTTTACTTTTAAAACAAAATAGCACTAGCATAGAAAAAATATCTCATACAAATTTTAAAGATTTGAAAAGTTATTTAGATGAAAATATTGAAAAATTATATAAAGAAGCTTTAGAAATAGTAAAAAAAGAATTGGAAGGTGAAAATATAAATATTAAATTAAATATAGATTCTCTTCAAAGAATAGCAGGAGCCTTTAGAGGCGGTTATTTGACACAACAGATTATAAATAAACTTAATTGAAATGGATTCTAAATGAAAAAAGTATTTATTATTGCAGAAGCTGGAGTAAATCATAATGGTTCATTGGAACTTGCTAAAAAGCTTATTGATGTGGCAAGTGATGCAGGAGCTGATGCAGTTAAATTTCAAACTTTTAAAGCTGAAAATTTAGTATCAAAAAATGCACAAAAAGCTGATTATCAAAAACAAACTACAAATAGTGAAGAATCTCAATTTGATATGATAAAAAGACTTGAACTAGATATAAAAACTCATAAAATTCTTATGGATTATTGTAAAGAAAAGAATATTATGTTTTTATCAACTCCATTTGATCATGATAGTATTGAACTTTTAAATGATTTGGGACTGGAAATCTTTAAAATACCAAGTGGAGAAATTACAAATCTTCCATATTTAAGACATATTGGAAAACTTGATAAAAAAGTGATACTTTCAACGGGTATGGCTGATATTGGAGAGATTGAAGATGCTATGGATATTTTGACAAATGCTGGAACTAAAAAAGAGAATATCATAGTTTTACATGCAAATACAGAGTATCCAACACCTTATGAAGATGTGAATCTAAAAGCTATGGTAACCATAGGAAAAACTTTTGATGTTGCTTTTGGATATAGTGATCATACTTTAGGAATAGAAGTTGATATTGCAGCAGTTGCAATGGGTGCTTGTTGTATAGAAAAGCATTTTACTCTTGATTGTACTATGGAAGGACCTGACCATAAAGCTAGTCTTGAACCAGATGAGTTAAAAGCTATGGTAAAAGCAATTAGAAATATAGAGTTAGCTTTGGGAAATGGGATAAAAAAACCTTCAAAGAGTGAATCAAAAAATATCAGTATTGCAAGAAAAAGTATTGTTGCAAAAGTAGATATTAAAAAAGGTGAGATTTTTAGTACTAATAATCTTGCTGTAAAAAGACCAGCCAATGGAATAAACCCAATGAGATGGGATGAGATTATTGGAACAGTTGCAACAAAAGATTATAAAGAAGATGAGTTGATATGAAAAATAAACTTATAGTTCAAGAACAAGAGATAAACATTATAAAAGATGACTATATATCTCTTACTGATATGGTTAAGAGCATAGAAAATGGACTTGTTCTTATTGAAAAATGGTTAAGAAATAAAAATACTATAGAGTTTCTTGGAATTTGGGAAGAGATTTACAATATTAATTTTAATTCCCCCGAATTCGAGGGAATTAAAAATGAAGCAGGACTCAATCGTTTTTCATTATCTGCAAAAATGTGGATAAGTAAAACAAATGCAATAGGTATAATTGCAAAAGCTGGACGATATGGTGGAACTTATGCCCACAAAGATATAGCTTTTGAGTTTGCTAGTTGGATTAGCCCAAAATTTAAACTCTATCTTATTAAAGAGTTTCAAAGACTCAAAAATGATGAGATAGAAAAACAAAAACTTGGATGGGATATAAAAAGAACATTGGTAAAGATGAACTACTATATTCATACTGATGCTATCAAAAACAATCTTATTCCACCTGATTTAGCAAAAAATAGAGTGCCTTTTATTTATGCAAGTGAAGCTGATCTTTTAAATGTTGCCTTGTTTGGACTTACAGCTAAAAAATGGAGTGAAGAAAATTCTAAACTTGAAGGAAATATGAGAGATTATGCTACAGCTGAACAGCTTGTAGTGATGGCAAATTTAGAAAGTCTCAATGCACAGCTTATCAAGCAAAACATCTCGTTTGAAGAGAGATTAATTCGATTAAATCAAGTAGCCATAGAGCAACTCAAACTTTTGACAAACTATACTCAAAAGCAGTTGGAGAAAAAATGATTAAAAGAAAAGTTTGTGTAGTAACAGGAACAAGACCAGAAAATGGAATAAACCCAATGAGATGGGATGAGATTATTGGAACAGTTGCAACAAAAGATTATAAAGAAGATGAGTTGATATGAAAAAAGAAATTTTAGACATAGATCAAAACTTCACTACTTTTGTCAAAGATATAAAAACCAAAATACTATCATCTCAGTATGAAGCCTTAAAAGCTGTAAACAAAGAGCTTATAAATCTTTATTGGTATATTGGTAAAAATATTGTAGAAAAACAAGAAGCTTTTGGATGGGGGAAATCTGTAGTTAAAAATCTTTCACTAGAACTTCAAAAAGAGTTTATAGGGATCAAAGGTTTTAGTGTGCAAAACCTTTGGAACATGAGACAATTTTACCTTGAATATCATGAAAATGAAAAACTCCAAACATTGTCTAGAGAAATTGGATGGTCGCACAATGTAGCTATATTCCATAAATGTAAAGATAGTCTTGAAAGAGAATTCTATATCAAGATGGTCATAAAGTTTGGCTGGACTTATAGAGTACTAGACAATCATATCGATAATAAATCGTATGAAAAATTTCTCTTAAATCAAACAAATTTTGATAATACAATAGTAGCAAAATATAAATATCAAGCCAAACTGGCAGTAAAAGACGAATATAATTTTAACTTTTTAGAATTAGGGGAAGAACATAGTGAACATCAGCTAGAAATAGGGCTCATTAATAAAATAAGAGAATTTTTAAATGAAATGGGTACAGATTTTGCATTTTTAGGAAATCAATATAAGCTTGAAGTGGATGATGAAGAGTATTTTATAGATATACTTTTGTATCACAGAAGACTAAAATCTCTCATAGCCATTGAGCTAAAAATAGGTAAATTTAAACCTGAGTATGCAGGGAAAATGAATTTTTATCTCTCAGTGCTGAATGATACAATTAAACTACCTGATGAGAATCCATCCATAGGAATCATCATCTGTAAAGAGAAAAAGCGAACAACAGTAGAATATGCACTCAAAGAGAGCAATCAACCAATAGGAGTTACTACATATAAACTTACAGAATTGTTACCAAGCGAATTTAAAGATTTGTTGCCAACACCAAGTGAAATAAGCCAAAGATTGGAAAACTTATTTGAAAGTGAAAATAAAAATGATTAAAAGAAAAGTTTGTGTAGTAACAGGAACAAGACCAGCAAATGGAATAAACCCAATGAGATGGGATGAGATTATTGGAACAGTTGCAACAAAAGATTATGTGGAAGATGAATTGATATGAAACGAAAGATTTGTGTAGTAACAGGTACTAGAGCAGAATATGGATTGCTTTATTGGTTAATGAAAGAGATTGAAGCTGATAAGGATTTAGAACTTCAACTTATTGTTACAGGAATGCACCTAAGCCCTGAATTTGGATTGACATACAAAGAAATCGAAAAAGAGTTTAGAATAGATAAAAAAATAGAGATGCTTCTATCTTCTGATACAGCTATGGGTATTTCAAAATCTATGGGATTGGCACAAATTGGTTTTGCAGAAGCTTTTGAAGAGTTAAAGCCTGATATTTTGGTAGTTCTTGGGGATAGATATGAGATATTTTCTGCTGTAAGCAGTGCTATGATTTGTAATATTCCAATAGCACATCTTCATGGTGGAGAAATAACGCAAGGTGCATTTGATGAATCAATTCGCCATAGTATTACAAAAATGAGTCATCTTCATTTTACAGCCACAGATGAATATAAAAACAGAGTTATTCAATTAGGTGAAGAGCCAAATAGAGTTTTTAATGTAGGTGGAATGGGAATAGAAAATATCAAAAGATTAAAACTTTTATCAAAAGATGAATTTGAAGAATCAATAAATTTTAAATTAAATAAGAAAAATATTTTAGTTACTTTTCATCCTGTAACTTTGGAAAATTCAACAGCAAAAGAGCAATTTCAAGAATTACTTGATGCTATTGATGAGCTAGAAAATACAAATATAATATTCACAAAAGCAAATAGTGATACAGATGGAAGAATAATAAATCAAATGATCGATGAATATGTAACTAAAAATTCACATAAATCTGTTGGGTTTGCATCTTTGGGACAATTAAGATACCTAAGTGCGTTACAATATATTGATGCAGTTGTTGGAAATAGCTCAAGTGGACTTTTAGAAGCACCAAGCTTTAAAATAGCAACAATAAATATTGGAGATAGACAAAAAGGAAGAATAAAAGCTTTAAGTGTTATTGATTGTGAACCCAAAAAAGAAGAGATATTAAAAGCATTTAAAGAGATTTATTCAAAAGAATTTCAAGAAAAACTTAAAAATGTGGAAAATCCTTATGGAGAAAGTTGCCCAAGTAAGCAAATTATAGAAGTTCTAAAAAATGTTAATTTGGCTAATATATTAAAAAAATCTTTTTACGATTTAAAGGTCTAATATGAGAAATATTGAAAACTTACTAATCCCTGAAAATATAACAATAAAAGAAGCATTAAAAGTAATAGATAAGGGTGCTATTAGAATTGCATTAGTTGTTGATGAAAATAACAAACTTTTAGGTACTTTAAGTGATGGAGATATTAGAAGAGGGCTTTTAAAAAATTATTCGTTAGATGATTTTATAAAAGAGTTATATTTTAAAAATCCTACGGTTGCTTTAAATAGTGAATCAAAAGAGAAAATTATTCAAAAAGCAATAAAAAATCAAGTTTATCAAATACCAATAGTTGATGAGAATAATCACTTAGTCGATATTGTAAATTTAGCTACTTTATTAAATGTAACAAAAAAAAGAAATAGGGTGATTTTAATGGCAGGAGGTTTGGGAACAAGACTTAGACCTCTAACTGAAGATATGCCAAAACCTATGTTAAAAGTTGGAAATAAACCTATTTTAGAAACTATCATCAGAAATTTTGCTGCTCATGGTTTTGTGAATATTACTATAAGCCTAAACTATAAAGCAGAGATGATAAGAGAATATTTCAAAGATGGAAGTGATTTTGGAGTTAATATTGATTATGTTGAAGAGAATACTAGACTTGGAACTGCTGGAGCTTTAAGTCTTTTAAAAGAGCAACCAAATGAGCCATTTTTTGTAATGAATGCAGATTTATTAACTGATGTGAATTTCTCAAATTTATTGGATTTTCACTGTTTTGGAAATGCAAATGCAACAATGTGTGTTAGAGAGTATGAGTATCAAGTTCCTTATGGAGTTATCGAAATAGAAAATGATAGCATAGCTTCTATTGTTGAAAAACCTATCAAGAAATTTTTTGTGAATGCTGGAATTTACGTATTATCTTCTAATATTTTTGAGTATATTCCTGAAAATGAATTTTTTGATATGCCAACACTTTTTAATATTTTAATAGAAAAACAGAAAAAAGTTTTATCTTTTCCTATTCATGAGTATTGGTTAGATATAGGAAGAATGAGTGATTTTGAACAAGCACAAAGTGAGTATTTTAGGATATTTAATGAATAAAACTTTTTTAGCAATTATTCCTGCTCGAGGTGGAAGTAAAAGATTGCCTAGAAAAAATCTGCTTGATTTATGTGGGAAACCACTTATTGCTTGGAGCATTGAAGCAGCCTTAAAAAGTAAATATATATCTAAAGTTATTGTTTCAAGTGATGATGAAGAGATATTAAATATTGCAAAAGAGTATAAAGCTGATTTTATTAAAAGACCTGATGAATTAGCAAGTGATACAGCTACAACTTTTGATGCTTTAAAGCATACTTTAGAAAATGTGGAAAAATATGATTATGTGGTTTTACTTCAACCAACAAGTCCTTTAAGAAGTGAAAAACATATTGATGAAGCAATAGAGTTGCTAAAAGAAAAAAATGCAGATGCAATCATAAGTGTATGTGAGATGGAACACTCTCCTTTATGGAGTAATACACTAGATGAAAATTTGGATATGTCAAATTTTTTAAGAGATGAGGTATTAAATAAAAGAAGCCAAGATTTACCTAAATATTACCGGCTTAATGGAGCTATTTATATTTGTAAAACAGATAAATTATTACAAAATAAGGGTTTTTTTTTAAAAGAAAATATCTATGCCTACAAAATGAATAAAAAACACTCTGTAGATATAGATGAAGAGATTGATTTTATAATAGCTGAAAAACTAATGCAACATAACAATAATTAGTCTTAAGCTAAAAATCCTCTATTTATAATTATTGTATATAGTTGTTATACCTTCTAAAATTATTTCTTTATATGGTTGAGTTTGTGGATGAGCAAAAATTGCTGAACAAGCTATATAAAAAAAAGATTCTTTTAATAAGCTTTCTTCCATATAATGATTTTTATATTGAGGCATATTGCATAAAGCGATTAAATAAAAATATTTTTGTACCAATAGCAAATAAATATTCAAAAAAACAATAAATCTGTCATTGTCATTTTTATTATCTAGTAAATTTACAGCATCTGCTATTCCATCTCTTAATGATAAAAATTGATTAATTCGTTCTCCATATCCATATAGACCTATATGATCAAGAGTTACAGCTTTTTTACCCTCTTCATTTAAAGTTTCTGATACTACTGATGCCCCTTCTAAAATAGAAATTTTTGAAGTTATTAAAACATCAAACTTAGATGCTACAAGTAAGTCAAAATATAAGTGAGGATAGGCTTTGTGTGAAAGAATATTTTTATCTAATATTTCAAGTAAATTAGTTTTTCTAATATTTTCTAAATTATATATTATTCCTGAAATATAATTACTTGTAAAACAAAATCCAGATAAAGCTTTTTCTCCTTTCTCTAAATAAGAGGTTTCAAATACATGGCTATTTGCTCCAACTTTCAAATTTTTATGAGGAGAAATAGAAGTTCTACAAGCACCTAAGTTTGGATATTGTTCTAATTCATCTAAAATTGATTTTATCCCATCAAAATTAACAAAATCTTCATCACTAATAATTAAGATATATTTAGATGATGCTTGAGTTAAACATGATTTAAAATTACCATAAAATTGACGGTTCATTTCATGTCTAATATACTCTATTTGGTTATTTGATTTAGAAAGATTTTCTATTTCATTATAAAACTCAACACCGTTTGTTGAAGCATTATTTAATACTAGTATTGACCAATTTTTTTGTAAATTTTCCAATAAAATATTTACAAGTTCTAATGCCCTTTTACCTCTATTGAAAGTAGGTATACAAATAGTGAAATCAAATGACATATAAAAACCTTTTTTTAAGTAATTTTTAGCGATTATACTTAAATAATAATTCAATGGTAATAAAAGGAAGAGTTATGAAAGTATTGATTCTAGCTGGTGGATTTGGAACAAGGCTTAGTGAAGAGACAGATATAAGACCAAAACCAATGGTTCAAATTGGAGGAAAGCCAATTTTATGGCATATTATGAAAATATATTCAAAATATGATTTCAATGATTTTGTTCTTTTGCTAGGATATAAGGGATATTATATAAAAGAGTATTTCGCAAATTATTTTTTGCATCAAAGTGATGTTACCATTGATATGCAAACAGGGAAAATGGAAGTATTAAATAACTCAAGTGAACCTTGGAAAATTACCCTTTTAGATACTGGATTAGATACGATGACGGGTGGACGGATAAAGAAAGCTCAAAAAGTGGTTGGTAACGAGCCATTTTTACTTACATACGGAGATGGTGTAAGTGATATAAATATTGATGAGTTAGTTAAGTTTCATAAATCACATGGTAAGGCTATAACTATGTCTTCAAATCAACCAGAAGGTCGATTTGGTGCATTAAACCTTGATGGAGATAAAGTGGAATCTTTCTTAGAAAAACCAAAAGGTGATGGTGGTTGGATAAATATAGGTTTTTTTGTATGTGAGCCAAAAGTATTTGATTATATTGATAATGGTGATGAAGTTGTATTTGAACAAGCACCACTCAAAAATCTTGCACTTGATGGAGAAATGTTTACATTTAAACATAATGGCTTTTGGAAACCTATGGATAGTTTAAAAGATAAAAATGATTTAAATACACTTTGGGATAATAAAAAAGCTCCATGGAAAGTTTGGTAATGCAAAACTTATTTGGTGGAATTTATAAAAATAAAACGGTATTAGTGACTGGACATACTGGATTTAAAGGTTCATGGCTTGTTTATTGGCTAAATAAAATGGGTGCAAAAGTTGTAGGATATTCACTTGAAGCACCAACAACTCCAAGTCATATAGAACTTTTAGATTTGGATATTATTTCTATTGTTGGAGATATTAGAGATTTAGAAAAATTAAATCAAACATTTGAGATATATAAGCCTGATATTGTATTTCATCTTGCAGCTCAGGCACTTGTACGACTCTCTTATGAAAATCCAATAGAGACTTATGAAACAAATGTAATAGGAACTTTAAAAGTATTTGAAGCTTGTAGAATTGCAAAGGTAAAAGCGATAGTAAATATCACAAGTGATAAAGCTTATGAAAATAAAGAGTGGATATGGGGTTATAGGGAAAATGATCCAATGGGTGGATATGATCCATATAGTTCATCAAAAGGGTGTGCTGATATATTAGCAAGTTCATATAGAAATTCTTATTTTAATACAAAAGATTACAAAATCAAACATAATACTTTATTAGCAACTTGTAGAGCTGGAAATGTAATAGGTGGAGCAGATTGGGCAAAAGATAGACTTATAACTGATATTATGCTTTCAGTTTCTCAAGGTAAAAGAGTAAGTATTAGAAACCCAAAAGCTACAAGACCTTGGCAACATGTACTTGAACCATTAAGTGGTTATTTACAAATTGGTCAAAAACTTCTTGAGGAAAAACTAGAGTTTTCAGATGCTTGGAATTTTGGTCCAAGTGATGAGAGAAGTATTACTGTGGAAGAAGTTGTAAAAAATGTGAAAAAACATTGGGATAAAATAGATTATGAAATCAATAGTGATTTAAATCAACTTCATGAAGCAAATTTACTTAAACTTGATTGTTCAAAAGCACATATTCTTTTAAAATGGAGAGATGTTTGGAATAGTCAAACTACTTTTGAAAAAACTGTGAATTGGTATAAATCTTATTATGAAGAAAATAAAAATATTTTAACAAGTCAAGATTTAGATAGTTATGTATATGATGCAAAAGAAAAGAATATGGAGTGGAGTAAATAATGAAAAGTTTATCTGACATAGCTTATCAAATTGAAGGGCAACCAATGTTTAAAATACTTGATTTAGCCCAAAAACTTGAAAGAGAAGGTAAAGAAATATTGCACTTTGAATTAGGTGAGCCAGATTTTGATACACCTTCAAATATAATAGATGCTGCATGTAATGCTTTAAAATCAGGGGACACCCATTATACAAGTTCAATGGGCTTGTATGATTTTAGAGTTGTTGCACAAAAAGCAACTTTGCATAGTAGAGGTTTTTTACCAACTCTTGAACAAGTTTTAGTAGCTCCTGGTGCAAATTCAATAATCTATTTCACAATTAAATGCTTAGTAAATCCAGGAGATGAAGTAATAGTCCCAGATCCAGGATTCCCAACATATTATTCTGCTATAAAAGCTTGTGGTGCAAAAGCTGTAACTGTTAAATTAAAAGAAGAGAATCAATTTAGATTAAATCCTGAGGATTTAAAAGATGCAATTACAGGTAAAACAAGGTTAATTATTTTAAATACACCAAGCAATCCAACAGGTTCAGTTATGCTTCCTTCTGAAATAGAAAGAGTTGCTCAAATAGCAAAAGAGAGTGATATTTATTTATTAAGTGATGAGATTTATGGAAGATTAATATTTAATAATGAAAAATCATTCAAAAGTCCTTCATATATAGATCATTGTAAAGAAAGAACAATTATATTAAATGGTTTTAGTAAAGCATTTGCAATGACTGGTTGGCGATTAGGTGTTGCGATAGGACCTGAAGAAGTTATTGAAAAAATGGGATTATTAGTATCAACAATAGTTTCTTGTGTACCTCCTTTTATTCAAAGAGCAGGTATTGAAGCAATTACTGGTGAACAAAGTGCTTTGATAGAGATGAAAGAAGAGTACAATAAAAGAAGAAAAATATTAGTAGATGGATTAAATTCAATAGATGGAATTTCTTGTATAGAGCCAGATGGTGCAATTTATGCTTTTCCAAATATTACTGGTACAGGAATGAGTAGTGATGAATTTGCAAAATTTGCATTAGAAGAAGCAGGTGTTGCATTATTACCAGGGAATAATTTTGGAGAATCAGGAGAAGGATTTGTTCGAATTTGTTATGTAAATACAACTGAAAATATTATAAAAGCTATTAATAGACTAAAAGAAGCATTGGAGAGAAGAAAATGAAAATGAGAGTTACAGATTATATTGCAAATTATATATATGATGTACTACAAGTACCAGAAGTTTTTATGCTTACTGGTGGTGGAGCGATGTTTTTAAATGATGGAGTTGCTAAACATGATAAATTAAAAGTTATATGTAATCATCATGAACAAGCATGTGCAATGGGAGCTGTTGCTTATTCTAAATATACTAATAAAATAGGAGTTGCATATGTTACTACTGGATGTGGTGGAACAAATGCAATAACTGGAGTCTTAGATGCTTGGCAAGATAGTACACAAGCTCTTTTTATTTCTGGACAAGTTAAGAAAAAAGAGACTTGTTACAATACAGATTTACCATTAAGACAATTTGGTGTTCAAGAAGCAGATATTGTATCGGTGGTAAAATCAATTACTAAATATGCAATTATGGTTAATGAGCCAAATGATATAGCTTATCATATAGAAAAAGCTTGTTATTTAGCAAAAAGTGGAAGACCAGGTCCTGTTTGGATAGATATTCCTTTAGATGTTCAAGGCGCAACTATCGATACAGATAACTTAAAACATTTTGATGAAAATGAAATAGTTAAAGAGTATGTTGAAATAGTTGATGATAAAGATATAGATGAAGTTATCAAAGAATTAAAAAGTGCTAAAAGACCTATGATTATAGCTGGTAATGGTGTAAGATTATCAGATTCTGTTGGAGAGTTTAATGGATTTGTTGATGGTTTTAATGTACCAGTTACAGCATCTTATTTAGCTATTGATTTAATGAGTACAAATAGTGATAAGTTCATTGGAAGACTTGGAACAAAAGGTGATAGAGCAGGAAATTTTGCTTTACAAAATGCAGATTTTGTTTTAGTTTTGGGTTCTAGACTTAGTGTGGCATTAACTGGTTTTGAATATGATTTATTTATGAGAGATGCAAAAGTATTTGTAGTTGATATTGATAGTAAAGAACATCAAAAAAATACAGTTAAAATTGATAAATTTATTAATTGCGATTTAAGAGATTTCTTCAATAAAATAAATCAAAAGAGAGTTAAACTAGATACAAATGAGTGGATAGGAAAATGTAACTATTGGAAAAATAAATGGCCAGTAGCATTAGAAAGATATGAAAGTGAAGAAAAGATAAATAAATATACATTTATTGAACATCTTTGTAAATTTTTAAAAGATGATACAGCTGTTGTTTCTGATGCAGGTTCATCATATTATGTTACTTCTCAGGCATTAAAGATAAAAGGAAATCAAAGATATATAACTTCTGGTGCTCAAGCAGATATGGGATTTACTATGCCAGCTGCTATTGGTACTTGTTTTGCAAAAAATGGTGAAGTTGTAGGAATAACAGGAGATGGTTCATTTCAAATGAATATACAAGAGTTACAAACTATTGTACATTATAATTTACCTTTAAAATTGTTTGTATGGAATAATAATGGTTATCTTTCTATAAGAGCTACTCAAAGAAAATTTTTTGAAGGAAGAGCAATAGGAACTGATAAAGATTCAGGTATATCTTTTCCAGAGATTGAAAAAATTGCTTTAGCCTATGGTATTAAATATTTTATTGCAAAAGAAGTATCTGAATTAGATTGTATATTAGAAAATGTAATGGATTATGATGGTCCAGTATTGTGTGAAATAATGTGTCCTGAAAATCAAGAAATTATTCCTGCAACAGCTTCTTTAAAAAGAGAAGATGGAACGATGGTTTCAAAACCTTTAGAAGATATGTATCCATTTTTAAGTAGGGAAGAGTTTAAAAAAGAGATGATTAATAAACCATTGGAAGAGTAGAAATGAACATATTTATAACTGGTTCAAATGGTTTTATAGGTTCTCATCTAAAAGAGTATTTGAACAAAATTTATTCAAATTATATTTTGTTCACACCTTCAAGTAAAGAATTGAATTTATTGGATGAAGTAGCAGTTGAAAACTATATTTTGTTAAATAAAATAGATATTATTATTCATCTAGCAAATAAAGGTGGAGATAGAACAACGATAGATATGAAAAATGTTACAGAATATAATCTTAGAATATTTTTCAATATTGTTAAACATGAAAAAAATGTTAAAAAAATTATATCATTTGGAAGTGGTGCGGAGTATAGTAAACACAAAGCTATAATTGAAGCAAAAGAGGAAGATTATTTGAAATCTCAACCTTTAGATGAATATGGATTTTATAAATCTATAACTTCAAAATATATTGAAAAATCACAAAGAATAGTTCAATTAAGAATTTTTGGAGCTTATGGAGAGTATGAAAATTATAGATTCAAGTTTATAACAAATGCTATTGTAAAAAATCTGTTGAAACTTCCAATAGTGATTAATAAAAATGTATATTTTGATTATATTTATATTGATGATTTAGTAAAAATGATAGATTGGGTTATTCATAATGAAATTAAAGAGAAAATTTATAATGTAACAACAGGAACAAAAATAGATTTAATAAGCTTGGCAAATCTTGTAAATGAAACAAGTGATTTTAAATCAGAAATCAGAGTATTAAATGATGGATTAAATAATGAATATACATCAAATAATGAAAAAATTCTAAATGAAATAGGTAATTTTGAGTTCACAACTCATAAAAATGCTATTTTAAAAATGAGAGATTATTTTAAAACTAATTTTGAAAACTTAGATAAAGAATCTATTATAAATGACCCATATTTAAAAGAGATAAATAGTATGTGGAAAGGTAAATAAATGACACAAGCAGAACAACTAAAACAAGAAATCTTGCAAAAAACAAAAGAGTATTATGAATTAGTACATAAGCCAACTCAACAAAAAAAATTTATAGAGAAAGAAACTAGAGTAAATTATGCTGGACGAGTGTTTGATGAAACTGAAATGCAATATCTTGTTGATAGTTCATTGGATTTTTGGCTAACTTATGGTGATTATTCTAAAAAGTTTGAAAAAGAATTAGCAAAATATCTAGGAGTTAGATGGGCATTTTTAGTAAATTCTGGCAGTTCAGCAAATCTTTTGGCTTTTTATGCTTTAACTTCTCCTCTACTTAAAGAGAGACAAGTAAAAAGAGGTGATGAAGTCATAACTGTTGCAGCAGGATTTCCTACAACAGTAGCACCTATTGTTCAATATGGAGCAGTTCCTGTATTTGTGGATATGGATTTAACTTATGTAAATATTGATGTAACTCAACTAGAACTAGCACTTAGTCCTAAAACAAAAGCTATTATGATAGCTCATACTTTAGGTAATCCATTTAATTTAAGAGCTGTAAAAGAGTTTTGTGATAGACATAACCTTTGGTTAATTGAAGATAACTGTGATGCTTTGGGTTCTACTTATGAAGGTAAACCAACTGGAACTTGGGGAGATATTGGAACAAGCTCTTTTTATCCTCCTCATCATATGACAATGGGAGAAGGTGGAGCAACTTATACAAATAATCTACTTCTTAAAAAAATCATGCTTAGTATGAGAGATTGGGGAAGAGATTGCTGGTGTGAAAGTGGGGTAGATAATACTTGTGGTTGTAGATTTTCTCAAAGCTTTGGAACTCTTCCAAAAGGGTATGACCATAAATATGTTTATTCTCATTTTGGATTTAATCTAAAAGTTTCAGATATGCAAGCAGCCGTTGGTTGTGCTCAACTTGAAAAATTCCCAATATTTGTAGAAAAAAGAAAAGAGAATCAAAAAAAATTATATGATGGACTAAAAGATTTAGAACAAATTCAATTAGTTCAGACTCAACCAAACTCAGACCCAAGTTGGTTTGGATTTATGATAACTTTAAAAGATGGTGTAAATTTCACAAGAAATGACCTTGTAGAACATCTTGAAGCAAATAAAATACAAACAAGAAATTTATTTGCAGGAAATATGATTAGACATCCTATGTTTGATAGTATGATATTAAATCAAGATTATCGAGTAGTTGGTGATTTAAAAGTAACTGATAAAATAATGAATGATAGTTTTTGGATAGGATTATATCCTGGTATGGGTGATGATGCTATTAATTATATGATTAAGAAGATTAGAGAGTTTGTAGAAAATTAAAAGGATTTAAAAATATGACCCAAGCACAAATTGAGTTACAAAATGCACTAACAACAACTTTTTTAGCAAATTTAGCATTTTTAAGTGAATATGATAAAGAGTTATATTACAGAATTGATGAGCTTTCTCGTATGATAGAAAATGGTACATACCAAGAAAAGTATGCACTAGAATTTATTATGGAAAAAGGAGAATTTGATATATATGATATTGTAAATGATAAATATTTATATAAAAAGAATCCGAAAAGAATAAATGATGAGATGGTTAAAAGAGTAGAGTTCAATGAAAAAAATGCTATTTTTGATTTGCCTGAATATTTTCTTTTTGAGAAACCAGAAAAAATGGATGAGCTTAAAAGGTTTGATTACAAAAATGGAAGTGAATGTATTTTAGCAACTAGAAATAGTACTTTTGAATACTCAGATACATTGAATGATTTTTTAGAAAAAGGGAAAAAGAGAATTAAAAAGATAAAAAAATTTATCTTTTTAGGAACACTATTGGGAAGACACATTCCAAAAATAGCTCAAAAAGTAGATGCTGATATGTATTTAGTTCTTGAGAGAAATCTTGAAATATTTAGATTATCTTTGTTTACTGTGGATTATACAATTCTTGCAAATAAAGGTGCAATATTTTCAATAATGGATGATAGTTTAGAAGAAGAGAAAAAAATATCTGAGTTTATTACAACAGAAGGTTTAAGCAATTATCTAATAAAACTTTCATCAACAGGAATAAACATTAATGAATATATTGATAATTTATTAAGTATGTTACACTCTGTAAGACCAACAGCTTATGATTATATAAGGATGTTATATATCCATGCAAATAGAACAACAAAAGTTTTAAATACTAAATATAGGGTTCTTATTTTAAATAAAATAAAAGAAAACTGTGAAGTTTTTAATAATATACCAATTTTATATCTTGCTGCTGGTCCTTCTTTAGATGAAAATATAGAGTGGATAAAAGCTAATCAAAATAAATTTTTCATAGTAACAATAGGTGCAGCATATAAGAAATTATTAGCAAATAATATTAAGATTGATATTATAACAACAGTTGATGAAAGTGATGTTTTAGAAAAACTACAATTTGATGATGAGAGTGTATCTAAAATTGGTAAAGATACTATTATTTTTGCATCTGTTATGACAAATGAAAAAATTCTTGCAAAATTTAATCAAAAGAATCTCTTTTTATTTGAAATATTTACACCATTTCATTTTAACAATGTTGTTTATGATGGATTTAGTATTGGAGAGATAGTTTTGGCTATTCTAATGACTTTTAATCCAAAAGAGATATATTTAATAGGACTTGATTTAGCTTTAAATCAAACAACTGGAGCATCTCACTCTAAAGCATCTAACTCTGTTACTCAAGTTTTAAATCTTGAACAAGAACAAAGAAGAGATATATTTATAGTTGATGAAAGTTTGATAAAAGTAAAAGGAAATATAGAGAAAGAAGTTTTTACAACACCATTTTTTTATAGTTCTATAAAAAGTGCTGAGGCTAAAATAGCAAGAAAAAGTGAAAATACTACAATTTATAATCTTTCATCTCATGGCGCGTATTTTGATGGCTCAATACCACAAAAAACAGAAGAGATAAATATAGATGATTTTGAAGATTTTACTCCTATAAATAATGATTTTATTTCATATCTAAGAAAAAATTCATTAAATAAATTAGGAAAAAAATCACAAAAAGAGTTTACTAAAGAGATTTTATTTTTAAATAGTGAAATAAGAGATATTTTAAATGATATAAAAGAGAAAGATTTTGATACTTATGATGAATTTTATGAAAGAATATTGATAATACCAATGAAAATTTATAGTAATAAATTATCTATTTTTTATCAAGTAATTGTTAATTATTATCAATTAATAGTTCCAT